>Ga0137403_10004610_pt1 | contig 16208 bp, 17 predicted proteins | sample CZOMad2_1_16fung_FD_122057 | JGI IMG/M metagenome (GOLD analysis project Ga0137403, IMG submission 122057) | Vadose zone soil fungal communities from Angelo Coast Range Reserve, California, USA - CZOMad2_1_16fungal (Hybrid Assembly) | ecosystem: Environmental > Terrestrial > Soil > Vadose zone... | reverse complement strand
TGCGGCAAGCTGACGGCCCGCCAGCCCAGGGAGAGAGGCGTGCCCCGGCTCAAGTGAGCCCCTTTCGGCACCAGCGGCCGCCTTCCTCGGAAGCACGTTCGACTCCTGCCCCCGGCTTCTTAGATCTCGTAAGAAATTAGAGCCGCGGCACCCCAAGGCGCCCCTTACCGGCCCGTGCCTAACCCGGCTGCGGAGGCCGCTAGCCGCCAGGGGGAGAGGATCTGGAGGCCGCTCTTGTGAGTCCGTCGACCCTAGCCTCCGCTTACCGGGCGATGCCTGATTTTACGTCTCGCAATGGGGGTGGCCGACCGGGTATGGCGACGATTACCCACCCTGCTTATCGGGTATTCGACCCTCGAGCCGAGGGAGTCCCCCCGGACTGACGGCGGGCGCTAGGGGCGATGGCGCCTTTCCGAGTATCCCTCGGCTCTTAGTGTCCGTTTCGGCCATCTCGACGGCTGCGCTTAGGCGACTTAACCTGCGCCTCGGGCCGGGAGGATGGGAAGCGCCGCGGCGCTCGTCTCGCCGACCGGCCAGCGAGCTGTCGCCCTTCCTGGCTCACGAGCACCCATGCCGATCGCGCTGACTCTGATCGCGTCCGATCGCCGTGGATAGGTTCGCGCTCTTTGCGCCGATTTCGTGGGACACCCCACCCCTTCGGGGGGTCTCAGCCCACGCGCGACCGCGTAGAGTCGCGCCCGACGTCGCCGCTTCAAGGCCCGAAGCGCTGAGGCGTCTGCGCTCAACAAGTTCCGACTTATCCACGGTTTCCACAGACAGGTGGGGAGGTTATTCCCGGACCGAACGAACAGCCGGAGACACCGCCCGGCGCGCGGACGCCTAATCTTCCAGGCGACTTTGTCTCTGATGAGTTGCGCGCCGACTGCGGGCGCTTCCTCGAGGCGATACACGCGCTGGTAAGACGGCGCGCCGAGATGCTGGGCGCGCAGACGGGCTGGGTGCCGAACCCACCCCGTGCGACCGGAGACGAAGACGCCGGCACGCCGCCTCGCTGACATAGCCGCGAGCAGGGCCGGGAGGATAGAAGCGCCGCGGCGAGACGTCCGACGACCTCCCCAGCCGCGGGCGACGCGTCCGCTTGCCTCGTTCGCCTGGCCGGACGATCGACCAGAGACGGTCGGGTAGCGGCGGCGTAGGTAGGCGAGGAAGAGCTCCTCGACGGCGCGACGGGCAGCCGGCGGCATCGTTCGTCCGCTATCAGCGTAAATCCTGTCGCTTCGCGACCTCCGATTTCACCTCGATTGGGCGATGCGAAAGCGCAGGTCGAGTGAGATATTTGTCGAGGCGAGCACGGCGGCAACTCGGGGCGATGCGGCAATAGGCTCAGAGACAGGGAGGGCTGAATTGAGAAGGATCCTTGTAGTCACAATCGCTGCTGCTCTAGTTCTCGGCGGCGTCGGCACAGCCGCTTTGCTGACCGACTCCGCGACCGGTGGCGTCGCGTGGTCGACGACGTCGAAGACCACGACCGGAACAACGACCACCACGGGCGGGGCAACGACGACCGTGACCGTCACTCTGCCGACCACGGTGGCTGTGACCACTACCGGCCCGAGCCAGACCGTGACCGTGCCCGGTCCCTCGACGACGGTGACGACGCCCGGGCGAACGAAGGTCGTCAAGCGGACGAGGGTCGTCAAGCGGACGACGGGCGTCGCGGGCGTCAAGGTCAACGTCGTCTCACACCGGGGGCCGAAGACGACGGGTTGAGACGGGACTGGCTCTATGCAGGGCCTGCGCGAACGAGGCAAGCCGTCTCTGGCGAGCTCGAAATCCCCGATCGTGTCGCCAAGGCGAACGCGCCGAGGCGTACGCCGTCTAGGCCCCACGGCCGCTGATCGTCCCGCGCGTCGTTGACAGCGCCGACAAGTTTCGAGGTAGGCACCCAGGTAGACACCACACGCGCATTCCGGGGATCCCTGACACGCCTGTCCCGCGCAACCATGCGGACTTCGCTAGCGCGAGAGGGTCGTTATGCGCCTGGCAGGAATCGAACCTGCGACCTCGCGCTCCGGAGGCGCGCGCTCTATCCCCTGAGCTACAGGCGCGGGACGGTCAAGTGTAGCCCGGGGCTGGCTTCGGCAAGGCCTCGTCTTCTTCGAGCGCTACGCCGACTGGCGAACGCAGTACGCGCTCCGGCAGGTGGCGTTCGAGCGCGAGGCAACCGATCGCGGCGAAGACGCTGATCGCCGCCGCCAAGGGCCAGACCGCGAGCGGATGCCAGCCCAATAGCGGCCCGCCGACCGCCGGGCCGAGGATGCTGCCGGCGCTCCACGACATCGAGCCGAGCGCGAAGTAGCGCCCGCGTAGGTGGTCGGGCGCCAGATCGGCGACGAGCGGCGCCTGCGTCGGTCCCTGCAGCACCTCGCCGAGCCCGAAGACGAGCGTTGCGGCGACGAAGACGAGCGCCGCAGCCGTCCCGGTGAACCAGATGCCGCCGCCGAGGACGATCAGCGCGGCCGCTGCGAAGAGGAGGCTCATCAGCGCCAGCGCGCGCATCCGGCGGCGGCCCTCCAGCGCCTTCGAGACCGGTAGCTGGATCAGCACGATCAAGAGCGTGTTCGCCAGCCACATCGTCCCGACCCAGCGCTCGCTGACGCCGGCGTAGTTCTTGGCGAACGGCGGCAGCAGAGCGAAGACCTCGTAGCCGACCGCGACGAAGAGCACGTTCAGCCCCAGCAGCCAGACGAAGTTGCGGTCGCGGAAGACGGCGCGGTACCCCAGTGCGTCGCGGTCGGCCGCCTTGGCCTCGTGCACGCGGGGCTCGCGAATCGTCGACAGCACCCCGATGAAGACGAGGAAGGTCGCCGCGTCGAGTAGGAACAGGGTCGTGAAGCTGCTGGGCTGGCTCGTGCTCGCGATCAGCCCGCCGACGACGCCGCCCAGGCCGAGCCCGAGGTTCATGCTGATCCGCTGCAGCGCGAAGGCGGAATGGGTCCGCTCGGCAGGGGTCAGGCGCGAGAGCAGCGTCGACTGCCCCGGCCAGAAGCAGGCGGTTCCGGCTCCCTCGAGTGCCAGCAGCGCGAACGCATGCCAGGCCTCGCGGATCAGCGGGAAGAGCGCGAACGAGGCTGCTTGCAGCACCAAGCCGAGCAGCAACGTGTTGCGTCCGCCGAAACGGTCGACGATAGTGCCGGCTCCGAAGCCGGCCGCCAGGGCGCCGACTGCGCCAGCGGAGAGGGCGAGACCCGCGGCGGCGAACGAGATCCCGCGCACGTTGTGCAGGTAGATGACGATGAACGGGAAGACGATCCCGTTGCCCAGCGAGTTCACGACTCCGCCGGCCTCGACGAGCCAGACCTGCCGGGGCAACATCGGGTCGAGGCTGCGGAGATAGGTCGCGGGCGTCCGCATCGAACGGATCGAAGGGTAGGTGGTGCAGTGGGAGGGGGTTTAGCGGCCGCGCCGCCATGTCGGCGCGGCCTCTGATCGGCATCGCAAGCGACGCCGTGGCCGTCTCATCGAAGCCGCGAATTACGCTACCCGCGTGGAACTCGAGGCACGCGTCGCCACTTACGAGCTCGCCGAGACGTTCGTGATCTCGCGCGACTCCTCCGACGAGAGCGAGTCGGTCGTCGTCGAGATCACCCACGCCGGGCAGACCGGCTACGGCGAGGGGACGCCGATCGAGCGCTACTACGAGGACGGCGCCAGTGCGGTCGAGTTCCTGCACGGCTGCCGGGGCGCTCTTGGCGGCGACCCGTTCGCGCTCGACGAGATTCTCGCCGCCCTGCCGGGCACACCGTATACGCAGGCCGCGCGCGCCGCCCTCGACCATGCGCTCCATGATCTCTGCGGCAAGCTGACCGAGCTGCCAGTCTGGCGGCTGCTGGGCCTCCGCCGCGAGGGGCCGCCGACCTGCTGGACGGTCTGGCTCGGCGATCCCGACGACATGGCGCGCCGTGCGGAGCGCGCCGCGCCGCGCTTCCGCCGGCTGAAGCTGAAGCTCGGCGGGCGCGACGGCCTCGACCTCGACCGTGTCCGCGCCGTCCGGGCCGTCACCGACCTGCCGCTGCAGGTCGACGTGAACGAGTACTGGACGGTCGACGAGGCGCTCGAAGCGCTGCCGCATTTAGCTGGGCTCGGCGTCGAGTACTGCGAGCAGCCTCTGCCCGAGGGCGATCCGGGCGGACCGAAGGTCAAGGCGGCCTCGCCGATCCCCATTTACGTCGACGAGGACTGCCACACCCTCGCAGACGTCGCCGCCTGCGCCGAGCGCGCACACGGGATCAACATCAAGCTCTCGAAATCGGGCGGCATCCGCGAGGCAATCCGGATGGCGCACGCAGCCCGGGCGCTGGGACTCGGGGTGATGCTCGGCTGCATGACCGAGTCGGGACTTGGCATCTCGGCCGGCGCGCAGATCGCCAGCCTCTGCGACTTCGTCGACCTCGACGGCAACCTGCTGCTACTCAATGATCCGTGGCCGGGCGTCGAGTTCCGCGACGGCATCCAATTCCCTCGGGACAAGCCAGGCCTCGGCGTGACCGCTGCCGTTTCGGTCGCTGCCGAGCGAAGCGATGGCAGAAACTAGCCCCGCGGAAGATGCGGAGCATTTTTCGCGGTGAAGAAGCGATATCTGATCCTCGCTGAGGGGAAGTCGGGCGACCCGCACTACGGGAAGACGGCGCGCGGCGTGCTCCGCTACTCGCCGCACCCGACGGTGGCGATCCTCGACTCGACGCGGGCGGGGGAGACGGAGGGCGGAATTCCGGTGGTCGGCGCCGTCAACGATGCGCTCTGCTTCAACCCGACGACGGCGCTAGTCGGGGTCGCAACCCAGGGCGGACGCTTCCCGCCGGCCTGGCGCGACCTGATTCGCTCCTGCGTCGCCAAGGGTCTCGACGTCGAGAACGGCCTACACGAGTTCCTGACCGAGGATCCCGAGCTCGTTGAGCTTGCCACGCGCCACAAGGTCGAGCTGCACGACCTGCGCAAGCCCCCGGACGGCCTCAACGTCCCGACCGGCGAGAACCTGGAGCTCGACGCCCGGGTCGTGCTCACCGTCGGCTCCGACTGCGCGATCGGGAAGATGACCGTCTCGCTCGAGCTCGACCGCGAGGCGCAGCAGCGCGGTCTGCGCTCCGTCTTCGTCCCGACCGGGCAGACCGGAATCGCGATCGCCGGCTGGGGGATCTCCGTCGACGCGGTCGTCTCCGACTTCCTCGCCGGCGCGGCCGAGCGGCTCGTGGTCCAGGGGTCCGATAAGGGCGATCTGCTCTGGGTCGAAGGGCAGGGCGCCCTGCTGCACCCGGCGTACTCGGGGGTGACGCTCGGGCTGATGCACGGCAGCGCGCCGCACGCCTACGTCCTCTGTCATCTGGCCGGATCGCAGGCGATCGAGGGCTACCCCGAAGAGCCGATTCCGCTCCTCGGCGAGCTGGTCGAGCTCCACGAGCGCGCGTCGCTGCCCGCACGGCCCGCAAAGGTCGCGTGCATCGCGCTGAACACGCGCGATCTCGGCGACGCCGAAGCACGTGCTGCGGTGGCCCAAGCGGAGGCGGAAACCGGCTTGCCTGCGGACGATCCAGTCCGCTTCGGCGCCGCCCGATTGCTTGACGCCGTCCTCCTAAGGACTGGGACCGTCGGTGCCGAAAGATAGACCTTACGACCTATGCACGCCGCCGACCGGCGTGGCAACCTACGTCGCCGAGGGAGAAAGGGACCCGCCGTGAAGAAGACTCTGTTCGTCGCCTGCTGCGCGTGCGCCGCGCTCGCGTTCTGCGGGCGGGCCGCCGCGAACGTCACCTTCGGGATCACCGAAGACACGGGCGTCCTCGGGGATCCCACGATCTTCTACTCCACGCTCAACGACCTGGGGGCAACCGAGAACCGGATCGCGATCAACTGGGATCCCGCCCAGCCGACGACGATTCCGAACCAACCGGGGCTCGACTACTGGCTCCCGCAGGCCACGATCCACGCCGTCCGCGTCCTCTTCGCCGTCGCGCCTGCGCATCCAGGCGACATCACCTCGTCGCCCGCGCGAATCACCCAGTTCGCGGCCTTCCTGCAGCAGCTTGCGCGCACGTATCCGTTCGTGAAGGACTACGTGATCGGCAACGAGCCGAATCAGCCGCGCTTCTGGCAGCCGCAGTTCAGCTCGACGGGGGCAAATCTCTCGGGTTCCGCGTACGAGCCGCTGCTGGCGGCTTCCTACGACGCGCTGAAAGGGGTCGATCCCACGATCAACGTGATCGGAGTAGGCCTCTCGCCTCGCGGCAACGACAACCCGTTCGCGAAGGACAACGTCTCGACCTCACCCGTTCGCTTCCTCCACGACGTCGGTGTCGCCTACCGGGCGAGCAAGCGGAGCAAGCCGCTGATGGACGAGCTCGGCTTCCACCCCTATCCGAATCAGAACAACGATCCGCCGCTCAAGGGCTATCCGTGGCCGAAAGCCGGCATCCCGAACCTCGACCGGATCAAGCAGGCCGTGTGGGACGCGTTCAACGGCACCGCCCAGCCGCTGTTCGCCGAGCGCGGCAAGGCAGCCCCGGCGAACGCGCTCAAGCTCGACCTCGACGAGACGGGCTGGCAGGTCGCGATCCCCGCTGTGCTCCAGAACCTCTACACAGGCAAGGAGAACGTCGTCACGATCGACGAGGGGACACAGGCGCAGTACTACTCGGACATCGTCCGCTTCGTCAGCTGCGATCCCGATGTCCGCTCGCTCAGCTTCTTCCACCTCGTCGACGAGCAGCCGCTCGACCGCTGGCAGAGCGGGCTGCTCCGGCTCGACGACTCGAAGCGACCTTCGTTCATCTCGGTCAAGAACGCGATCGCCCAGACCCAGGGCAAGTGCGCGCTGACACCGCCCGGGTGGTCCCACACGGCGACGGTCAACGGCGCCACGGTCGCGTTCGGCTATCTCGGCAGCCCCAAGGGTTGGAACAACAAGCTCTGGCGCTTCCGCACGACCGTGCAGGAGGACGCGAGCTACAAGGCGGGCGTTTTCAAGCTCGGGTCGCGAAAGCTGACGGCGAAAGCGAAAAAGGCCGTGCTGAAGGCGCTGGCGAACCCCAAGAGCAAGCCGCTGCTCGGCGCGACGGGGACGGCGCCTGCGTACAAGTCCAAGCTGGTCGCGCTTCCGAAGAAGACGCTCAAGCGCTCCGGCTGGTACGTCTACGGGATCAGGCTCGCGGCCGCGATGAACCTGCAGCGTGCGTTCGTCTCGGTCAGCCGGCCGTTCCTGGTCAAATCCCGCCCGCGTGCGCGGAAATAGCGGCCCGACTATTCTAGGCGTTCAGTGAGGCTTCGCTTGCGATGCCGACTTAAAGGCCGTAGCGGCTTTGCCGCTGCGGCCGTCTCAACCCGGCTCTTGCAGTCGCCAGCGGACCGAGGCGGAGGAGCGGCTTCGTGAGAGACCCTCGCTACGACGCCTTGGCCGAACTGGTGCTCGACCATTCGCTTCGGCTGCAGCCGGGGGACGTGCTACGAATCGAAGGCGACGCGGCCGCTGCGGCGCCGCTGGTCGTGCCGTTGCACCGCGAGGCGATCAAGCGCGGCGCCCACGCCTACACCGCCCTCGATCTCAGCGGCCTGAAGGAGATCCTCGTCGCGCAAGGCTCGGACGAGCAGCTCGACTTCGTGTCGCCGATCGAGCTTCGCGAGCTCGACGCCATCGACGCATCGGTCACGATCTGGTCGGAGACGAACACGCGCTCATTCACCCGCTTGGACACCGACCGCCGGCAGCGCCAGCTTACCGCGCAGCGGCAGTTCGCCATCCGCCGCCGTGACCGAATCGCGAGGGGCGAACACCGCTGGTGCGGAACGCTCTCGCCGACCGAATGCCAAGCCCAAGACGCCGACATGTCGCTCGCGGACTACGAGGATTTCGTCTTCCGAGCGTGCCACGTGCTCGACGACGACCCCGTCGACCACTGGCGCCAGGTGGGCGAGCGGCTGCAGGCGCGGGCCGAGGAGCTCGGCTCGGTGCGCGAGCTGCGCATCGTCGGCGAGGACACGGATCTGACCGTCGTCGTCGAAGGTCGCACCTGGCGCGCTGCGTACGGGCGCCAGAACGTCCCCGACGGCGAGGTGTATACGAGCCCCATCGAGACCGGGGTTAACGGGACGATTCGCTTCGGGTTTCCCGCCGTCTTCGTCGGGCGGGAGATCGACGACGCCCGATTGGTACTGGAGAATGGGCGGGTCGTCGCGGCGGAGGCTGCGGGTGGCGAGGAGTACCTGCGCTCGCTGCTCGAGCTCGACGAGGGTGCAAGCGGCGTCGGCGAGATCGCCTTCGGGCTCAACTACGAGATCGACCGCTTCACCCGCAACATCCTCTTCGACGAGAAGATCGGGGGGACGATGCACATGGCGCTCGGGATGGGTTTCGAGGCCCTCGGCGGCCAGAACCGGTCGGCCCTGCATCTCGACCTGATCTGCGACTTGCGTCGCGAGGGCGAGGTCTACGCAGACGGAGAGCTCGTCTGGCGCAGCGGGCAGTTCCTCCAGGACCCCCAACCGTCCGAGCTTGCCGCGCGTGTTCGCTAGCCGTCACGAACGGATGGCCGACGTCCTCGTCGGTTTCTGCGCCGGTGTTCGGGAGGGCGATCTCGTCACCCTCGAGTCGTCGACGCTCGCCGCGCCGCTGCTGCGAGAGCTCTACCGCAAAGTGCTCGAGGCCGGCGCACAACCGCTGCCACGAATCGCGCTCGAGCCGCTGACCGAGAACCTGCTCAGGTACGGCAACGACGAGCAGCTCGCCTGGGTCAATCCAGCGCGCGCCGACGACATCGAGAGCGTCGATGTCCGGATCGCCCTCGCGGCCCCCGCGAACACGAAGCGGCTGTCGAATGTCGATCCGGTGCGGCAGGCACGGTACGACCGGTCGGCCGAACCGTTGCGGAACCGCTACCTCGAGCGCGCGGCCGCCGGCGAGCTCCGCTGGGTGTTCAGCGCGTACCCGACCGAGGCGGCCGCACAGGATGCCTCGATGTCGCTCGCCGAGTACGAGGACTTCGTCTTCGGCGCGGCGTTCCTCGACGATCCTGATCCGGTCGCGCGCTGGCAGGAGTTCGGCGAGCGGATCGACCGGCTCGCTGCCTTTCTTGGGACGAAGCGGGAGTTTCGGATCGTCGCGGATGGAACCGACCTGCGCCTCGTCACCGAGGGCAGGACCTGGGTTCCCTCCAAGGGTCAGGAGAACTTCCCCGACGGGGAGGTCTTCACGGGACCCCTCGAGACGAGCGTCGAAGGTGAGATCCGGTTCACGTATCCCGGGGTCTTCAACGCGCGCGAGGTCGATGACGTCAGGCTTCGCTTCGAAGCGGGCGAGGTGGTCGAGGCCACGGCGACCCGCGGCCAGGAGTTCCTGCGCGAGATGATTGCGATGGACGATGGGGCCCGGCGAGTGGGGGAATTCGCGTTCGGCCTGAACGAGGCCGTGCCGATGTTCACCCGCAGCACCCTCTTCGACGAGAAGATCGGCGGGACGATGCACCTCGCGCTCGGAACCGCGTATCCGGAGACGGGCGGCCTCAACCGCTCGGCGCTCCACTGGGATCTGGTCTGCGACCTCCGCTCCGGCAGCGAGGTCTATGCGGACGGCGAGCTCGTCTATCGCGACGGGCAGTTTCTGAACGGTTCGAGTTGACGGCCGCCGGTTTCGCGCTGACGGCCGCCGGTTTCGGGCTTCGCCCGCATCTGTCGATCCGATGGGCGAAAAGCGTGAGGACGATCGGGAGAAGGCCTTGAGAGCCGAGGAGCGGAAGGCGGCGCTCCGCCGCCGGCGCGAGATCTTCGATGCGCTGATGAAAGTGCTGCGCGGCGGTTAGACTTGACACGAACACGTGTTCGCTCTAGAGTGGCGAACATATGTTCGTCAAGTTCATAGGCGTCCTGCTCGCAGGCCTTGTTTTCTGGGCAGTCGCGGCGCATTCGTCTGACGGGGCCGGCCACCCTCGGATCTACACGGTCAAGCGGTACGACACGCTCTGGTCGATCGCGAGCTCGCACTACAGCGGCGATCCGCGGGCTGCGATCTACCGGCTGGAAGAGCGTAACGACCTGGCCGGGGACGTCGTGCAGCCTGGTCAGAAGCTGGTCTTGCCCTAGACGCTCAAGCCGGAGACGTGAATGCGCTCGCCTGCGAATAGCCGCTTGTCGGCGTGCCAGGGGAAGAAGATCACGACGGTGAACTCGAGCCGCTGCCCGCTCGCTCGGACACCCAACCAGTCGCGAGCGTGCGTGGCCGTGACGAGAGCCTCCTCGCAGACTCCCTGCGGCCCGATCACGATCTCCATCAGGGCGAAGTGGATGTCCGGAAAGGCGGTCAGCAGGCCGTTGTAGAACTCGGTCGCGCCCGCGTGGCCATTCCACCGCTGCTTCGACTCCGGGATTTCGTAGACGCAGTCCTCCGTCAGGGTCGCGATCAGGCCGGGGAGATCGCGGTGCTCCTCCGCGATCGAGTGGCGCTTCCAGAGCTCGCGAATCTCGTCGTACACCTGGGCGTCCACCTGCCGGCCCAGCTGCTCACGCGCCTGCTCGCTGGCCGCGGCAGGCGGGACATCAAGGTTTGCCACCGCGCGAGCCTACACTTGCCCGCGTGGACCTCGACCTCGTCTTCTTCGGCACCTCCGGGTCGGTGCCGACGGCCAAGCGGGCGCCTTCGGCGCTGCTCATTCGTCGCGGCAGCGAGCGGCTGTTGTTCGACTGCGCCGAGGGGACGCAGCGGCAGATGCTCCGCTCGACCGTCGGCCTCGTCGAACTGCGCGAGGTCTTTCTCACCCATTACCACGCCGACCACTATCTCGGCCTGCCCGGCATGCTGAAGACCTTCGCCCTGCGTGGGCGCGAGATCGACCTGACGGTTTACGGCCCGCCGGGACTGCACGATCTGTTCGCAGCGCTGAAGCGAATCTTCGGGAAGCTGACGTACAAGGTCCGCCTCGAGGAGCTCGAGGCCGGCGACGTGCTCGAGCGCGCGGGCTACAACCTCGTCACCTTCGCGCCCGCGCACGGCGTCTCGGCGGTCGGCTACGCGCTCGTCGAGGAGCCGCGGCCGGGGCGTTTCGACGTCGAGGCTGCGGATGCGCTCGGCGTCGACCCGCCTCAGCGAGGCCTGCTCCAGCGTGGGGAGTCGATCGAGCTGGAGGACGGCCGGGTGGTAACGCCGGACGCGGTGCTGGGGCCGGCGCGTCCCGGGCGGAGGGTCGTGCTGGCAGGCGACACCGCGCCTTCGCCGATCGTGCTCGAGGCGGCACGCGAGGCCGAAGTGCTCGTGCATGAGGCGACCTTTCTGGACGAGGAGCGAGAGCGCGCCCGCGAGACCGCGCACTCGACTGCGCTCGAGGCTGCGGAGATCGCGCGAGAGGCCGAGGTGTCGTTCCTGGCGTTGACGCACCTCTCGAATCGCTACTTCGGACCCGAGGTTGCACGTGAGGCGCGTACGATCTTCCCCGACACCGTGGTGCCGAAGGACTTCGACGTGATCGACGTACCGTTCCCGGAGCGGGGTGCGCCAAGATTGGTCAAGCGCGGCGTCCGCCGCGGCCGAGATGACGTCGCCGAGCCCGAACGTGAGGAGGCGGTCAAATGACCCAGCTCGTCCAGGTGGCGCTCGCCGAGGACATCGCCGAGGCCGAAGAGCTGCAGACGATCCTCAACCAGGCCGGAATCGCGTCCGAGCTCGAGCCGGCGGTCGAGCACCACCCGCGGGCGAACGAGGACACCCCGCAGAAGGTGCTCGTGGCCGAAGACTCGCTCGAGGCTGCCCAGCACGCGATCGAGGCGCTGACGGATCCTGACGACCTCGTCTCCGACGCCTGAGTGGTTCTGAGACGGCCGGACTTCGACGCGCGGGCCGCAACCTACGACGACCTTCGTCCGCAAGATGACAACTGGTGGGAGCTCTTCGAGCTGGTTTCACGCGAGGCCGACCTGCGCGGGCAGCGGGTGCTGGACGTCGGCTGCGGAACGGGAAGGCTCGTAGCCGCGCTCGCACCGGAGTCGTCGGTGTGGGGAATCGATTCGTCGGCCGAGATGCTCGCAATGGCGAGGAAACGGGTGCCGGCGAATGTGAAGCTGAAACTCGCTCGCGCCGAGGATCCGCCGCTCAAGGACTCCTGGTTCGACCGCGTCGTTTACTGGCTGGTCGTTCATCTTCTCGATCGACCAGCGGCGTTCCGTGCCGCGCGGCGGCTGCTCGCACCAGGCGGGCGCGCCTGCGTGGTCACGTTCGACTCGACGTACTTCTCGGACTTCTGGCTGAACCAGTACTTCCCGCGCTTCGAGGCGATCGATCGCGCACGCTTCTCGACGGCCGGCGAGCTCGAGAATGAGCTACGCGAGGCCGGATTCGGGCAGGTCCGGCTCGTGAGGCACCACCAGCGCGACCGGATCGACCGCGAGACGGCGTTGGCGAAAATCGCAGGACGACACATCTCGACCTTCGACCTCTTGGACGACGCCGAGTACGAGCAGGGCCGGATACTCGCCGAACGGAACTTGCCCGCCCAGGTTGACTATGAGATCCACTGGCTCGTCGCGATTGCGGAGCGTTAGAGTCGCGGAACCCGACCGAGGAGGCGACGATGGCGAAGCAGCTCAATTGTGGGGACGTTGGCTTCGACTGCCAGGCGCAGTTCAACGGGGAGACCGAAGAAGAAGTGATGGCTCAGGCGGCGGAGCACGCGAGAAGCGAGCACGGCATGTCTGACAGCGACCTGCAGGAGCACGACGGCGCCATCCGGGGCGCGATCACAGACGTGTAGGGACTGTCCCGCTGGATCAGCTTGGGGCAGCGCCGGCGGTTGGTCTAAGGGACTGTCCCGGCAGCGGCCGACATCGAAGCGGCGCTTGAGTCCCAACCGCTTCAGGGACAGTCCCCGGAGGGGACAGTCCCTTAGAGGTAGGGACTGTCCCGCTGGATCAGCTTGGGTTTCAGCGCCCGCGGTTGCTCTAAGGCACTGTCCCCGCAGTGGCCGACATCAAAGCGGCGCCTCGAGTCCCAACCGCTTCAGGGACAGTCCCCGGCGGGGACAGTCCCTCTAGATTTGCCAGGTGCCGCCGCGGAGCACGGGCACCTCGCTGCCGTCGGCGGTCAAGCCCGTCACCTGCACGTCGTCGCCGCCGATCATGAAGTCGACGTGGATTGCGCTCTTGTTGATCTTCGGCACGTCCTCGGCGCCGACGGTGAGCTCGTAGGCGTTCCCGAGCGCGATGTGGCTCGCGGCATTCTCGTCGAGCAGGGTGTTGTAGAAGGTCGTGCCGAGCGTCCCGATCCTGCCTTCGCGGTCGACGAGGGCAAGCTCGCCGAGCCGCGAGGCGTCCGCGTCGTAGCCGGCGCGCTCGCGTAGCACCTCGGCGCCGCTGTCGGCCTCGATGTCGATCGCGTGGCCGCCCTCGAAGCGCACCTCGAGGCCCCTGACGATCGTGCCGGCGACGTCGAGCGGCTTCGTCGCCCGCACGACCCCGTCGGCGCGGGTCGCGTCGGGCGTCGTATAAACCTCCTCGGTCGGCACGTTCGGCATGTGCTCGATGCCGTCGACCGTCGTCGCCGAGCCGCCTTCCCAGAGCGAGGTGGGCAGGAGGCCGACCGTGAGGTCGGTCCCGGGTCCCTCGAGGCGGATCGCATCGAAGTGGTGTTCGGTCAACCGGGCCGCCACCGAATGGAGAGTCTCCTTGCGTTCTCGCCAGGCCGCGACCGGATCGTCCTCGTCGAGCCGGCAGACGTGGCTCAGCTCTTGGGTCAGCCGGGCGAGGGCCGCCTCGCCGTCGAGGTCGGGATAGACGAGCTCGGCCCAAGGCTGGGTCGGGAACGGCATGATCGTCCAGTTCACGAGCCGCTTGTTGATGATCTCGAGGCGCTCCCGGATGTCGGGAAGCTGGTCGCGGCCGGCGCGCTTCGGATCGACGCCGTTCAGGATCCCCGGCGAGACCCGCGGGACGAAGACGATCCGCGCGGCGCGGACGTCCCCGAGCTGAAGCATCCGATTCCCGTACCACTCGGGCACGAACTCGAGCGAGTCGTCGGGGGCATGCTGAAGCCGTGACCTCTTGACGTACGGGTCGAAGTACGTCGGGTCGACGAAGCGGGCGCCTCGTTCGTAGGCGCGCTCCGCAACCGCGCGGACGATCGGCTCCATGCCGGTCTCCGCCTCGATCGTGACGATCTGCCCCGGTTGGACGTTCGCGCTGAAGTCCACAGCCAGATGGGCGAAGCGCTCGAGGGCCTGCTGTTCCACCGGCGCCAGGATAGTGAGCGACGATCCCGGACGCGTGCCGTCCGCGACCGTCCTAAGCCGGCTCCAAGGGCGACAGCGACTTCGACACGGATGTCGTCCGCAGGAAACGCTAGGGTCCCGCCCGACCACGAACCCCTTTAACCCGGTCCAGTGAGGCCGAAAAGGAGTGCGAATGACGCTGCCTGCCCTCTTCCGAGCTCGTCCCTGCGCGTGAGCGTGGCCGACACTGTGCGCGAGACGGTTCTCCTCGATCAAGAAGCCGTCGAGCGGACGCTCTCCCGGATCGCGCACGAGATCATCGAGGGGAACCCCGAGCTGGACAAGGTCGCGCTCGTCGGCATCCATACGCGCGGCGTCCCGCTGGCCCAGCGCTTGCGACGCAGGATCGCCGACTTCACGGGCCGCGAGGTCGTGCTCGGTCAGCTCGACATCACCTTCTATCGCGACGACGTGCATGTGCGCGGCGGCGAGGCGCCTCAGCACCCGCAGCCGCTCGTCCGCGACTCCAAGCTCGACTTCGCACTCGACGGGATGACCTGCGTGCTCGTCGACGACGTCCTCTACACGGGCCGCACGATTCGCGCTGCGGTCGAGGCGCTGTTCGACTACGGCCGCCCCGCGCGCGTCCAGCTCGCAGTGCTCGCCGACCGCGGACACCGCGAGCTGCCGATCCGCCCCGACTACGTCGGCAAGAACTTTCCGACCCACCGCGACGAGCGCATCCACGTTCAGCTCGTCGAGATCGACGAGGTGGATCGCGTCGTGCTCAAGAGCGTCACGTCAAGAAAGGAGCCGTAGGTGGCTGAAATCCGCGTCATGCGGGAGGACCTGCTTCCGCCAAAGGAGCCGCCGCGCCGGCACCTGATCTCGATCGGCGACCTCGGGCGCGATGACGTCGAGCGCTTGCTCGGCACCGCGCGCAACTTCGAGCGATCGCTCGAGCGGGAGCTGAAGAAGCTGCCAACCCTGCGCGGCAAGACGGTCGTCAACCTCTTCTACGAGTCTTCGACCCGTACCTCGTCGAGCTTCGAGCTGGCCGCGAAGCGGCTCTCGGCCGACACGATGTCGATCAAGTCAGCCGGCTCTTCGGTCGACAAAGGGGAGTCCCTGAAGGACACGGCACTGACGCTTGGGGCTTACGACCCGGATGTGATCGTCATCCGCCACCCGCAGATCGGCGCCCCGCAGCTGGTCGCCCGCTACACCAACGCGCACATCGTCAACGCCGGCGACGGGAAGCACCAGCACCCGACCCAGGCGCTGCTCGACCTCTACACGATCTCTGAAGAGCTCGGGCGGATCGAGGGCCTGCACGTCGCGATCGTGGGCGATGTTCTGCACTCGCGCGTCGCGCGCTCGAACATCCAGGCGCTCGCGCTGATGGGCGCGCGCGTGACGCTGGTCGGGCCGCCGCCGCTGATCCCGCGCGGGATCGAGGCGATGGGCTGCGAGGTTTCTTACGAGATCGACGCGATCAAGGCCGCCGATGTCGTCTACGTCCTGCGGATGCAGCGGGAACGGATGGCCGAGGGCGCCAACTTCGTGCCCTCGCTGCGCGAGTACACGGCGCGTTGGGGGGTGACGCCCGAAAGGCTCCGGCCCGGCCAGAAGGTGATGCATCCGGGGCCGATGAACCGCGGGGTCGAGATCGACCCGGTCGTCGCCGACGCCGCGGACGCGCTGATCGAGCAGCAGGTTCGCTCGGGGCTCGTCGTTCGGATGGCGGTTCTCTACGACCTGCTCACGCATGGGCCCGCCGGCGTCCAGGCCGCGGCCGTGCACGAGATCGGAGCTGCGTGATGCTGTTCGGCAAGCAGGGCCACGACGATCTCGTCATCCGGGGTGCGCACGTGCTCGACGCGGCCGCGGGCGTGGACGCGGTGCTGGACGTCCGCGTCGACGGCGGCACGATCGTCCAGTTGGGGACGAACCTCGAGACGAACGCGCACCGCGTCGTCGACGGGCAAGGCCTCGTGCTCGCGCCCGCGTTCG
>Ga0137403_10004609_pt1 | contig 16208 bp, 14 predicted proteins | sample CZOMad2_1_16fung_FD_122057 | JGI IMG/M metagenome (GOLD analysis project Ga0137403, IMG submission 122057) | Vadose zone soil fungal communities from Angelo Coast Range Reserve, California, USA - CZOMad2_1_16fungal (Hybrid Assembly) | ecosystem: Environmental > Terrestrial > Soil > Vadose zone... | reverse complement strand
TCAGATTGAAGATTGAAACGCGGATCGACTACCTTCACTCGGCCGCTAAAGATGCCCATGTTCTTGGTTGAATCAAAAAAAGCCTCGTCGGCGTAGATTTCCGTTGTCATCGATTCATTCGATTGTAACCCTCCGCCGCTGGGGCCAAATAATTTCGAGACGGGTGACTTGTCTTCCTTCTCTTTGTCTTTCGGTTTCGCTTTCGCCGCTTTCTCCGCCTTCTTTGCAGGAGCAGGCGAGGCAGCTGGTGTAGCGGCAATCTGCGCCGATAAACGCCCTCCCGCCGCGCATACAATAACCAACACCAACACCGCTAATCTCTTCATTCGCTCGTGCTGGGTTTCGCCGTCAGATGGGATTTGTCAGTGATCACCATTTTTACGTTTCCGATCAACCGTCCAGTCCTCGAGTTCGTGTCGAATTGCACTGAATCACCCGCAATGTTGAAATCCGACCGCTGAATTGTTGTGCGCTCCTGCGAGCTTAGAACCCGGGTTTTCAAGTCGAGCACCGATGTATTCATGTCGATTTGTAGATCGGGCTGACTCTCCGGGGTGTAGGTAGTGATTTTCAGTTGTTGAAACCCTATGTGTTCCTGGTCAATCCGGTGCGCCGTTCCTGCTTCAAATCTTCCGCGCAGATGGCCGTTGGCATCGAAGTCCGGCAACACAAGACCCTTGGCTTCGTGACCAATTGGCAGCGGAATGTTCGTTAAACTTTGTTCGCCCGGAGACGCATTTGGCGCCGCTGTCGTCCGAGCCCTCTTCTTGCGGCCTTTTGACTGGCCGAACACCGGAGGCGCCGATATCACAACCGACAGCACGACTGATAATAACCAAACGACGCAGCTCCAGTGTGAGGAGCGGCCGCTACGAAACGGCAGCATGGATAGCCTTTAACATGCGCAGGTGCTTCGGCAAATCCTTTAGGGGAATCTGATTTGGCCCGTCCGACAACGCGCGCTCCGGGTTTTCGTGCACCTCCATGAAGATTCCGTCGCAGCCTGCGGCCATTGCGGCCCTGGCCAGGACCGGTGCGATAGTGCCATCACCCGAAGTTGAGTCCCCTGCCCCGCCTGGCCGCTGCACGGAATGTGTCGCGTCAAAGAACACGCGATATCCGGCTTCGCGCATCCAAAAGAGGGAGCGCATATCGGCCACGAGATTGTTATAGCCGAAGGTTGTGCCGCGCTCGGTGAAACAAAATTGGGAGTTACCAAAGGCGATCAGTTTCTCGGCAATGTTCCGGACGTCCCACGGCGCAAGGAACTGACCTTTTTTCACGTTGAGCGCGCGACCAGTCTCGGCAGCGGCGCGAAGCAGATCTGTTTGCCGGCAGAGAAACGCCGGGATTTGTAACATATCGATCTTTTCGCCAGCGATCTTGGCTTCGTTCGGTGAATGAACATCCGTCGTTACTGGTATCCTTAAGTCGCGGCCGATAATGGAAAGAATCTCGCAGCCCTCGCGTATGCCAATTCCGCGAAACGAACGTACGGAACTTCGATTCGCTTTGTCGTACGACGCCTTGAAAATGAAATCAACGTCTTCGGCCGAGCAGACCTCGGCGATCTTCTTTGCCATGCGCCACACAAACTTCTCGGACTCAATTACGCACGGTCCGAGAATAAACACTGGAGTTTTGCCGTCAATGGTGACTCTGCCGACCCGCATTGATTTTGACTTCGCCATGAATGTCTAAGCAAAGCAGGAACGTAGGAATTTTAAAGAGTTCCTTCCTGTTTTCCTGCATTCCTCCGTGATTTCTTTGTTACAAGATCGACAACGGCAAATGGCGCATACAACCCGAGAAAAAAGAGCAGTGCGACTCCGTGCAATTCCAAAACGTAAAGCGGCCGCGAATCGGAGAGAAAACTTAAGATCGAAAACGCTTCGGGTTTGTGCAGCAGAAATCCATAGTTATAGCCAGTCAACTCATCGGTGATGAGGGTGACGACGAAATAAAACTCCGACCACAACCACACGCGCACGATCGACATCGGATATGGCCGGTATCGGCGGGTCAACATCAGGAAGACCACACCGATGATGATTCCACAATGGGAAGTAAAAAAACTAATGAACCGCCAATCTGGAAAACCAAAGCGCAGGTTTGGCGTGAGAATGGCTTGCAACGTACCGCCGATGCCCCAGAAGTATGCCACCTCGAACCACCGTTGGCTCCCCGTCCACATCGCCACGATCACAACGACCATGCCCCAGTCGCACATTTGCATCGGCAACATTTGTCGCCAATCCACAACGCCATGACTGCGGATAAAAACTAAATAAACAATGTAGTTCACGACGAGCACGGCTGAGAGCACACCGATGATAATCCTCTCCAGTCGCTGCGATTTTGTGCGACGCACGATGGCGGCAAGTGCAAACGGCAGGACGACTGTAAGAAAAATAACGGCGAGATGCGGCAAGCCGAACGGCTGAAATTCAGGGTCCATACGTTGTTGTCGCAGCGGTTGTATCAACCGCCGATTCCGATGGGAAGGCGTTCGACGCGGCGAACACCACTACAAATCATGCACAAGTTTGGCAATTTAACTCACCGAATCACCCAGAGATTGCACGGAATGACGTCGGTAACCCAAGCTATATTGCTGGGCAGTGCTTGACTGTCTTCCCCCTGTTTCTCCAGTGGAACGACAAGCAAATCTGCTTTCACCGATTGAACAAAGTCCGACGCAACTAACCCGGTATTGCCGCGGACACAGCGCGCCTCGATCGGGACTTCGGTCGCACCAGCGGATAAAACAAATTCCTCCAGCGCGTCTTCTTCGTCATCTTCAGATCCCGGCTTTTCACGTTTCCCGAGATTGCTGCTAATCGACGCGCGTGCCTGGTCAAACGTCGTAATGATGCGGATCACATGTAGTCGCTCGCACGATTCGGCTACGGCAAGCGATAGCGTTCTTTTCAAAGCCTGCAATGCGCCATCGGAGTAATCGGCAACGAAAACAATCCGACGCAGGGGCTTCGGTCTTACCGCTGGTTTCGTGAAGAGTATGACCGAGCACGGCGCCTGCCGCACCAGACGACGCGCGACATTGCCGAGAAAGGGGTGCAACACCGCCTCTTTTTCCAGCGCACCTGCGACGATCATATCGATCTTCTCACGGGTGAGCGTGCGCAGAATAGCTTCGGCCGGGTCTCCCTCCTCATAATGAATCATTGAATCGGCGGGAAGGTGTAGTTCTGCGAGGGCGGTGTTAAACTTCTTCGTTGTCTCTTCATCTCGCCTGCCCGCATAGATCAGATGAAGATCGGCGTCAAAACGTTCCCGAATTCGCTTTGCTTCAGCAAGAACCTGCCTGAACCGTGGAGAAAACGTTGTTGCCACGGCGATTGCTTTGTATGGCGAAAAATCGGACATGAGACCTGTTGAACTGTCGTGCTCCAGTGAAAATCGGCAAGACAGACGACGAGACATTCGCCGGCCACGTCCAGCAATCCGCTTTTCATTTCCAAGTTCCTCTGCGAATTTTCGCAGATGCGACGAGCAATTTATCCAGGCAGCTTTGATCCGGTGACGAACGGTCACCTGGATGTGATCGAACGTGCGCGAAAACTATTCGATGAAGTCGTTGTGGCTGTGGCTCATAATGACGAAAAGCGACCGCTTTTTTCACTAAAAGAACGCCTCGATTTGCTGCGACAGACTGCCGGTACTATCCGCAACGTGCGAATCGCTGAGTTCAAGGGGTTGCTCGTCGAGTTTGCAAGGGCAGAAAAAGCTGGAGCTGTCGTTCGCGGGTTGCGCGCCGTCTCCGACTTCGAGTTCGAATTTCAAATGGCGCTCATGAATCGGCAACTGGATGCCGCAGTAGAAACGATTTTTTTAATGCCGAAGGAGGAATACACTTATCTTAGCTCTCGCATCGTAAAAGAAATCGCGCGGCTCGGCGGCGACGTCTCGAGTTTTGTTCCGGCTTGTGTGGCCAAGGCGCTGCGCAAGAAATTCAGTTGATCAACTCGCAAACATGAAAGTCCATCTGAAACAAATTCCAGCCCAGGGTCTGCATTTGGAAGGACAGGAAGATTGCCCAATCCAAGACTTGGAATCAGAAGGAATACGTTGCGCTGGCCGCCTGCATTACGATATCGATGTCGGCATTGCAGGGGGGGGACTATGGGCGAACGGCTCGCTCTCGCAGCCGGCGGAGCTGCGCTGCGTATCGTGCCTGGAAAAATTCGTGCACGAAATCCGAGTCCCAGCCTTCGCCGTGCACTTGGAGCTCCAGGGACCGGAGACGGTAGATCTTACCCCATTCATGCGCGAGGACATTTTATTAAACCTGCCAGCGCATCCGCGTTGCGACAGGGACGGGAATCGGGTTTGCAAGGCGAAACAGATTGTAACTGCGGAGCAGGATGCCAAGCAGAAGTCGGATTGGAGCGCGCTGGATAAGCTGAAAATCGAGAGTCGTTAATCGACATTCGCTAAGTCGGTGTCGATTCACGAGTCGCGATTCACATTGTCTTTTCCTGATTTCCTGCTTTCCTAATCCGCTTCAATATGGGAGTCCCAAAACGCAAAACATCCAAAATGCGGTTACGCACGCGGAAAGCAGCGAACCGTTGGCATGGCGCACAATTGAACAAATGTCCCCAGTGCGGAAGCACAATCCCGTCGCACATCGCCTGCCCATCGTGCGGCTATTACCGCGGGCGACAGGTGTTGACGCTCGAAGGCAAATAAGACTTCACATCGTTAAAGCGGCTGCAACTAAGTCGCTTTAACGCTTCAACGTTCTTCATTTTCATTTTGCATTTGGGGACTAAACTTCGCAAAGTCTCGCACTAATGAAGATCGCCCTCGACGCGATGGGCGGTGATTTTGGTCCGCCTAACCTCGTTGCCGGCGCCGTTATGGCGTTGCGCGATTACCAGCAGATCACCAAGCTTTATCTGGTCGGAGACTCCGCCAAGATAGAAAACGAGTTGCACAAACATCAGTGCACTGATTCACGGGTTGATATCGTGCACGCGACGCAAGTAGTGGATATGAGCGACCGCGCATGGTCGGCGGTCAGGCGAAAGAAGGATTCATCGGTAAGCCGCGCGGTCGATCTCGTGAAGCGCGGCCAGGCAGATGCAATTGTGAGCGCGGGTCACACCGGCGCGGCCGTCGCCGCGAGCACGATCAAGCTTCGCACGTTGCCGGGAATCGATCGACCGGGTATTGCGGCAGTGCTTCCGACCGAAACGAACGTCTTCGTTTTGATCGACGCGGGCGCGAACATCGATGCCCGCCCCGAACATCTGCTTCAGTACGCGTTCATGGGCACGGTCTACTCGCGTCATGTTCTCCATTACAAGAATCCGACCGTTGGTTTGGTCTCACTCGGCGACGAGGATGTTAAGGGGACCGAGTTGACCAAGGAAGTGTTCAAGATGTTGAAACCAAGTTCGCTTAACTTCGTTGGCAACATAGAAGGCCGTCACCTCTTTGAAGATCCGGTTGAAGTTGTCGTGTGCGACGGATTCGTCGGCAACGTGATCTTGAAAACCTGCGAATCGATCGCGGTGGCGATGTTTCAATGGCTCAAGCACGAGCTCATGCGCACAACGATGCGAAAAGCGGGGGCGTTCCTCGCGAGGAATGCCATCGGAACTATCAAGGCCAAGACGAATTATGAAGAATACGGCGGCAGTCCGCTTCTCGGCGTGAACGGAATCTGCATTATTGCGCATGGCGCGAGCACGCCGCTGGCAATCAAAAACGCGCTAAGAGTGGCGGCCGAGTCAATTGAACAGCAGGTGAACCCGCATATCGTCGAGGAGATTCGCCGGTACTATGAAACGACAGCCCCGCTTGAGCCCGCGCTCCACTAAGGCGCTGCGCACCGTCTCCATTATCGGCACGGGAAGTTACGTTCCCGAAAAAACTCTGACCAACGCGGACTTGTCACGCATGGTTGATACGACCGACGATTGGATTACTACCCGCACCGGCATCAAGGAGCGCCGTATTGCCGCGAAGGATGAAAACACCAGTGATATGGCGGCCAGAGCAGCGCTGAAAGCGATCGAGCAGGCGAAGATTTCGCCGAAAGAGATCGATCTCCTAATCGTCGCAACAGCCACTCCCGACATGCTTTTCCCGGCTACGGCCTGCTTCGTTCAAAAAAAGATCGGAGCAACCAACGCCGCTTGCCTCGATATTTCCGCAGCCTGCGCGGGTTTTCTTTTTGGCTTGGAGATCGCACAACAATTCATCACCTCGCATACCCATGAGACGGTCCTTGTAATCGGGGCTGACAAATTAACATCGATCACTAACTGGACCGATCGCAACACCTGCGTCCTTTTTGGAGATGGCGCTGGCGCCGCTATCTTGCGCCACCGCGGCAGCGCTCACGGCGTAATCAGCACTCATATCGGAAGCGACGGACGGTACACAGATATTTTGTTCATGCCGGGCGGCGGTTCGCGGTGCCCAATCACACGAGACAATGTGGACATGCATTTGGCTACGATCCACATGACCGGCAAGGAAGTGTACAAACAGGCTGTCATAGCCATGCTTAACGCAGCGAAAAAAGCGCTCGATCAAGCAGGGCTTTCCATTGAAGACATCGCCTGTGTCATTCCGCATCAGGCAAACCTGCGCATCATGGAGGCCATCGCCGACCGACTCGGCATCTCGCGCGACAAGATGTTTGTGAACTTGGATCGTTACGGCAACACGTCCGCGGCGGCTGTAGCAATCGCGCTCGACGAAGCGAATCGTAGCGGTCGGATCAAACGCGGTGATTATGTTCTGATGGTCGTTTTCGGCGGCGGGCTCACTTGGGCGAGCACGATATTGGAGTGGTGAAATTAATTGCGGATTTCGGATTGCTGATTGCGGAAAGACAAGATCACTGAAAACTATCCGCGATCCGCATTTACAATCCGCAATGCTTATAGAGACTCACGCCCACCTTGATTATCCCGATTTCGCGCACGATCTGGATGACGTGCTTCGTCGCGCGAAGGATGCGGGGGTAACGCGCATTATCACCATCGGCACTTCGGTCGAGAGCAGTCGGCGCGCGATCGCTCTCGCGGAAAAGTATCCGGCCGTTTACGCGGCAATTGGCGTTCATCCCACTTACGTTGAAGAGGCTGAGGAAGATGTTTTTACCCCGCTACACGAATTGGCACAGAACCCGCGCGTGGTGGCCATCGGCGAGACGGGGCTAGATTATCACCGGTTGCCAAGCGAAGAAGTTTCCAAGGAAACGCAGGTCCAGGTCATGTCCGCGTTGCGCACCGAGACGGACGAAGAAATCGAAGCGCAAATTCGCGAGGGCGCTTACAAATCGAAACAGGCGAGTTTATTTCAACAACAGCTCGACCTCGCCGTGGAGATGGGACTCAACGCAGTGATCCATCAACGCGATGCGTGGGAGGACACGCTCAAAATTATGCAACCGTACACCGGCAAATTGCGCGGGGTTTTTCATTGCTTCGGCGGCTCGTTGGATCAGGCGAACGAAGTTCTGGATCTTGATCACCTCGTTTCGTTCACTGGAATCGTTACTTTTAAAAACGGCGCACCCGTGCGAGAAGTCGCAGCACAGATTCCGCTTTGGAAATTTATGGTAGAAACCGATTGCCCATATCTGGCACCCGTCCCCTTTCGCGGAAAGCGCTGCGAACCTGCGTATACGCGCATCGTAGCGGAGACGATCGCTGCAGCGCGACACACATCGTTTGAGGAAATTGCCGAAGCGACAACCGAAACTGCAGAGAAGTTTTTCAAGTTCAATGGCCAATGAACATCGAGACTGATACGCCGCGACCGACGGGCGCGCCAACAACACACAACAAAACGGACGGCTTGTCGACCCGTGCCTACCTTCTGCTTCTTGCGCTTTTTGTCGCGTCCTGCGCAGCGCCAGACACAAGGCATCAGATAGTGGTCAGCACACGCGAGCAAAAGTTGGCCATTCTCGATCGCGGCAATGTGATGGCCATCTATCCGGTCTCAACTTCGAAATTCGGACTCGGCGATTGGCCGGGCAGCAGATTTACACCACTGGGCCAACTGCAGATCGCGGAAAAAATTGGCGATAATGCGCCGGCGGGAACCGTATTCAAAGATCGGCGCCGCACTGGCGAAATCGTCTTAGCCAACTCGCCCGGGCGCGATCCAATTGTGACCCGAATTCTCTGGTTGCGAGGACTGGAGGCGCAAAATACGAACGCATTTTCGCGGGACATATATATTCACGGGACGCCAGAGGAATGGAAAATCGGTTCGCGCGCGAGCTACGGCTGCATCCGGATGCGCTCCAGCGACATCATACAATTATACGACATCGTCGGAATCGGCGCCGAAGTGACCATTGTAGACACGCCGCTCGCCAGCGCTGTCCCGAGTCTCGTCTCGGCCCATTCGATGGCACCGACGAACCCGGCGCCATTTGTCATGCGATAGGTTGTAACCGAGGTCGCTGACCTCGGCGCACTCAGGACACAGTTCACAACAAGGCGGCTGCACACCGCCGGTTACATTTATGGCAGTTTGCCGAGATGCTCTCTGGGAGTGTTGCGCGAGAGAAAATCCATGTCCGCGTCTACCATGATCCGCACCAGTTCCTGGAACCGTACTTTCGGTTGCCAACCAAGAATTTTCTTCGCCTTCGAAGCATCACCGAGCAGCACGTCCACTTCGGCCGGCCGCTCATATCGCGGATCATGCTTTACGAATTCCTTCCAAGCGAGATTGACGTAACTGAAGGCGGCTTCGACAAACTCACGTACGGTGTGGCTTTCGCCGGTAGCGAGGACAAAGTCGTCTCCCTCGCCGGTTTGCAAAATTCGCCAGACGCCTTCGACATACTCGGGCGCATATCCCCAGTCACGTTTTGCGTCGAGGTTGCCGAGGAACAATTCCTTTTGCAGACCATGCTTAATTGCAGCAACCGCGCGCGAGATTTTGCGGGTGACGAAAGTTTCTCCGCGACGGGGGCTTTCGTGATTAAACATGATGCCGTTGCTCGCACAAAGACCATAACTCTCGCGATAATTAACCGTGGCCCAATATGAAAAAACCTTGGCTACGCCGTACGGGCTGCGCGGCCAGAACGGTGTTTTCTCCGTTTGCGGCGTTTGTTGAGCTTTACCAAACATTTCGCTGCTCGAAGCTTGAAAAAAACGCGAACGCAATCCGGCTTCGCGAATTGCCTCTAAAATGCGGATGGTACCCACGCCGGTGACGTCGGAGGTATATTCCGGAATATCAAAGCTCACGCGCACGTGGCTCTGTGCTCCCAAATGATAAATCTCGTCCGGCTTCAAATCGTAAAGAAGCTTCACAAGATTCACCGAGTCGCTGAGGTCCCCGTAATGTAGAAAAAGTCGCACGCCGTTCACATGGGGATCAGCGTAAAGATGATCAATGCGCGAAGTGTTAAATGTACTGGCGCGGCGAATGATCCCGTGGACTTCGTAGCCTTTCTCAAGCAGCAGGTCGGCCAGATAACTTCCGTCCTGACCAGTGATGCCGGTGATAAGCGCCCTCTTCATTTGAGCAGTAATTGTAGGGCGTTTCTGTCAAACGCCAATGCAAGAAGATCCACTCGGCGTCCGGCACAGACGCTCTACGATTCCACAGCGTCAGCTCTCCGGCGGAGAAACCATAATTCGCGCCAAAACAGCGCGCTGGGCGCCGATCAATGCGCCGATACCTTTGCGGCCCAGGGTGAGCATTTCATCCAGCTGTGAACCGGAAAATGTCGCTTCTTCTCCAGAGCTTTGCACTTCTACGAATTCGTCGTCTTCGGTAGCCACAAGATTGAAGTCAACAGTGACGAGCTTGTCCTCTTCGTAAACAAGATCCACCAGAGCATGCCCTTCCAGAATGCCGGCGCTTACTGCCGCGACTAATTTTAGCATCGGAGGCGCGTCGAGTTTTTTTTCCCGCACAAATTTCCGACAGGCTATAGCCAGCGCCAGGCTGGAACCGGTAATTGCGGTCGTGCGCGTTCCGCCATCAGCTTGCAACACGTCGCAATCGATCCAGATCGTGCGCGGCCCGAGTTTTTCAAGATCCATGACCGCTCGCAGCGACCGGCCAATCAACCGTTGAATCTCCACGCTGCGACCGTCGATGCGCCCTCTTGCAATATCGCGAGCTTTGCGTGGCTGAGTCGAATATGGGAGCATCGAATACTCGGCGCTGAGCCAGCCACCGGTGACCCCCTGCGCTTTCATCCAGCGCGGTACTGCTTCTTCGATTGTCACCGCGCAGATCACGCGCGTCTTACCCATCGAGACGAGCACTGACCCGCTCGCATGCGGCGCCACGTTCAACTCGAAATTAAGTGGACGGATCTCATCAGGTCCGCGGCCGTCGCTTCGCTGCATCGCTTAGAACTTAAATGTGGCTGATACTTTGTGCGACGAACATTTTACAGTGCACAGAGACATCGGACAGCGATGGCATCCCAACTGCCGGTTATCACCTGCGACTAATCGGCTTGACGCACTGGGCGAGGCATCGTTGTTTAAGCGTTTTGAGTGAAAAATAGCGCTGATAGCCAGACAGCGATTTGCGTTGCCGGTGCGCACCGTTCAGGCACGAGCATGGTGACGCGGCTTCTTCATCGCTGTGGCCTCGAGCTCGGACCCGAATCAGATTTGATGCCGTCGCAGGCTGATAACCCCGAAGGTTTTTGGGAACACTTAGGGTTCGTAGCGCTGAACGACGAATTATTAAACGAACTCGGCGGCGCATGGGACCTGCCGCCAAAGGATAATGAGAACTTTACGCACGCGCGGCTGGATCCTTTGCGTATGAAGGCGCGGCTCCTGATCGAAGGTTTTGATTCGGCACACGTCTGGGGCTGGAAAGATCCACGAAACAGCTTGACCATTCCGTTCTGGCAAGACCTCTTGCCCGACCTGAAAACTCTTATCGTCGTGCGCAATCCGCTGGAGGTCGCTTACTCAATGCGGGAGCGAAATGGAACGTCCTATTCGTTTGGTTTGCGCCTCTGGGAAATCTATAACCGCCGTGTGATCGAGGCAGCAAACGCGCAAGAGCGGCTTATAACTCACTACGATTTGTTTTTCGACGACCCGGAAACCGAATTGCGGCGGATTACACATTTCATCGGGTTGCCCGACGCGGAAGTAGCCAACGCTGCAGCACTCGTAACAAGACAAAAACGGCACACTCGCTTCAGTATGGACGATCTCATTGACGCTCGCGTCTCCGCAGAAGTGATCCACTTCTATCGCGCTTTAATTAGCGAAGGCAAAGGGAAGATAGGAAGGACTTCGCAAGGGGCGAAGCAGGAAGAACCCGATTTGCTTTCCGGAGCCGTCACCCGGCTGGATGCCTCTGTTCCCGAGAGGATCGTTCGGGTTGAGCATCTCGAGCATGAGATCCGCCAACTGAGCCAGCACTTGGCTTGGCAGGATCAGCTTCTTCTAGCCAAAAGCATCAGCCTTTCGAAGAGTGAAGCGCAGGAAGATGAGCTGCGGATCCGTCTGCGTCAGCAGTTGCAGGTTACTAAGCGGCTTTGCCGCCTGTTGGACGACACTGGTGACGCAGCAGCCCGGCTTCGCTCGTCGGCACGCTGGCAAATGGCAAATCCGATTGCTGCCTTGAAGGCAAAACTTTCTCCGCAGCGGTCGCAAGACTTGTTAGGCTACGGGCATCTAGAAAAAATCGTCTCGACTTACCGAAAGTGGCGAACGGCCCGTCCGGAGGTCACTGCGATTGACCACCAAATCCAGGCGCTGATTTCAGGCATACTTTCCGCCCCTGGGCAAAGAGTGGCACCTGTTGAACCTCCCGAGCCGGCGCGTCCGATTGAGTTTCCGGTTCACGAGCAGGTCGAAATTTCAATTGTCGTTCCAGTGTTCAATCAGTTTCGCTTCACCCAAGCCTGCCTGGCCTCGCTTCAAGAACATCAGGGAACGGAGCGCTTTGAGGTGATTGTGGTGGATGATTGTTCTACCGATGAGACTGGAAAGGCTGTCCCGCGGATGCCCGGAGTTGTTTATCTGCGCAACGAGACGAATTCCGGTTTCATTGCTTCCTGCAACCGCGGTGCTGAAAAGGCGCGCGGCAAATATCTTGTTTTCCTTAACAACGACACCCTTGTCAGGGAGGGCTGGTTAAAGGCACTCTTGGGTACCTTTGCCGAAGATCCGTACGCCGGCATCGTTGGGTCAAAGCTTATTTATCCCGATGGTCGCTTGCAGGAAGCAGGGGGGGTCATATGGCGAGACGCATCGGGGTGGAACTTTGGCAAGTTCGATGATCCTGCGAAACCGGAATACAATTATCTGCGCGAAGTAGATTATTCCTCAGCTGCAGCGTTGATGATTCCAAAATCCTTGTTTCAGAGCGTGGGCGCGTTTGATCCGCGCTACGCGCCTGCCTATTACGAGGATACTGATTTGGCGTTCAAGGTTCGCCAAGCTGGTTACAAGGTGTTATATCAGCCTCTGAGCGAGGTTATTCATTACGAAGGAGCAACTGGTGGAACCGATATAACAACGGGGACCAAGAAGCACCAGGATATTAACCGCTCGACGTTTGCGAAAACATGGGCTGCGGAGTTGGCAACAAAACCAGTTAATGGCGATGCAACCTTCCTGCGGCAGGCGCCAGCGGGCCGAAAGAACATCCTAGTGATTGATCATTATGTTCCAAGCCCCGACCGAGATTCAGGATCGTTGCGGATGTTCCAAGTCCTCAAACTTCTCCGGCAACTCGGTCATCGTGTCACCTTCATTCCCGATAATTTAGCGAACGTGCCCCATTACACACAGAAGCTGCAAAAGCGCGGAATTGAGGTCGTCTATCATCCTTACGTCACGAACGTGCGTGACTACCTCATTTCGCACGGCTCCGATTTCGATGCGGTCGTGCTAAGCAGGTGCGATTTCGCCCGCAAACATATCGCGGACGTCCGGCGGCACGCGCCGCGAAGCCGGATCATCTTTGACACGGTCGATTTACACTCGCTTCGCGCGCATAGAGAGGCTCAAGTCACCGTCGATCCGAAGGCGCGAGAAAAAGCGCGGCAGAAAGAAGAACTGGAATATGATCTCATCCGCCAGGCTGATGAGACTTGGGTAACCAGCAGCGTTGAACAGAAGCTCCTCCGGGAGAAGTGGCCCGAAAAGTCCATTCAGCTCGTTTCAAACATTGTGGATATTCCGGGCTCGAGCACTCCGTTTGAGCTGCGGCGGGACTTTCTCTTCATTGGCGGTTTCCAGCACACGCCGAATACCGATGCCGTTCTCTTTTTCCTGAGGAAGATTTATCCCATAGTAAAGGCGCGCCTGCGGGAAGCCAAGTTCTACATTATCGGCGATAAGGCGCCGCCGGACGTCGTAGCGTTAGCCGGCGAAAATATTGTGATCACGGGATTGCAACGGGATGTCCGTCCCTTCTTTGAGAGCGTAAGATTATCGATTGCGCCATTGCGATTTGGTGCGGGTGTAAAGGGCAAAATCAATCAGAGTATGGCGTGGGGTGTGCCCGTCGTCGCAACCTCGCTGGCCGTGGAAGGCATGGAGCTTACTTTCGGCGAAGATGTTCTCGTCGCCGACGAACCGGAAGAATTTGCCCGGGCCCTAGTGACGCTCTACGAGTCCCCTGAACTTTGGAACCGGCTCTCGCAAAACGGGATCGAGAAAACTCGCTCACTTTACTCGACTGAGGTCGCCCGGGAGAGGTTGGAACGTTTGTTCAATAACCAACACGTCCAGCCTGCGGAAGCGTTACCTCAGAGCTTGAAACAACGCGACCCAGTTGTTGGGATCAGTGCGTGAGACACGCGAGGCTTTCGCTTTCAAACGGGTGTGATTAAGGCCCCTCAATCAAAGACGATCACGGGCAAGATCGTGGCCACGCCGAACCCTGTGCCTTCTGAGGAAGAGTCGCCCGTTGTGATTGCATGGGAAACAAGCGATCCGAGTGGCAGCGAGATTCGGGTTACGACCTCCACCGGTGAAGAGAAGCTTGTGACCAGGGGAGGAAAATGTGGGCAGGTTGAAATTGGTTGGATCGCCGACTCGACAGAATACGAGTTCCGCCTTTACCCAGTCAGCCAGCCTGACAGACAGCTTGATTCGGTAAAGGTGAGGCGCGGCAGCAACTCGTTGCAGCAGCTTCTGAGTGAAGTCGTGCTGGAGGTGACGCGCGGAAACATCGGCGTGAGCCTGCTGTCACCCTTTCTGGCCAAAATCGTCCCGCGTTGCCTCCACAGCGCAAAGTTTCGCGAGATCTTTCGGTTGTGGGAGCAACACCGTTTTCATGTGACACCGGTCCATTTCTATCAACCGATTCCTGATACGCAGTCTTTGCCTGAAAGTCTCTGGGATCGGCCGAGCGAATTGGTTGGCATTGACATGAACGACGCGATGCAGCTCGACCTACTACGGAATCACTTTCCAAAATTTCGCCACGAATACGATGAGTTCCCGGTAGAGCCAACGGGTGAACCAGGTCGTTTTCATTTTAACAACGGGCTCTTTGACGCCACCGACGCACTGGTCGCTTATTGTATGATCCGCCACTTTCAACCACGGTTGATCATCGAGGTGGGCAGCGGGTTTTCTTCTCTCGTCGCAGCCGAGGCCATTGCAAAGAATAAGAACTCAACCCTGACCTGCATCGAGCCGTTCCCGCCTGATTTTGTCCGGCAGGGATTCCCCGGGCTACATTCCTTGATCGAGAAAAAGGTCGAAGATATCGACCTCGAATTTTTCTCGCAACTCGATTCGGACGATATCCTGTTCATCGACAGTTCTCATACCGTGAAGATTGGCGGAGACGTGAATTATCTTTTCCTGGAAATCTTGCCGCGTCTCAAGCCAGGCGTGATCGTACACGTCCACGATATCTTTTTGCCTTTTGATTATCGGCGCGACTGGGTGATGGACGACCTTCGTTTTTGGACCGAGCAATATCTACTCCAAGCGTTTCTGAGCTTTAATTCCGAATTCGAAGTTTTGATGACCAATGCATACTTGGTTCACCGCTACAGGGAAGAACTCGACGCTACCTTTACCAAGTCACCACGGGTGAGGGGAGGTAGTTTTTGGATGCGCCGGCGACCTGCAAAAGCACACTCATCATCTGTGCCACAAGAGTGATAGTTTCTCAGAGCCGCAACGCACCGGACCGCTTTTGTAAGCCTTGATGTTACGGGAAAAGTCGGAAACGTCATAGAGAAAATGAAGGACCTTCCCAGAAGGAGCGCGCAAAGAGAATATCCAAGCGCCCGCTCCAGCGTATTGTTTTGGTCAGCCTTAACATTTGGAAATAGCGCGCAAAACTTGCTACTGCGCCGGGTTCGCGCGGTGAGAACTTCTACGTGAAATGCAACATGAGATAAACAAGCCAGTCTTTGTCGTGGGTTCGCCCCGCTCGGGAACTAGCATTCTAACATGGTGTCTGGGTCAGCATCCGAACATGTTTCCCGTGCCAGAGTCGAATTGGATGGGCGATTTCGCGGTCAACGTGGCCATTGGCTACCAAATTGGCGTCGCACGCGGCGAGCGCTCCATCCTAAGCGCGATGGAAATTCGAGAAAATGAATTGTTCACCGCGGTCGGCCAAACTATCAACGAGTTGATCCTTCGCCACCGCGAGGACCTCGAAAGAAAACGCCAGGCTATGATTAAAGGATCGGAACCCAGAGGTCGATGGGTTGATGGGACGCCGGAATATTCTCATCACATCTATGGTTTACATAGGCTATTTCCTGATGCTCTCTTCGTCCACATCTGCCGTGACGTCCGCGCCGTCGTGCGCTCAATGCTGAATTTTCATCGGGTAGCGGGGATTCAGTTGGTTCCTAATGAAGAAAAAGCATACCAGTACTGGCTTCGAACCGTCAGCGCGTGCATTAAAGGTGAGGAGGCCTATGGACCGGGTGTAGTTTATCGCGTGCGATATGCAGACTTGATCACTAATCCAGAATCGACGATGCGTTCGTTGTTCGATTTCCTCCAAGAACCCTATGCAGGCAAATGCCTCGAGCCGCTTGGACAACGGATTAACAGTTCTAACGTCCCTGATGATTTTGTCGCTGACGATCCGGCTACCGACCCAGCGCTGGTCGAGCAAGCAACAAGACTTTCGGTTGAATTGGAAAGAACTCCCCAGTTGAGTGAACCATCGCCTGCTGCAGCAGATGCACTCGAGACCGAATTTCAACAACGGACGCAATA
>Ga0137403_10004608_pt1 | contig 16209 bp, 16 predicted proteins | sample CZOMad2_1_16fung_FD_122057 | JGI IMG/M metagenome (GOLD analysis project Ga0137403, IMG submission 122057) | Vadose zone soil fungal communities from Angelo Coast Range Reserve, California, USA - CZOMad2_1_16fungal (Hybrid Assembly) | ecosystem: Environmental > Terrestrial > Soil > Vadose zone... | reverse complement strand
GGGCCGTAACTCGTCGATAGGGATGATTTCTTGCACGTTGATTTTCGCAGTGGTTTTTGCACAGGTTTTCAAGGGATTAAGAGGGATATCGCTCTCTCTGGGGAACGATGGGAAGGCCGTGCACAAAGTAGACATTGGGTACTCACGCCAAAAGCTGGGCCTAGAATAGACCATCACACTTCATGCCTATGAGTGCCTGCCTATCAACGCGTTAGAAGCCCTATCTGGAATTTTGCACAATAGTTCTCGATCCCCAAGGTAAGCCGCAGGCGATGTTTGTGTGTTGTTCTCACCTGAGTCTGAGCCCATTCTCAGCGAGTGTGCACAGGACGGCCACGATATTCTCAGAGAATCCGAGCAGAGACAAGGCGATGTTTGTGAGTAGACGCCAATAGGTTCTTGAGTCGCTACAGCTAGGGGACGTGCGCAATTAAACAAGAGAAGGCGCCGAAGAGTCGCAATGGTCTGAAAACTCAGCAGATTTGGTATCTGGTTAGAATTGCATACTAGGGCATTAATATCGGAAGCGCCGGTGATCATGGATATTCCGATGTGGGTTGCGCTTAAAAGGACTCACAGGAGGAAAACTGCACTAAGGGGTTTGTGACGTCTGATCGCAGCTTCCGTGCCGTGGGTCCTGCTAGGATTTTACACAGTTCTCTGCCAACCCCCATCCACATGTTCCGCAAAGGTTAGATCGAGGGAATCGCGAAGGGGAATGTCCTCGCCCAGAACCAATGCATCAACCGACTGTTCGTGGTGGCGGCATAAAGAGCGCTCACCAATCTCTCCTCACGCACTCATCAGTTTTTGCAACACAACCCTCGGTCCTCGGTCCACCTGCGGGGAACTCAGCTCCCTTCAAAGAACCGACGCGGGTTCTCCACCGTGATCTGGTGGAGGTCGTGGTCCGAGGCGCCCAGGTCCTTGAGACGGGGCAGCACCCGCCGGCAGATGAACGCATAGCCATCGGGGTTCGCCCGGCGGCGCGCCTCCTGGACCTCCGCTCCATGGCGGGCTTTGGGGACCGAGTAATCGTGGGACAGCATGAGGCGATGGCTGTAGCCCGCGTCCATAAGTTGCTTGACGATGGCTGTCCGTTGCTCCCAGTCAGGGGTGCCGGGGATACGTCCGCCGGGGTAGCGGTCCATCCCCAACCACACGCCCTTCTTCAGCAGTCCCAGCAAGTAGCCCAGATCGGCGTCGTCGTTGCTGTGGCCGATGTAGACACGGTTCAAGTCCACGCCTTCTTCCTCGAGAATCCGGACTTGCTGGTCCCCCACCCGGTCGGGCGACCAGGTATGGGTGGAAATCGGGACGCCCGTGCGCTGGTGCGTCCGTGCCGCCGCGCGCAGGATCACCTCCTGCGGCGGCGTGATCCCTCCCCGGTCGCTGGCGACCTTAATGATGCCGGCTTTGATCCCGGTCCCCTCGATCCCTTCCTCGATTTCCCTGCTGTACAGGCGCGCGATGACATCCGGTGAAACCTCCCCGAAGGGACGCGGCACGGCCAGATGGTTGCCGGTGGCGGCAATGAGCTGGACCCCGCTCCTCCTGGAGACTTCCTGGATCAGGCCGATATCCCGGCCGAGGTCAAACGTGGTCACCTCGACCATCGTCCGCACGCCTTCCTGGTACGCCTCGCGCATGGCCGCCACTGCCTGCTCCAGCAGGCCCGCGGGGTCGAGGAATTCCGGGTACGTGTGGCGCAGGCCGGCGGCGTTGGTGCCCACATGCTCGTGACTCAGGGTAAAGCCCAGATCAGCCGGCTCCACTGGCCCCAACACGGTATTCACGGTTGGCATGACACACCCTCCTGATACGGTTTCGACTCGTTTATGTGGGGTGGGCAACACCCCCTACTGGCCCTATGGGCCCCCGCGACCATGCCCCTGTCACCAGCCTGCGGGGCATGAGTGACGCGCTCCGCGCTGGCTTCCGCGCCCGCTGCTGCGGCCGCTTCCGACACCAACGGCCTGATCGCCGGCGCCGCCTGACCCATGGCAAGGCGGGCAGCGCGCCGTTGGCCGCGCTGACGTCGCTCACGCGCGTGGTCCCCAGCGGGTGGGCGCTCGCGTCCAGGGACGATACCACTCGGCCGCTCGCGTGCGCACCCCACCCCCCTTACACGTGACGGTGAGCGTACACGCCGCCTGCATGGCGTTCTCCAGCGGCACTCTGGCACATGTCCCGTGGGGCGGTCCATCGCACCGACACGCATGGTCCAGAACATCCGCGTGTTCGTGACCCACGCCGGTGTCGATCATGCACGAGGGATTCTCGAGCGCGTGCAGCGGTTTCAGGCGCTGCGCGCCGGCACAACCGTCGGGGGCGGTTGGCAGGCGCGGGCGCGTCTCGCTAGCTTCCCGGCTCCGCGACGAAGAGCGGGATCCGCCGTGCGGTCCGCGTCTGGTAGTCCGCGTACGGCGGATACGCCGCGACGGCGAGCGCCCAGAACCGCGCCCGCTCGGCCTCGTCCTCGACCTCGCGGACCCGCATCGCCTGCACCACGGCGTGGTCGCGGATCTCGACGGCCGGGTTGGAGCGCAGGTTGTACACCCAGACGGGGTGGGTCGGCGCCCCGCCCTGCGACCCGACAAGGACGTAGTTGGCGCCGTCCTTGACGCGCATCAGCGGGGTCTTGCGGATCGCGCCGGTCTTCTTGCCGGTGTGGGTTACGATGATCACGGGCAGCCCGGTGTCGCGAAGCGTGGTGCCGTCAGTTCCGCCACTGCGCTCGTAGAGTTCGACCTGGTCACGCACCCACTCCCTTGGGCTGGGAACGTACTCCGCCATAGATCTCTCCTCTATACGGGGAGGTGGGCCTCCCCTCCCGCAAAGGTCTCTGTCAAAGATGACGCGCGTGGCGGGCCCACAGGAGCGCCATGGGCTGGCCACGGTGCCTGACGCGTCTTGCCCGGCACGTGCGGGCGGTGCTGTTGCGTGGACCGAGGCCGGCGTTGCCCTCTTGCAGCACATGGGGAGAGGGCGCTGGTGGGGGGCGAGACGTCGGAGGTCTGGCGTGCGCGGCATACTGCATACGCATTGAAAGTGATCATGTCAGACCCGCATACCATGATCATCCTCAGTCGCCGCCCTCATTGTCTTACAGACAGCGCCGCAACACAAGCCAGAAACTCCGGGGGAAGTCCACACAGGGGTTCCGCGTGTCCTCGGGAGTATTGAAGGGAGGGCACAGCACACCGTGCATGGCCTGCAGCGAGCGCATGGGGCATAGTGGCCAAGGCACATGGCAACCGCCTGCGTGCGTGGCCTACGCTCCTGCGGGGGGCCGGTGCGAAGCCGTAGGTGCAGATATCCCAATTGGACTGGATGATCAGGGGGATGGCATAGGGCCTCCATCTGGGATTCTCCCTGCCAGCGTGCGCGGGTTGCACAAAAAGCACTCAGGCTGGGGTTTCAGGCGTTGTTGCCGTCATGCCGTGCTCGGCATGACTGTGATCGCGGCTGAAGAGCCGGCCTGGACATGCGCCGCAGCATGGGGTAGTATGCGACGCAGACATCCGCCACGTGGGCCAACAGAGGCGTCACATGCCAGTCGGATAGACGCGCCCAGAGGGTGCAACGGCCTAGGCAGGACCCTGGCGCTGGGTGTTGCGGTACGCCGAAGAGGCGCTGCGGCGCGAGACAGCGTCGCCAAGGTCGTCACTCCAGTCCTGTCGGACATCGAGGTAGAGACGGCATGCATCGCCCGCGCGTCGAAGACCCACCGACCGATGTGAGAGCCTCACGCCCCCACGTGCAGGGACGGGTCACAGGACAGGCTAACCGGAAGGAGGAACGCGATGCAGATCGTCGATTCACAAATACACCTCTGGGAAAATGCCAGAATGGCGGCGCAACACCGGCAGATCCCCACCTACTCGATGGACGACGCCTTGCAGGAGATGGCGGAGGCCGGGGTCGACGCGGCGGTGATCCATCCGCCCAGCACGCTTGGCGAGGCGGTCAACGTGCTGGCGGTCGAAGCAGTGCACCAACACCCAGACAAATTCTGCATCCTGGGGAATTTCGACCTGCAGCGCCCAGACCGGCTCGACATCGTCAAAAACTGGCGGCAACGGCCGGGCATGCTCGGCTTCCGCTTCACCTTCAACCAGCCGCACCAGCAGAGCTGGTGGACCGACGGCTCGCTCGACTGGTTCTGGTCGGCGTGCGAGCAGGAAGGGCTGCCGATCGGCCTGCTGGCCGGCGGACATATGGCCGACCTCGGCACGATCGCCGCGCGCCATCCCGGGCTAAAGCTGCATATCGACCACCATGGCCGTGGCGGTGGCGGCGGTGCCGGGACCGATGATGCCGCCTTTGCCAATCTGGGCGAGATGCTGGCCCTGGCCAAATACCCCAATGTCGCGGTGAAGCTCTCCGGCGCGCCGAGCTATTCGAGCCACCCCTATCCCTACCGCAACATCCACCAATATATCCAGCAGATCTTTGAAGCGTTCGGTCCGCAGCGCTGCTTCTGGGGCACCGATATTACCCGTATGCCGTGCTCGTACCGGCAATGCGTGACGATGTTCACGGAAGAGCTGCCCTGGCTCCAGGGGCGCGACAAGGAGCTGGTGATGGGGGATGCCATCTGCGACTGGCTCGGCTGGAAACGGCCCAGATAGGCCATGCCGGAGCGGTATGCCGGCGATCATGAGACAGACTGGTGCCTATCGCCGGCCGTGCCGTAACCTTGTGACTCGGCGCCAGAGGGGGAGACGATGCAATTCGGCCTGTTTGGCAGTGCGGCGGCGCGGCGGTCCCGAGTTCGACAGCAGTGAGGGGTTCCGCGATTTCATCGAATACAACATCGAGGCCGAGGCGCTCGGCTTCCATAGCACGTTCGTCGTCGAGCACCACTTCACCGGCTATGGCCAGGTCTCGGCTACGCTCAACCTGTTGACCTGGCTCGGCGCGCGCACGCGCCGGCTGCGACTGGGCACCGCGGTGCTCGTGCTGCCCTGGCACAATCCCGTGTTATTGGCGGAACAGGTGGCGACCCTCGACTTGCTTTCCGGGGGTCGGCTCGATTTCGGCATCGGCAAGGGGTACCGGTATAACGAGTTCGCCGGTTTCTGCGTGCCGATGGAGGCAGCGGACGCGCGCTTCGACGAGTGCCTCGAGGTGCTCCTCAAGGCGTGGACAGCCGACCAGCCTTTCTCACATCGGGGGAAAATACTGGGCATTCGATAGGATCATCGTCGAGCCGCCGACGGCGCAGACGCCTCACCCGCCGATCTGGATGGGCGCCGGCGGTGAGCGCTCGATCCGCCAGGTGGCCCAGAGGGGCCACAATTTGCTTCTCGGCCAATATGCCTCGCCAGAGGATGTCGGTCGCTCCATCGCGCTGTTCAAAGCAACGGTCGAGGCGAACGGGCGCCGCTTTGATCCGATGCAGGTGGGTGTGACCCGGGCCTTCTTGGTCGTTGACAACAAGGCCGACAAGGAGGCCGCGATGGAGCGCCGGCTGCAGAACCGGGTGCGTCAGCTGCAACTGGCGACCCGACCGGACGGCACGGTCCATGGCGGGCCGGACCAGGCCACCGGTGACCCGCGGGGGGTCAATGAAATCAGCGCGATGTACGGCAGTCCCGACGAGATCGCGCAACGGCTCGAGGCGCTGCGCGACGCCGGGGTCGGGTATCTGCTGCTCAACGGTGGCGGCTCGGGCGGCGGCGCACGCGGCCGCGAAAGTCTTCGACGCTTCGCACGCGACATCATGCCGCTCTTCGCCGAGGCGGCGCCGAAGCGGGTTGCTGTCTGATCGGGTGCCCACGTCACGGCTTCAGCACCGGCGTGCCGATCGCCTCAGCCGAGCGCCCCACTGGCCACGCAGTGGGCTGATTCGACAGATCGGGGGGGAGCGTGGGATAGCCATCCGTTGAGCATCGTCGAGCGCACGCATGAACGTTCATGCCGGCAGACGACCTGCGGCGGCCCTCAGCCCGGGCTTGCCCCGCTCCTGCCGTCCATCGACTTTCTGAGATCATACAGTGGCGATCGCGTTCCGATGCCGATCACGCCCACCATGCGCGTCCTCTCCCCTCATCCGACGCATGTTCTCCCCCTCTCGATCACGACACCGACCCGCGCATCACCGAGAACACGCAGAGGGGAATTGTCAACTGAGTGAGCGGCTTGTCCAGCGCCCGCGTCGTGTGCCATATTGGCCCAGTGAGAGCGAAGCTACCATAGACGGTAAAGTGATAATACACTATACGTAAAAACAACAATTTATGATCTGCACATTCAAAAACTCCGCATACGCTCTTTGGAGAACCAATCGACCAGCAGCTTGGTGCGCCGCTCCAGAAGCTCCCACTGAATCCCGACATCAAACCCACTGGCTGCTTCATCAAAGCGCACCACTACGCCCGTGATTCCCTTGGGGACGGCGGAGAACGCGACCAGGGTTTCCACCGACGTGCCGACCTTTGCGGCAGCCTCCTCCAGGCTGAAATACTGCCGCGCTGCCACCACAGTGCCCCAAACCTCGCCATGATTTCCTGGATCTTGCTCACTTTTGATACTGCTGGCGAAGTCCCAAACAGGCGCGATTCACACGCGACAGGCACTTGAACACCTGGTTTGTGAACATGCTGGTCCTCACGAACATGACTTCGCCAGCAGTATCACTTTTGGTGAACGCCAGATGGTGGCCTAACTGATAGGGAGAAGATTGCTCGTTTCTCCGTTGATTAAGGCCCAAACCCAACAAGCATGTCACCATGGGCAATAAGGGATTGATGGGCTCTAAGGCCAGAGAAATGAAATGGTTCTCTGGCCATCCCTTTCATCCTCTGGGATTCCAGAGGCATCAGGGGCAAATCATTTGCTGCCTCTGCACAAGGCTGTCGCGCTCAAAAATGAAAGAGAATGCGGAACGCGCCAAGAACAATACCTTCAAAAATGTTGGAAGAAGCCCTACAGGTAAGCGCGACATCGCCACTTGCATCGCTCCTCACAGGGTAGGGGTGACAAACCTGGCCACTCAAGGAAGGCCGCTTCTTTATGCACCCTTCGCAGGGCGCTATCATCTGAACCGCTATCACATTCCATGACGGTTTTCCATACGCAATTGCAGGCTTGGCATGATGGTGTGCGATGAACGGTGACGCTCAGGCGACGATTTTAACTGCCTTACTGATTCCCAGCTATGATACAATGCGCATGACCAATCAGACCACAAGCAGCATCAGCGAGACATCTCAAGAATTGTGCACAGAGGGGAGGGGGTTATGATGCGAACACTCGTACTCTCGACAGTTGTGATGGCACTGGCGCTGCTGGGCGCGGCACCTGTGGTGGCGCAATCCGGCGACGAGGCGGCCGTGGCGCAGGCCGTGGAAGCGTTCCGCAACGCTACGTTAAAGGCCGATCGGGGCCAATTCGAGGCCCTCACTGCGGATCAGCTCAGCTATGGCCATTCGGCGGGACGGGTCGAGAATAAAGCCCAGTTTATCGACGGCGCGACGAGCGGACGCTCGACGTGGAAGTTCATCACCCTGTCGGACCAGACCATCCAAATCGTCGGCAACACCGCGATCGTGCGGCACACGTTCGCGGGCGAAAGCGAACGTGACGGCAAGACCAACCCGGTGAAGCTCGGCGTCTTGACGGTCTGGCAAAAGCAAGACGGGAATTGGAAGCTTCTGGCCAGGCAAGCTGTGAGGCTCGAAGAGCCACGAACAAATTGAGTGAGGGAACCCTTCATTCTATGACTGCCGGCCGCTCTGGGGGGAGTGGCGCCTGGGCCACGCGCGTCGACCGGGCTGGGGCCTTCTTCACCGCCACCCGCGGGGGCACGCGGCGCGTCGAAGACGCGCGTGATGACGAGCCCCCGCCCCGTCGGCTCCCTGGCGTCGATTAGGATGAACCCACCCAGCTGTTCCTTGGTCTCGGCGAAGGGACCGTTGGTGATGGACACCTTGCCGTTCCGGACCCGCACCGTCGTGGCCGTCTGCACGGATTGGAGGGCCTCCGAGACCAGGTAGTGAGCGCTCTTCCGGAGCGCCTCGTCGTAGGCTAACGCCTCGTCAATGAGGGCGTCTAATTCGCGCGTGGACAAGGTGTTCAGCTTCTGCTCCTCATAGTAGATCAGGCACAGGTATTTCATCGCTCCCTCCGTGATCGTGGTGGCATGGCTGTGGACACCAGAGAGTCGTTCGGGGGAGCCAAAAATCGACAACGGGCCTCACGGCGCGACAGGACCGGCGCAAAGGAGGCCTTACCCGGTTGATAATTGGAGGCCGGAGCGCTCTCTTATACGCAATGATTGTGAGCCCAACGCTCAATACCAGCGCATCTGATAGAGCGCCGCTTCCACCTCCCGGCGGCACTCCAACCCCTTGAGGACTTTACCCCCAGCTCGGTTCCAGCGCTTCATCTGCCCCGGCCCTTCTTCGCGCCGCGCGGCATCGATCTTCTTCAGCATGGTGGAGCTTTTCAGGGCCTGTCCGTCCTGAAAAATCCAAAATTGAACGCGCGGAGGATGAGCTTCTCGTATTGCTTCGCCATGCGCTCTCCCTCCCGCATACTTCCGCCAACAGTCCAGCTCGTGCCACATGTCGCCGCCTGGCCAGCCTTCATCATCGCCTTTTGCTTTTCCCGGGTTCCCTGGATTGCGGCCTTATATACTTCTGTATTGCTGTGCCGTTTTCAACCCAGATTCCGGGTCTTACGCACTTTTGGTGCGAGGGAGCGGAGGTGAGGAGGCTGACGGGATCAGGTCAGGTCATGAGCCATCAACAAGCACTTCACCCATTTCTGACGCACCTGCTCTCACCCATCCGTGCGGGGCGCCTCACCGAGGTGAGCGTTGGGCCGGCAGAGGCGTGTCGCGAGCTGACGACCACGGCGGCGGCGTGCTGCCCGCGCGGTGCCGTGCGGTCCTCTTCGGTGCAGAGCCGCGACCAGCGCCACCTGACCGATCTCCCTGGGGGCACGCGCCCGGTCCGCATCCAGCTCACCGTGCGCAAATTGGTGTGTCGGCATCCGAGCTGCCCGCGCCGCCTCTTCACGGAGCGAGTGCCCGAGCTCGTCGCCGCCTATGCGCGCAAGCCCCAGCGGCTGATCACTGCGCTGCAGGCCACGCCGGTGGCCGACCGTTTCCATTCAGGACACGGGCGCGCTACGATCACCACGTTGCAGAGGATGAGGGCACCGGTCAACCCATGAGGCAAGACCACCTAACGGGAGCCCAGGCCACGCCCGGCTTTGAACGCGGCCAGGCTGCTCCCCAGCTGGGGGGGTGGCAGACTTTTGTCGGCAGCCTCCACGGCGATCGTTTCCGACCGCAGGACGGTCAAGAGCGCGTAGGCCCACATCGCGAGAGTGATATGGCGGTACCAGCCCGTCCAACTGCGCACTTCATAGTCATCAAGGCCGACCTCCCTCTTGGCAGCTTCGACGCTGCCCTCAATGGCCCACCGGGCGCTTGCGACCCGCACTACCTCCTCCAGCGGGGTCTCATGGGGCGCAAAGACCACGTAGGTCGTCACCTCCTGTGGGTCGCTGACACGCCGCCGCACCAGCAGCCAGCGGCGCCATTGGGGGTCCCTGGGATCCGCCAGAGGCAGCCAGCGCCAATCATCGCAACGGGGCACCTTCGCCTCATCCCCTGCACGCAGCCGGGTCCACCCCTCCTCTGGCAAGGCGGCCACGAGCGTGTTGACCTGCCGTGGCTGCCCGCCGAGCCGAACGTATGCTTTACCAGAGACGGCCAGCACATAGGCTAGAGGCTGGGCTTCTAACCACGCGCGCAGCCGCCAATCATCCCCATAGACGCTGTCATTGGTGACCCATGGGGCGGGCACGCCGGACGTCAGCGCCCGCTGCAGCATCTGCTGGGCCAGTTGCGGCTTAGTCGCAAATCGACGCTCCTCAGGGATCCCGGCCTGCCGACAGCGGGAGGGGTCATCGGTCCAAGTCTTGGGCAAGTAGAGCTCCCGATCGAGTAAGACATGGCCCAGTCGACCGGCATACCCCAGAAAGACGCCGATCTGGCAGTTCTCAATCCGCCCGGCCGTGGCACTATATTGCCGGGCGACGCCGGCCGAGTGCTGCCCTTTTTTCAGAAAGCTGGTCTCGTCAATGGCCAATACGCCGTTCGGGTCTCCCAGGTGCTGGATCACATAGGTGCGCAGCTCATCGCGGACTGCATCGGGGTCCCACAGCGCCCGGCGCAGCAGGTGCTGAAAGCCGTAGGGTGTGGCGTCGCCGCTGACTTCAGCCAATCGCCAGCTGTTCTTGCGCTCGGCAGAGCTGAGCAAGCCTCGCAGGTACGCCATCGCCCGCTGTCGGGGCTCGGCACGCTCGAAGTAGGGCGCCAGACGGCGCTCGATATCGGTCAAGTAGGCCGCTCCCCTCTGGACCGCTGTTATGTCCTGGTCCACGGAGGGCGCGAATGGTTCCATCTTCGACATGACGCTTCCTCCTTTCAGCAAGATACTTAAATACATGATACCAAGGCAGCTAGTCAATTACAACTGTAGCATTAGTTTCGTTCGCAGTCCGAGGACTCGTGATGGGAGTCCAGCGTGCGCAGGATGGATGTCACCAGAAGCCTCCTATGGTCCCCTTTCAGGTGCTCTATCGATCCTTCCGGCTTGACATTGGTTGCCCATGTAAAGTATCTGAAGTAGTATACTTCAGCCCGATTCAGGGGCCAGGCATGGCGATGCATGCGTGCTACTGACTGACAGGGGGACAGATTGATGGAAGACGTCTCGCTGAGGTTGGAGGCCAACCTTGCGACTGTTGAGCTTTGGCAAAGACATCGAGCCCTCTGCTCCGGAGTGATAGCGTTGCTGACGCTTTTGGCGATTGCCGCAACCGTGATGGTGGGCGCCGCACTGGCGGCTGCTGGGACGTCGGAACCAGCCACCAGCGCCGCCAAACCTTCTGGCGAACTACGCCTCGCCATGGCGGGCATCGGTGTCATGCGGCCGATTCCATGGCAGGAAACACCGTTTAGCAAGGGATACTTTACGTTATGCACGATTTCATGGTCGGTGCCAACGCTGATGGCTCGATGTCCACGACCAATGGCGCCGCCGAGAAGTAGGAGATGTCGGCCGACGGCATGACCTGGACGTTTTTGCTCCGCAAAGGAATCACCTTCCACGATGGCACTGAGCTGAACGCTGAGGATGTCAAGTGGAGCCTGGAGATGGTCACCAAACCGGAGTCTATCGCCGCCTTCGCCGCACGGCTGCGGGCCACGATCAAAGAGATCGAGGTGGCCGACCCCCATACGCTGATCATCCGCACCCACCAACCAGACCTATGGCTGGCGCAGGATCTCTCCATGGCCGCGGGATACGAGGGCGCCATCCTACCAAAGAAATACTTTGAGCAAGTGGGCGCCGATGGTTTCGCCGCTAAGGCGATCGGCAGTGGCCCATATAAATGGGTGAAGGGCTTGGCGGGCTCTTACATCCAACTCGAGGCGGTCGACAAGCATTGGGCCGAAGGCGTGCCCAAATACAAACGGCTTACCTATTCGGTGGTGCCAGAGAAAAAATACGCGCATCGCTATGATCCAGACTGGGGAGGCGGAGATCATCAGCGCCAGCCGGGAGCGGGTGCCCGATCTGCAGGCCCGCGGCTTCAATGTCTTCGTGAAGGAGCGTGGTAGCGTCATGGGCTGCTATTTTCATCAGCAGTGGGAGAGGCATCTGGTGGGTGATCGACGGGTCAGACAAGCCCTGAACCTGGCCATCAATGGCGAGGAAATTATCAAATTTATCTTCGCCGGTCAGGCCAAGCTCATGGCCATGTATCCGGTCGGTTCATTTGCCGTGGCCGCGGGCGCTGATCCCGAGTTGCAGCCCTATCCCTATGATCCCGTGAAGGCCAAGCAGCTGTTGGTCGAGGCTGGCTATCCGGATGGTTTCGAGACCACGATATCCTCCTACGCCCGCGAGGATGTGCCAGAAATGACCAGGCTGGTAGAGGCCACTGCCGGGTATATGGCGAAAATCGGAGTGAAGCTCACCATTTTCTCCACCGAGTATCCGGTGGCCAGGACGCGGCGCATGAACGGCAAAATGCCTGGCCACATCTCCTGTCTGGGCACCCCGAATCGCTCCAATGCCGGAGACCTGCTAACCCTGATCAACACCTTGCACCACTCGAGCTCGCGCTTGACCGACCATAAGGCGTCAGAGCTGGATGCACTCATCGAGGCGGCCCAAGCCGCCAAAACAGCGGCGGAAGCGAAGAAGATCCTGGGCGAGATCCATCGCTGGCTCTACAACGATTACGCTACACTGCCCATCGCCGAGGCCAGTATTCCCTTCGTTGCCGACCCCAAGAAAGTGACGAAATGGGACCTGGGTCGGACGCTGTACGATAATAACGACCGGGATCTCATTCGGAGGTAAGAAGGTAAGGCGTAGTAATTCGCGGTAATGCTATGGAAAATGTTGAGATTAGCTTTTCCATCGCTTTTCCGTTACTTATGAATTACTATGGGTTACCACGTGTTACAACCTATCACCATTGATGCATTGTTTGATAGAGTTTACACCCTATGCAACGATACGTTTTGAAGCGCATTTTCCAGTCGCTGCTTACTTTGCTCGTGCTGTCCGTGCTGATCTTCATCGTTTGCCGGCTCACCGGGGATCCGGTGTTACTCATGCTGCCTGACGATGCGAGCCATGAAGATGTCGCCCAGTTACGGACAGCGCTAGGATTGGATCGCCCGCTGCCGGTGCAATATTGGCTATTTCTCAAGAGTGCGATACAGGGGGATTTCGGCCGCTCGATCAAAGGTCAGGTGCCAGTGCTGGACTTGATCAAGGAGCGCTTGCCCAATTCCATCAAGCTGGCGCTCGTTTCCCTACTGATCACCGTCATCCTGGCCTTTCCCCTCGGCGTCATAGCGGCGGTAAAAAAAGGCACCGTGGTCGATACGCTGGCCAATCTGATCGCCGTGTTGGGGCAATCCTTGCCGCAATTTTGGGTGGGAATCGTGCTCATCCAGGTGTTCGCGGTGCATCTGCGCTGGCTGCCAGTGGCCGGAAACAGCAGCCTCTGGCATTACATCCTGCCCGGTTTCACGTTGGGCTGGTTCCTGGTGGCGGGGATCATGCGCCTGTTGCGGTCCAGCATGCTGGACGTTCTCGATAGCGAATTCGTCAAGCTGGCGCGGATCAAGGGCGTTTCGGGGTGGTCGGTGGTTTGGAAGCATGCCCTAAAAAATGCTGTCATGCCCGTCCTCACCTTCGCAGCCATCTATCTTGCTATTCTGATTACAGGAGCGATTCTGGTGGAGACCGTCTTCGCCTGGCCGGGACTTGGGCAGCTCATCTACCAGGGCATTGTCTACCGGGATTTCCCGGTGATTCAGGCGGTGGTGCTGCTGACAGCCGTCATTGTCGTGAGCGTCAATTTCGTCGTGGATATCACCTATGGCTACCTGGACCCACGTATTCGGTTACAATAATCGATGATAGCCTCGAGCGACGCCGTTCCGGCACCGATATCCATGAGCCCGCTGAAACGCTTTCGCATGGGGCGTCGGTGGTTTCTGCTGATTCCGTTATCGATCATCACGGTGATGATCACCACCGCCGTGCTGGCCGAATTCCTTACCCCATACTCCTCGACCGAGATCTCGCTGGCCAATCGATTGCGGCCGCCCTTCTGGGAGCAGGGGGGAAGCCTGAGCCATCCGTTGGGGACCGACCCCATGGGCCGTGACCTCCTGACCCGTATGATCTACGGTGCACGCATCTCCCTGGTGGTAGCCATGTTGGCGCTGCTTGTCGGCGGCGGCATTGGCGCCGCTCTGGGACTCATTGCTGGCTATTATGGAGGACGCCTGGACGCCCTGGTGATGCGCGTTGCCGACACGACGATGGCGTTCCCGATCATTTTATTCGCCATCCTCTTTGTGGTGGTCCTGGGTGGGAGCATGGTAACCACCGTGTTCGCCGTCGCCCTGGTGCTCTGGGCCCGCTATGCGCGGGTGATTCGCGGCGAGGTCTTGAGCCTGCGGGAACGGGATTTCGTGGCGCAAGCCCGGGTCGCGGGGTGTTCTTCAAGCCGGATCATGCTCATCCATCTCTTCCCTAACATTCTCAACACACTCGTGGTCCTGCTCTCGCTGCAAGTGGGCTGGGTGATCATCGTCGAGGCCTCGCTAAGCTTTCTGGGAGCGGGCATTCCGCCGCCGACCCCGACCTGGGGTTCGATGATCGCCGAGGGCCGGGATTACATTGCCACGGCCTGGTGGGTGTCGTTTTTCCCGGGTCTGGCTATCCTGGCGACGGTCCTCTCCTTCAATCTGTTCGGCGATTGGCTACGGGACGCGTTGGACCCTAAATTGCGCCAGATGTAAAGAAGGTTATCGAGATAGGGGGCAATATGAAACAATGGTGCAACGTTCTGCTGATGTGGCTGGGGGTCGCGGCTTTGGGATTGATGGCGCTCTCCACCTCGATCGAGGCGGGTGCGCCGAGCCCGGGGCCGGCCGCCGTCAAGCCCACCGGAGAGCTGCGTATTGCCTCAGCCTTCCTGGGCGCCCAACGGATGATCCCCTGGGCCGAGGTTCCTTCCGGCGGCATCAAACAGCCCTTACTGCTGGTCTACGACACCCTGGTAGGCTGCACCGACGACGGCAATGTCTCTGCTGAGAGCGGCGTCGCGCAACGCTGGGAAGAAGCGGCTGATAAGCTGAGCTGGACCTTTTGGCTCAGGAAAGGCGTGCTGTTTCACGATGGTACGGAGCTGACGGCGGAGGACGTGCAATTCAGCATCGATAGCCTCTTCGATCCCAAGGCGGTGGCGCCTCTCCTAGGACCGGTGAAAGGAGCGTATAAAGAGATCGAGATCAAGGATCCCGCGACGATCGTCATACATCTCAAGCAGCCGGCCATCTTTCTGCCGTGGAACTTCTCATGTGCCACCGGCGCCGAGGGCATGATCCTGCCCAAGAAGTATTTTCAACGGGTCGGAGCCGATAGCTTCGCCCGGGCGCCGATCGGTAGCGGCCCTTACCGCGTCGCGAAGAATACCATCGGCTCTGCGATCCAGCTTGAGGCCTTGGACCAGCACTGGCGCGATGGTGTCCCCAAGTTCAAGACCGTGACCTTTATGCTCGTCCCGGAAGAAAGCACGCGCATGGCCCAGCTCCGAACGGGCGAGGCGGATGTCATCGCCCTCAGCCGTGAGAAGGTGCCCGAGGTCAAAGCCGCAGGCTTCCAGGTGTTTTCGAAGCTCAACGATCAGGTCATCGCGGTGTATATGCAGCAGCAGTGGGATCCGGTGCCGGTTGCGGATACCCGCGTGCGCCAGGCCTTAAATCTGGCAATCGACAAAGAAGCAATCATAAAGTTCGTCTTTGCCGGTCAGGGGGTGCCAGCTCCCATGTATCCGATTGGTTCTTATGGTGTGGCGGGTGGCGCCGATGCCGCCCTGCAGCCATATCCCTATGATCCACAGCGGGCCAAGCAGCTCCTGGCCGAGGCCGGTTACTCCAATGGCTTTGACACTAAGATCTACTCGTATGTCACAGCGGACTTGCCCGAGCTGAACCGGTTGTCTGAGGCGGTGGCGGACTACCTGGGGAGAGTGGGGGTGCGGGCCAAGATCACCCCGATGGATCGGGCCGCTCTATCGACCAAGCGCCAGGCGAAGACTCTCGCTGGGGATCTGTTGCCGTGGAGCACTCCGAACCGCAGCCTGGCCATTCACATTGTCACTATCATGCATACGCTGCATCACTCTCAGGCCATGTTCACCTCGACAGCGGACCCGGCCCTGGATCAGATGATCGATCGGGCCCTAGCAGCAACCGATGTCGCTGAGGTGGAACGCCTGGTGGGCGAGATGCACCGCTACCTCTATGACCATGCCAACAATATCACCATCGGCGAGATTCACACCAATTACGCCACGAACCAGAAGATTGCCCAATGGGATCTCGGCAGGAACCTGTACGACAACAATCCGCGCTATCTCATTCGGAGATAGCCTGCACAGCGGCCGTACATAGTGGCCGCCTCTCGTGGTTCTCCCTGCGGATGGCGCACGGCACGATGGGCGGCCGGGGTGCTGAAAATCTGAACCGGCGGACGTGTTGACGTGTACCCCTGCGACAGGAGTGGGAATATGTTCAGAGAGTTCAGAGAATTTGCCATGCGCGGCAATGTCGTCGACTTGGCCGTGGGCATTATCATCGGCGCGGCC
>Ga0137403_10004604_pt1 | contig 16217 bp, 11 predicted proteins | sample CZOMad2_1_16fung_FD_122057 | JGI IMG/M metagenome (GOLD analysis project Ga0137403, IMG submission 122057) | Vadose zone soil fungal communities from Angelo Coast Range Reserve, California, USA - CZOMad2_1_16fungal (Hybrid Assembly) | ecosystem: Environmental > Terrestrial > Soil > Vadose zone... | reverse complement strand
CGCAGCCGGGGGGGAAAAGTTGTCGGAGAGCGGGATGACGGTGGGCACACCGGCGTACATGAGCCCCGAGCAGGCGGGCGCCGAGTCCCGCATCGATGGTCGCAGCGACGTGTACAGCCTTGGCTGTGTGCTGTACGAAATGCTGGCCGGGGCGCCGCCCTTCACGGGCCCCAGCGCGCAGGCGCTCCTGGCTCGCCACGCGCTCGACCCGGTCCCGCCGCTTCGCACAGTGCGCAAGGCAGTCCCGCCGCACGTGGAGCTAGCCGTGCTGAAAGCACTCGAGAAGACGCCGGCCGACCGGTTCGCCACGGCCACGGAGCTCGCTGTGGCACTCGCCCGGCAGGGTACGCCATTCCGCCCGCGCCGGGCTCGCGTGATTGCCGCGGCGGCAATCGGCGTCCTGCTCCTCGGGGCCGGCTCGTGGGGGATACACGTCGCCGGTGCGCGAGCTGTCCCGATCCGGCGGCTCGCTGTGCTCCCCCTGGAGAACCTTACCGGCGATACCGCCCAGGAATACATCGTGGAGGGAATGCACGACGCGCTGGTGACCGAGCTAGCGAAGATCGGAGCATTGAGCGTCATCTCGCGCACATCAGTGATGGGATATCGCAACAGGACGAAGACGGTACCCGAAATCGCGCGCGAGTTGGACGTGGATGCCGTGGTAGTAGGATCGGTCGTATTGGCGGGAGACAGCGTGCGCGTCACTGCCCAGCTGATCGCCGGGCCGACGGACCGGCACCTGTGGGCCGACACCTACGTGAAGAGCCGGCGGGATGTGCTCGCACTCTACGCCGACGTGACGCAGGCCATCGCCCGGGAGGTGCGGGCCGTGGTGACGCCCGAGGAGCGCGCGCGCCTCGCGAGCGCACGGCCGGTCGACCCGGAGGCGAACAACCTGTTACTGAGGGGCCGCTACTACTGCGAGAAATGGACCAGAGAAGACTTCGACCGCGGCATCGCGTTCTACCGCCGTGCGATCGACCGGGACCCGACGTTCGCGCTGGCCTACGCCGGGCTTGCGGTATGCTACGCCGACCAGGCGTTCATCGGCCACGCGCCGCCCGCGGAAATCACACCGATTGCGAAAGCGGCGGCCACCCGCGCGCTCGATCTCGACTCGACGCTCGGCATGGCGCACGCGACGCTCGGCTGGCTCCGGTTCGTTACCGACCTCGATTTCGACGGCCCAGACCAAGACTACCGGCGAGCGCTCGCGCTATCGCCGGGGAGTGGCTGGATCCGGAGCTGGTACGCTGACTACCTCACGCTCGCGGGCCGGTTCGACGAGGCTGTCAACCAGAAACGGCAGGCCATCGCGCTCGATCCCCTTGCGGTGAACACGAGTCTCGGCCTCGGATGGGTGTACTTCCAGGCCCGCCGCTACGACGAGTCCATCGCCCAGCTCAACCGGACGCTGGAGCTGGAGCCTGGCTACTTCTATGCGCACATGGAGCTCGGCTGGGACTATCTGCAGAATGGCATGAATGAAGCGGCCGTCGCGCACTGCGATTCGGCCATCGCGCGCGCACCTCAGGCCGACGATCAGGTCGTGCTCGGCACGTGTGGATGGGTCTACGGTCGGGCTGGGCGCAAGCAGAAAGCGGAAGCGATCCTCCGACGGCTGACGGCGATGTCCGATCGCCGGTGGCTCGACCCCTTCAACGTTTCGTTGGTGCGGTCCAGCGATGCTCCCAAGTTCAGTTTTCCCCGCAACTTGACGATTTTCACCTGGTCCTGTGTTCGTACATCAATTTCCACTGGCCGCTCCTTTGAACCAAGCCCCTGGCTCAAGCCCTTGACTTGTAACGGGATACTTGCGTGGGCGATTTCCGTCTGTTACAGTGCGCGCTCAAATTAGAAGAATGGTGGCAATTTTGCAAGTCGGTTGAAATCGGCCACCGCGTCCCCGCAGGCCGGAACCTCTTGCGGAGATGGTGTTGCCCCGATCACCGCACCGAGAACCTGTTGAAACTGGACCTTACGGCGTTTTGTTCTGAACTGTTTGCCGCGCAGGAATTGATTCCGCGCGCCCGAGTCATCGCGCGTGCCGTGGCGGAATCCATTGCCGGCAGCTCGGTAAATATCTACACCGCCGGTTCTCTTGCCGGAGAGGATGTGTGGATTCCGCGTGCCTGGTCCGGCGAGCAAGCTGTCCGCGGATCTTCGGTGCCGGGCGGCGCAGGAACCCTGGCCGAATTGGCGGCGCGGCGCGAGACACTCCTTTTCTCAGGCAGCGACCTTTCCCGCGAAGACTACGCTCATCTGGATATCCGGCGCACACTGCGCTCGTTGGCGTACATGCCGCTCCTTAGCGGAGCTGACCTCGTTGGAGTAGTGGAAATTCTCTGTTTTGAAAACGAATTGACCGCCGAAGAAACCACGGCGCTGCAGGAACCCGCAAAGATCGCCGCCTTGGCGTTAAGCGCCGCTCATCGCTACGAAAACGAACGCAATGATTCTTTGGCCTCCGTCAGCCGGCTCACGCAGCTTTACGATCTGGAAAAATCATTTTCCTCCACGCTCGAGATGGACGAGTTACTTCCCATCATTAGCCACAAATTCCGTGAAGTGATGGAATGTTCGGCCATCAACCTGTGGTTGTTGCGCGGCGACGAAAGCCTCGAGCTGATGCATCAGTCAGGGTTCGATCCGACCACTCCCGTCGGCAGTTTGCAAAAACCCGGAGAAGGAATTCCTGGCAATGTTTCCGACAATGGCGAAGCAGTTTTAATTTTATCCCCGGACGATCCGCGCCTTGGCCTGCGCAGCGCTGCAAAAACTCAGGGCGGAGTTTCCTCACTGATCGTCGTTGCGATTATGGATCGCGGCGCGCTGGTCGGAGTAGTCGAGGCGGTGAACAAACTCGACGGCACGCCATTTGATGACGACGAAGTTTTTGCCTTATCGAGCGTGACGGAAACTGCTTCAACCGCGCTGCACAACGCCAGCCTGCTGATGGCCGAACGCAAAGTCGAAATCCTGGAAACGCTGGTCACCGTCAGCCACGAAATTACCTCCACCTTAAATCTGGAGCGCATGCTGCAGACTATTGTAAACGCACCGCAAGCAGTCATTCCGTACGAACGCGCGGCGATTGCACTCGAGCAGCGCGGCAGATTCAAACTCAGCGCCGTTACCGGACTCACCCAGGTAAACGCCGACGCGCCGGATATCGCGCCGTTGAATGGCATTTTGCAATGGGCGGCGCTGGCGGAAGAAATCGTCAATGTGCGCCAGCACGGTAATGAAATCGACAGCGATCGCGAAGAAACGCGCGCCAAATTCAAACAATATTTCGCAGAATCCGGGATGCGCGGGTTTTATGCGTTGCCTCTAAATGACGACACTGGGCGGGTTGGAATCCTCAGCCTGGAAAGCAGCGATCCAGATTTTCTCTCCGTTGTGCACATCGAATTGTTGCAAGTGCTTGCCAGCCAGGCCACGGTGGCTCTGCGCAACGCGCAAATGTATAAAGAAGTCCCATTCATCTCCGTTCTTGAGCCGGTGCTGGAACGCAAGCGCAAGTTCATGGCCATGGAAAAGCGCCGCCGTTCCTTGTTTCTCGCGTTGGTCTGCGTCGCTGCGTTTTTGCTGGTGGCCTGTCCGCTCCCGCTGCGCATTGATGGCGACGCAGTGGTCGCGCCAGGCCGACGGGCACTCGTGCAGCCGGAACTCGAAGGTGTAGTCGCCAGAGTTCTGGTGCATGAAGGGCAGAACGTCCAACGCGGCGAAGTTCTGGCAGAAATGGAAGCGTGGAATTTGCGCTCCGCGCTTGCCGGGGCACAGGCGAAATTCGAATCGTCCATGCTGCAGATGAATCATGCGCTGGCCGCCAACGACGGCAGCGAAGCGGGCGTCCATCGCGTGCAGGGGGATTACTGGAAAACGGAAGTCGCGCGTGCGCAACAAATGCTGGAGAAAACCCAACTGCGTTCTCCAATCGATGGCGTAGTAGCAACTCCCCACGTGGAGAATTTCACCGGGCGCAAGCTGCAATTGGGCGATTCCTTCGCCGAGATTGTAGACATGTCGCAAGCCACCGTCGATCTGGCGATTGATGACGGCGACGCAGGCTTGTTGAAAGAGGGGCAGAAGGCGGTTGTGAAGCTGAACAGCTACCCTACGCGCACCTTTCACGGCAGCGTAGTGATCGTCAGTCCCAAAGCGGAGCTTGTCCAAGACTCGCCTACTTTTTATGCCCGAGTCGCAGTCTCCAACGCCGACGGCGCCATTCGAACCGGGATGGAAGGCCGTGGCAAAGTTCGCACTGGATGGTATCCCTCGGCGTATGTAATTTTCCGGCAGCCGTTTTTGTGGATCTATTCGAAAGTTTGGTACTGGCTGGGGTGGTAGCACTGGCTGCCCTTTTCTAGTTTGTGGAGGAGAGTATGCGGAGTCTGATCGCATTGTTCGCTTTCGCGGCCGCGCTTATAGCGGGAGGATGCGGCGGCACCGAGCCCGCTGCCTCAGCGGTTTCCAACGGCACCGCGTCTCCCTCGCCCGCTTCTAAAGTCGTGTCGCCAGTTGAAGCGGCGGACACTTCGCTCGTCGTCTCCGGCCCGATCATCGTCGAACATCAGGTGGAAATTACCGCCCAGCGCGACGGCTTTCTAGCCAAAGTTCTTTTCGATGCGCCTTCCCGCGTCAAGGCCGGAACGATTCTTGCGCGGCTCGACGATCAGCAGGTTTCCGCAAACCTGGAAGCAGCGCGCGCGAAATCTCGCAGCATCGCCGCGGATCTGAAAAATTGGCAATCCGAGGCCGAAGTGCTCAAAGCCGATTACGGCCGTCAGCAGAATTTGTGGAAACTGGGTCTGACCTCGCAGGAACAATTAGAACACGCCAAATACAAAGCTGAGTCCGACCAGTGGGACATTCAGCGTGTGCAGGAAACGCTCAACACCGCGCATCAGGAAGAACGCTCGCTGGAATTGGAGCTGGAAAAAACCAGAATTACTGCACCGTTCAGCGGACTGATCGCCCGCCGCTACGTGCGTGAAGGCCAATCCGTCAGCAAGGGCGATCGCCTGTTCTGGGTCACCGCTGAAGCGCCACTCTTGATGCGATTTACTCTGCCGGAGAAATATTTCGGCCGCGTAGGCCCGTCGCAACAATTCGAAATCACCTCGCCGAATATTCCAGGTGAAAAGCACGCCGCGCGCGTGAAACAAATCAGTCCGGTGGTGGATCCCTCCAGCGGCACCTTCGAAGTTCTCGTGGAATTGACCGGCGACCGTGGAGGTTTGCGGCCTGGTATGACGGCAAATCTTAAGGTCGAGAATCCGCGCTAGACATCAATGAATCTTACGCAAGCCCTCAACGCGGCTCTGCCGGAGATTCCGGCGCGAATGATCTCGCGGCGCTGTCCGCGCATGCCAACAGACGCCGTCGCTAAAGAGCATATTGAATCTGGCCAGCCCGTGGTGCGTGTTCTGGTGCCCAGCCAGGAAGCCATGTACCGATTTTCCCCCGCGAACTGGGCGCTGATCCAATTCTTTGACGGAGCCCGCACGTATGAAGAGGTCGCCGAATTGTATTCCGCGCAATTGGGTGCCGAGTACGGCGTCGATGACGTGCGCGAATTTGCCGCTTCGCTGGAAGCAATCGACTTTTGGTACAAGACGCCTCAGGAAAAAAATATCCTGTACATGCAGCAAACGGCGGAAGGCCGCAAGAAGCTTTTGCAGTCGCGAAAGAATAGATACGGCGATTTGTCGCAGATCATGTTTCCGGCGGTCAATCCGGACCCGTTTCTGACCTGGTTGCACCGCTACACCAGTTTCATGTACAGCTGGTGGTTCACGTTACTCACGCTGGGACTGTTCGCCGCGATGACTGCAATTACCTTCACTCACTGGTCAGAAGTGGGACGCGACAGCCTGCAGTTTTTCAATTTTACGAAAAAGAGCTGGGGCGACGTCGGAGTCTTCTACATCCTAGCGGTTATCACCATGTGCTGGCATGAAATCGGTCACGGACATGCCTGCAAGCACTTCGGCGCGCGCGTTCCTTCGATGGGTTTTCTGCTCATTTATTTGACGCCGGCGTTTTACACCGATACCAGCGAAGCCGTGGTCAAGGCCAGCAGTGGCCAGAATTTCATCATTTCGCTGGCGGGCGTCTGGTCCGAGCTTCTTATCTGCGCCGTCGCAACCATCGTCTGGTGGGGCACGCCGCCAGACACTACCGTTCACTCTGTGGCTTACATGCTGGTGCTGATTACGGGGATCGCCTCTGTGATGATCAATTGGAACCCATTGATCAAATTGGACGGCTACTACATGCTTTGTGAAATATTGGAGCTGCCGGAGCTCAAGGAGTCTGCTACCTTGTACGTCTCGGCCTGGGTGAAGCGCAACATCTGGCGCCTTCCGGTAGAAGTGCCGTACGTGCCGAAAAGGCGCAGGCTCGGCTATGCTGTTTACGCGCTCCTCTCAGGAGCCTATAGCTACACGGTACTTTTTGTGATTGCCCGGTTCGTTGGCAACGTTTTTCGCAATTTTAATCCTGATTGGTCGTTCGTTCCTGAACTCGGCACCGCGGCGATTATTTTTCGCTCCCGTATTCGAACTCTGGTGAATTTTATGAAATTAACTTATCTGGACAAGAAAGACCGCGTGCATGCGTGGCTCGGCTCCCGGCAATTCCTCGCCGTTGCTGTCGCGTCGCTGGTATTTCTGATGCTCCCGCTCTGGCGGGATTCCGTGCTGGCGCCATTTGTCTTGGAGCCGCAGAATAGCGCTACGATTCGCGCCTCCGTCCCGGGAATCGTGGACGCAGTCTATTCAACTGAGGGCCGATACGTCGCGGCAGGCGCGCCTGTGGCCAGTCTCAGAAACCTTGCTCTGCAATCGAAACTCGAATCGAGCACTGCGGATTACAAGATTGCTTCCATGCGCGCCACGTCGGCGGAGTTTCGATACGCGGACCTGGGAGGCGCGATCCAGCAGCGTAATCAGGCTGCGCAGCAGAGCCAAAACCTCGCCGCGCAGGCTCTCCATCTGACTTTGCTTAGCCCGATCTCTGGTGTGGTGCTCACTCCCCGGCTTGCCGACCGCGAAGGAGTTTTTCTCCGAGAGGGAGCTGCACTCGCCGAGATCGCGGATCTCAGCCTCATGCGCGCTCGTATCTATGTCTCGGAGTACGACGTAAGCAAGGTCAGGGCCGGAGCCAGTGCTCGGGCGTCGGTTGAAGGCCGCGCTCAGAAGTGGATCGGCAAAGCAATCGACATCGCGCCAGTTTCGTCGCTCGCCGACCCGAGCCTGACCGAGTCTTCCAAGTACAAGGGCCTGGTTCCTCCACACTTCTATTGTGTTCAGTTGTTAATTCCTAATTCGCAAGGTGTGCTGAAGCCTGGGATGCGGGGAACTGCGCGAATCTACGGCCGAAGACGCTCAGTGCTTGGTCTGGGCTGGGAGGCAGTCGCGCATTTTTTCGGCCGAAAGCTTTGGTAAAAGCAAAAAGGCCAAGTCGGTTGGGCGGGACCTGGCCTTTCGCGTACTGCTTTTACTGGCTGGCGAAGATCTAATTCTTGATCGCCAGCTTCTTGGCTAAGCCTTTGACGACAGCTTGGCCACAGGGCTGGCCTTTGCCGACAATTTGGCCACAGGGCTGGCCTTCGCCGACAATTTGGCCACAGGGCTGGCCTTCGCCGACAATTTGGCCACAGGACTGGCCTTCGCCGACAATTTGGCTACAGGGCTGGCCTTTGCCGACAATTTGGCTACAGGGCTGGCCTTTGCCGACAATTTGGCCACAGGGCTCGCCTTTGTTCCCGCGGTCCGAGTTATCTGATCGTGCGAGATTTCGCTCGCCAAATTTGCCTTCTTGGTGCTCTTCAGCGTGCTGATCAAGCTCTTCTTTTCGATTGACATGTTTTCCACCCGCTCCTGATTTAAAATTTTGTTTTCCCGCCGACATTTATCCCTGTGCAGGAGGCGTGCCAAAGTTAGCCGGGCGCGCAAGACCGCACCGCGGACACAAAATACGGCACTTAAGTCGATTCAGGCTAATTCCACGGGCTGCCCAGCGGTGACTTTTTCGCCTGCGGTTAAAAATTAACCCCTTGTGGGTTAATTTTTAACCGAATTCGGCGCCGGCAATTACTGCAATCTATGTTTTCGGCACAAATACTTCATCCGCTGCGGGTCAATCTGCATCAGTGCTGCCGCCGCACTCTTCCTTCCGCCGGTGCGCCGCAATGCCGCCGTCAGGTAGGCGATCTCGATCCGTTCCATTTCGGCATCGAAGTTCACGCCTTCCTCGGGAATCAGGATAGCTTCCTGGCCGCTGGCGCTGTGCCGAATCAGGTTCTGGGGAAGGTTCTCGGCCGTAATACTTGGTCCGCTGACCATCACCACCAGCCGTTGGACCAGGTTTTCCAGCTCCCGCACATTTCCCGGCCAGGGGTACTCCTCTAGGATTTCCAACACCTCCGGCTGTATGGCCTTCAAAGACTTTTTCGCGGCCGCACAATAATTGCGCAGGAAGTGATCCACCAGCAGCGCGACATCTCCGTCGCGATCTCGCAACGGCGGCACCGTAATGGGCACCACATTGATCCGGTAATAGAGGTCTTCGCGAAATCGCCCTTTTCGCACCAGATCTTCCAAATCGTCGTTCGTGGCGCAGATCAGCCGAAAATCAATCTTCTTCGACGCCCGCCCACCGACGCGCTGAACGGTCCGCTCCTGCAGTGCGCGCAACAGCTTGCTCTGCAGTCCCGGATTGAGCGTCGTTATCTCGTCGAGAAATAGCGTTCCGTTTTGTGCAGACTCAATCAGCCCCGCTCGCGCCGTATCCGCCCCGGTGAACGCCCCCTTCTCATAGCCGAACAGTTCCGATTCGATCAGCGACTCCGGCAGCGCCGAGCAGTTCAGGCAAATATAAGGCTGCCCTGCTCGGCCGCTTGACTGCACGATCGCGCTGGCGATCAGCTCCTTGCCGGTTCCACTTTCTCCACGCAGCACCACCGTGGTATTGCTGTCTGCAACCGCCTGAATCGTCTGATAAAGCTTCTGCATCGCAGCGCTTGCGCCGATCAACGAACAAAACGCCGACTTGCTCTCCAACTGTTGAACAACCCGCCGGCCTTCCATCTCGTGCGCCCGTTTTTCAATGGCCCGCGCCAGCAGGGTTTGCAGTTCTTCGTAATTCACAGGCGCAAGCACGAACTCGTCCGCTCCCGCTTGGCTGGCCCGCAACGGCAAATTGTGATCGCGCGAACGCGTCATCGCCACCAATACCAGGTCGTCGCGAATCGCGCGAATCTCTTGCAGCACGTCCACCCCGTCACGCGCGCCTTCCCCGACGCTATCCAAATCAAACAGCATCGACTGCAGCGATGAATCCTCCACCGCGTCCTTGATCGCGCGTTCGTTGCCTGCAAGGATTGCGCGGAACGCGGGCAGCAGTCCGCGACGCATTTCTGGAAAGGCGGAAGGGTCGGCAATGACCACGGCCACTGAATAAACTTCGCCTTGCGCCGGATTCATATCGATGGCCATGAGCAGGGGCGCGATTATAAAGGAACCATTTTCGCCTGCAAAGTTATTCCGTGTTGCGCTGGCTGACCCGCCGGAATTTCTTATTTACCTATGTTCTGATTCGCTTTACTTTTGTAGATGCAGCGGGCTCTGGCCCGGCAAGGATTGTTCATGCTTCCCGAAAACCAACCGCCTCAAAGAAGCATCTTCAAGAATCCGCTGATCTATTCTTCTCTTCTGATTCTTATCGTCGCCGCCTACGTCGGATGGATTCTCCTTTCGCGCCACCAGGCAACTCGCGCCTATGAAGAACGCGCCGAGCAATCTCAAGCCAAAAAGCAGCGCGAAAGTGATCAGGCGGCCATCGAGCAGCTTGGCGGCAACGACCTCGCCATCCAGATGCTCTACGCCACCCCCAGGATCCATCGCGGAGAAAGCGCCCAGATTTGCTACGGCGTTGCCAACGCTAAGACTGTCAGCCTTGCGCCGCAGTCCAGTAAAGTTTGGCCTTCCCACAATCTTTGCGTCGATGTAAAACCAGTAAGAACAACCACTTACACGCTAGTTGCGACTGGCGCCGGCGGCCAGAACGTCTCCCAGCAGGTCACCGTGGAAGTCCGCTGAATCTCTAAAACGGGGCTTGTTCCCGCAATTTCTCCGCATCTATACTTAATATTGCGCGGGGGCGGCCTAGGCAACTTCCAAATCCCTCCCCCGCGAATCTTTTTTGGTGAAGGCTTATGTCCGACCCTATCGCGAAAATCAAAAAGAAGCTGCAGGACGAAATCGACCATCTCGATCACGAGTTGAACGTTGATCTGCCCAAGGAAATCGCAATTGCCCGCGCGCACGGCGATCTTTCCGAAAACGCCGAGTACAAGTACGCCAAGGAGCGCCAAGGTTTCGTCAACGCGCGCATCGCTCAGCTAAAAAAGCGCATGGGCGACCTGGGCATGCTTAACCTGACCAACATCCCCACCGACCGGTCTGGCTTTGGCTCCAAGATCGTGGTCATCGACACCCAGAAAGATTTACGCATCGAGTACAAGCTTGTGAGTAGCGAAGAGGCCGACGTGGAAAAGGGCTTTATCTCCACCACTTCTCCCATCGGTCGCGCCCTTCTAAATCGCAAAGTCGGCGACGAAGTCCAGGTCACCACGCCTGCCGGCAGCAAAGAATTCGAAGTCGTCGAGCTTCAGACCATTCATCAGCTCGAGTAAGCTATTTATCCGAGTAACCAAACCAGCCGTCCAGCCGTTTCATATTTTGAGGCATCTCACGTTTTAGTGAGGCGGCATGTACTGGGCTCCAGGATCAGCACTCGGCTTGCTCGCGTTGATCGGCTATGCGGTATTTGTTTGCGGAGCAATTATGCTCTGGGCCAACCGGCTGGACGTTCCAGTCTGGGTGCACGACGAAGTCGGTGCCGTCAGACGTAAAGTCGTTCGCCACGCGGTCACCGGCCTCGGCCGCGGTCTCCGCGAAGAGATCTCCTGCAAGGCCTGCCCCAGCTGCTTCATCAGAAGTCTGGCTCGCCCGTCGCGCCGCAAAATCAACCGCGGAGCAATCCTCCTGGCGATTGGTCCGCTGCTTCTCCTTCTCGACTTGCTCATTTAGCGTCGTTCTTTCTTTCGAGGCGCCAAATCGTCCTTTACAATTCTTTCGCGATGAAACCAGCCTTAATAGTTCATGGTGGCGCCTGGGACGTTCCCGACGAGGCCGTCGAAGCCTGCAACGCCGGCTGCGGTAACGCTCTCGCCGCCGGCTGGAGCATCCTCGCTTCTGGCGGTTCCGCGCTCGAAGCCGTCGAAGCCTCGATCATCACTCTGGAAGACGATCCGGTGTTCGACGCCGGCTACGGCTCCCATCTCAATCGCGATGGCCAAGTCGAATGCGACGCCATTGTCATGGACGGAGCTACCCTTCGCGCCGGCGCCGCCGCGGGCTTACATCGCCTGAAAAATCCCATCCGCCTCGCGCGAAAAATCCTCGAGCAATGCCCGCACATGATGCTGATCGCCGAAGGCGCGGAACGCTTCGCCAAAGATTCCGGCCTCGCGCTCTGCAAACCGGAAGAACTCGTCAGCGAAGCGGAATGGCAAGCTTACCTCCGTTGCAGCAAAGACGAACACGCCGCAGTCCACCATCGCGGTCACGAACAAGGCACCGTCGGCGCCGTCGCTCTCGACGAACAAGGCCGGCTCTTCGCTGCTACCTCCACCGGAGGCACCTGTTGCAAACTTCCCGGCCGCGTCGGCGATTCTCCGCTGATCGGCTGCGGTTGCTACGCCGACTCGCAGGCTGGCGGCGTTTCCTGCACCGGTTATGGCGAAGCCATCATGAAAATTGTCATGGCCAAAACTGCCGTGGATTTTCTCCGCCGCGATTCGCCGTCCGGCGAACACAAGCCGTCAGCCGCCCAACAAGCTGCTGACGGCGCTGTCAAGCTTCTTGCCGAACGTGGTAAAGGCTCCGGCGGCCTAATCTTGCTCGACCGTTCCGGCACACCCGCATTCGCCTTCAACACGCCCCGCATGGCCTGCGGCTATGTAAATCCCGACAGTAACTTCGTGGTGTCGGTTTGACAGTTTTTTCAGTGGGCTGTTTTCTTGCCCGTCTCGTGACGTTGATAAAGGTCCCCAACCGAGTACGTCACGCCGCAGAAAAAAGTAGCTCGTGGCAGGTTTCCGTACCCGGCAAAATAAATCCCCGAATCAAAAATTAATCGCGAAGACCAGCTGTAAGTCGCGGCTCCCATAATTGTCATCGTCGCGGCAAGTGTTGCGTTGGCGCGGCTGAATCCGGCGATCTCTCCCGTCACGCCCCACTTTCCCTTGACTCCGCGGGAGTATGCCAGCGCCGTAAAGTAATCGCGGTCGAACCCATTTGCTCCCGGGCGGCCCAACCATTGCGCCGTCTCGTTGAAATCAAAGTGATGTTTTCCGAAATCCTTGCTGAGCAGGATCCCCGCCGAATGCCCAACTGCTCCCGCGCCGACCTCCGCAGTCGCTGTCGGTATCGTCGCGGTATACAGCACCGAAAACGTCGGCATCCAGGATTTTTCTTCGATTATCTTGTACTTAAATCCGGCTCCGGAATCCCCGCGTCCCGCCACGCCCGCATCGCGCTCGATTGGATTGTTCCCGAAGCGCAGTTCCAGATTTTTGCTCAGACCAAACTTCAGTAATCCATTGATATTCTGGTGCCCGTCGCCAGCTTCCAGGCCATACTCGATTTCGAATACCCCGGATTGTACCGACTCCGCGGTCGTCGAAAACGTAGGCCGATTTGGCACCGCGGTAATTTGATCTGGTACGTCGTTAGGATTAACTGGAGCTTGAGAATTCTGGCCGGCGGCGTCACTGTTGTCCGGAGTTTGCGCTTCCACCATCACGCAACACGTCAAGAACCAGCAACCGGCAATGAGCGTTTGTACTGCTTGCCGGGCATAATGTAGGAGTGTCATCGCCTGCGCCGGGAAAAAGCTTAGCAGCGTAAGGGTAAGTGCAGCAAAAAAGCGCTCAGCAACTCAGAAAAATTGTCTGGATAATTATCAGAACCATTGACCGCTTCGTGGCCGTCTATAAAAATGATTGCCCCAGAAAATCCAACATTGGAAATCGCAGGTCTCTGCTCCCAGTGCCAGCACTCGCGCCTCGTCGAGTCCAGCAAAGGCTCAGTCTTCCTGCTATGCGAACTAAGCAAGACCGACCCGCGCTTTCCCAAGTACCCGCGCCTCCCGGTCCTCGCCTGCTTAGGCTACAAACGCCGGGATCTGTCCGAAAAGGAGCCCTGAAGAACCTCGTGGCAGGGGCGCAGCACGATCGCGCTCATCTCTTTTGCTTTTTTCACCAGCGCCGCGCACGCCGAAAAACTCCGTATCACCAGCACTCCTTCCGGCGCAAAAGTCGAAATCAACGGCGTACCGTTGGCACCACACCCTTCGAAAAAGACTATCCCGGCGGCTATTTCCACAAAACCAAAACGGCTGTCGGCTCAGGTCTCGGTCACCCGCTCGTGGCTCGCTCGAGTTTCGATGGTTACTCGATCAAAGAAATCGTTCTGAGCGAAGGCTTCGCGAATGGATTTCGCTAAAAGGCAGAAATTATGGGAACTATTTTCTTTCTAGAACCAATCATTCCGACGTAAGGCTCGAATCCATCATCGCAACCTTTACGGGCGGCATCGCCGCGCAGCCTCCGGCCAACTTCGTCGCCCGCCTCCGCATCGAGAAGCTCCGTTTTGAAAACTCAAGAGGTGTCGGCGGGACGCGATATTCCGCCAGGGACGGTGAGGTTCGAAGGAACTGCCGGCGGGGAAATCTATGTCGACGGAAATTTCGTCGGCCACATCCCAAGTGCCATTCCACTACCGGAAGGTAGGCGCGAAATTTTGATTAGCGACGGAAAATCAGTGCATCGACAAAAGCATCTGACGGTGCTTGCCGGAAGCTGCCAGACTTTCCATGTGGAATTCCCGATCGCACAATAAAACACCGGCGGCTCAGCCATTGGCCGAGCCGCCAGCATCCTTCAAACGCTCTAGCTCCCGCAACTTCCCGGATTGGCCGCGCAGGCACTGGCCTGACCGAGAAGCGCCTGACTCGCACTGATCAGTTGCTTGGCTTGCTGCTCGTTGATCGAGAGGCCGCTGAACTCGGATCCCTCAAGGACGGACTTGATCTGTGCGGCCAGGGCATCGCGCTGACTGGTCCATGACGCGATCTTGCTTTCCAGCGCGTTGTAAACGGCGTCGCCATCGGAGCTGCTCTGGATGGCGAAGTTGGAAACGACCAGTGCACTCTGCGACAAGGCGCCAAAGGGGGCGTTGATCTGTTTGTAGGCCTGGCCGAGGCGCAGAAGGGTATCGGAGTGGGCGTGCAGGCTGCTGGAAAGAATGTTCTGATCGACCATTTCCAGAATCACGCGGCCATCATGCTGGTAGTCGTCCTTTAGCCCGAGCAGGTACATCATGGTGGGGCGCAAGTCCACGTGGTCGGAGAAGAAGTCAGTTGGCTGAGTTACGCCGATGTGGCGAACGCCGGGGCCGGCCATGGCGATAAACGTGCGCGCGATCTGCGGCTGGATGTCGCCGTGATTCCAGGCAAACCCCGTGCCGACAATCGGGCTGGAATTGCCGGTGGTCTCAAAGAAGAAGTTGGGATCGCCAAAGAAGGTGAAGGTGGGATCGCGATTGGGATCGACAGACGAACTCATGTGCAATAGCTTTTGTCCCGCGCGATCTACGATCGAGCCTTGCAAGTTTGCGCCAAGCCCGGTGCCGAGGATGCTTTCATTCACGCCAGTCTGCGGATTGGTCGTGCTGATGGCGGCCAGTGTTTTTTCCAACTGGCGAACGGTCTGAGATGCCGGGTCAGGATTGCCGGTCACGTAGACGGTGGCTGAATCGTCGAAGTGATAGGTGAAAGGTGTGGAATTGCCCGCGTTGACAGCTGCCAGGTTCAAATCGAAATCCAGTTCACCCACTCCGTTCACTCCGTAGGTGCAAGGGATATTGATACCGTCGCAATTGGCCGGGCTCGGGGCTGCACCGGAAAAGTGGTCTCCCTCATCAGGAGTGAAAATAAAGAGCGTATTGCTCTGATCGATTCCCGCAGCCTTCAGGTTGGCGAAAAACGTGCCGAAGGCGGTGTTGTAGTCGGCGAGCTGCCTTACGTATGCAGCTTCTCCCGGACCGAACGTGGCTGCAGTGCTCAATGAAGCGCCTTCGTGATTGTCATGTGCGTCCGCGATATAGGCGAACACCACCGGAATACCCTTCTTCAACATCGTCTCAACCACCGCAAGAGTTTGCGACGGTTGCGGATTGAAGTTGAGCTGACTGAAACCGGCAATGGCGTTTCCGTTGTAGTCGGTCAAGCCGCCCAGCGCCGGCGCAATGTACTTCATGCCGAACACCGCCTGATAGCCGCTGTAGCCGCCTGGTTCGTCCGGCAGCAGATCCGCCACCGCGTTATTTTGCGCCGAGCAGAGCGCACTGTTGAGCGCGCAGTGAACCGCCACACCGATGAAATCGTTGGTCTGGTTGCCGCCGGTTTCCGCCGCCTGCGCAGAAGTTGCGCCAAAGACCTTCTTCACATCGAACGGCTGCCGTTCCAGCACGATATTCGCAGTGGAAAAAGCGCCGACGTCGCAGCCAGCGCGGGTAAACGGCACCCATGGCGCGGGAACGTTCAGGCCCGCGGGCGTGGTCAGCGCAAAAGAGTTGTCCAAGGTGGCAGGGGTAATGTCCGAAACCAAGTCCGTCCAATAGAAAAAGGACGAAGGGAAGAGCGCCGATCCGGACGGAGTGAAATCGCCAAAACTGTTGGCGATGAAGATGCTCGTGTTATCGGAATACAACCCGGTTTGCGTGGTGAGAATTCCATTGGCAGTGTGCGAGATCAGGACGGTGTGGTCCCCAGTATCGAGCGCGCCATTCTGTTTGATGAAGTTCAGCAGGTTGGGCATCTGTTCCAAGTCTGATGGAACGTTGGGATTGTCGCGCGTGAAGTGTACGTTATCGAATTCCACGTACACCACATGCTTGATTTTTCCCGAGGGAGAATTCAATTGGCACTGCGCATGTGCCGAAGCTGCCAGTCCTGCCATTAGCAGTCCGCAGCTGAGGGCGGACCCCAGCGTGCGAAGCATTCTAGCTCTATGCATTTCCGATTCCTCCTGAGTGGGTTGTTGGGCCGAGGGGGACTTTCATCATATACCTGACTTT
>Ga0137403_10004602_pt1 | contig 16218 bp, 16 predicted proteins | sample CZOMad2_1_16fung_FD_122057 | JGI IMG/M metagenome (GOLD analysis project Ga0137403, IMG submission 122057) | Vadose zone soil fungal communities from Angelo Coast Range Reserve, California, USA - CZOMad2_1_16fungal (Hybrid Assembly) | ecosystem: Environmental > Terrestrial > Soil > Vadose zone... | reverse complement strand
TGAAAGCCAAGCCGGACATCAAAATCATCCGTGAGAACGCTTCTTCGGCGCTCCTAGATGGCGACCGCGGTATCGGCATGGTAATCGGTCATCGCGCGATGGAACTGGCGATTCGCAAAGCCAAAGAATCAGGCGTAGCAATGGTGGGTGTGCGTAACAGCCGGCATTTTGGCATGTCAGCAAACTACGCAATGCAAGGGTTGCCGCACGATATGATCGGCATCGCCATGACCAATGCCAGCAGACAGGTGGTTCCGACCTTCGGCCGCGAAGCAAGATTTGGCACCAATCCGATGTGCTTCGCGGTGCCCGCGGATAAGGAGCTACCCTTTGTCCTGGACATGGCAACGACGACGGCAGCCGCCGGAAAGCTGGAGTTGGCGGCGCGCCTCGGAAAGTCTGTTCCCCTCGGCTGGGCCTTGGATCAGCAAGCCGAGCAGACGACGGACCCGCGAATCGCCCAGCAGGCGCGGCGATTATTGCCCCTCGGCGGATCGCGTGAAGGCGGCAGCCATAAGGGCTACGGGCTCGCGATTCTCGTGGAGATTCTTTGCGGTGTGTTGACGGGGACAATGACCGCGCTTAACGCCGATCAGGATCCGCGCGGTCATTTCTTTGGCGCGATTCGCATCGATTCATTTCGGCCTTCAAGTGAATTCAAACAAGATATGGACAGACTGATCCGAGAATTGAAATCTACGCCGCCCATCGAAGGCCAAGAACGCGTTTATGTGGCGGGTGAGATTGAATTTGAGACAGCACAAGAGAGAGCCGAGCATGGCATCCCGTTGCACAGCACGGTGCTTAAGGGCTTGCGGGAAGTGAGTGAACAGCTCTCAGTGATCTACGATTTAGAATGAAACAGGCGCAGCATCGGATCAACGCTCCCTTGGTGACGCCGAGTTTAATAACTCCCGCGCGAGATGATCACTTCCTGGAGTACCACTTCCTTAATCGGCCGGTCGCGAAAATCCCGCGGCACGTTGGCGATGGCGTCGACGACGTTTTGGCCTTTTACGACCTCGCCGAAGACGCTGTGTTTACCGTCGAGCCATGGGGTCGCCTTGTGAATGATGAAGAACTGGCTACCGTTGGTGTTGGGTCCGGCATTAGCCATGGACAACATTCCGGGTTTAGAGTGCTTGAGATCGGGATTGAATTCGTCCTCGAAGCGATATCCAGGGCCACCGGTGCCGTTGCCCAAAGGATCGCCCCCCTGGATCATAAAACCGGGGATAACGCGATGAAAGATCGTGCCGTTGTAAAGCGGCCGTTTCACTTTCGCTCCAGTCTTCGGATCGGTCCATTCCTTGGTGCCCGACGCCAGATCGACGAAGTTGGCGACAGTCTTTGGTGCCTTGTCCTCAAATAGCTGAATTACAACGTCGCCCATACTGGTTTTCAATGTCGCGTAAACCGGTCCTTTTTTGTCTTGAGCCTCGCCGGCGAACGTGATCGACGTTCCGATCAACGATACTGCGATCAACAGCAAGTTTCTAATCATCATCTCCTCATTTCTGTCCCAGTTCTGCAACGACTTCGTTGACGAATCTTAGGTCCATATATTCTCTGACAGGGCGCTTCGGCTTGGTGTTCAAAGCGATGGCCTGCCATTGAGCCATGAGTTCGACGCCTTTTTCTGTTGGCACGGGAACTAACGCCTCGCGGACCAATTGATAAGCATCCACGGCCACGTCGCGCTCCATGCGCCAATGCCTGACCATGACTTGAATCGCGTCTTCGGGATAGTCACGGGTATGAATAACGCCGCGGACCACCGCACGCACCATACGTTTGACGAATTGCGGCTGCTCTTTGATGGTTTTTCCCGTGGCGGCAAGACCGCTGAATGATGTGTCTTTGAAAATGTCCGCCAGGTTGGCCAGCCGCTTAAAGCCGGCCTTGACTGCGATGTAGTCGGAGGGAGGCGCTAACAAGGCGGCTTGGATGATTCCCTGTTGCATGGCAGCGATTTTGGGCGAGCTACCCGGTATGCTGATATACTGAACGTCTTTGTCCGAGATTTTATTCAATTCAAGCAATGCTTTGGTGCCCGCGAAGGTCGAGCCGCCGAAGCTTACGCCAATTTTCTTACCCCTAAGATCAGTGACCTTTTGAATATCGGGCGTGACGATCATCGAAAAGGTCGGCTGGCCCACTTGTTGAGCCAGCAAGATAATGTCGCTGCCTTCCCAAATCGACGGCATCTGCGGACCCACGGAAAAAATAAAATGGATTTGATTGCCAAGGAGCGCCTGAACGGCCGTGACGGCATTTCTCACGGAGATAAGCTCCGCGTCCAAACCCTCGCGCTTGTAGAAGCCTTTCTCCAGAGCAACGAAGGCAGGTAAAAACTGCACATTTGGCAGAGGGATAGGCCGCACGAACAGGCTCAGCTCCGACGTTTCCTGTGCTGACGAGGATGCAGGTTGCCAATACCGTCGCAATCAGCCGCATAATTGCTCTTTCTTCGTTGCTGTTGGTGAGTTTCGGATTGTAGCGTGTCCCAATTTCCGTAGCAAATTAATACAATTAATACACTACCGTGAGACTCTGTCTTTTGACAATGGGTTGTCTGGATGCTATAGACCAATTTTGTCCCGAGCAAGGGAGCTCTTTTTATGACATGGTTTGATCGAAGCCTTGGCGGCAAAAAGGAGCCTCAGAAAACCGACAGGAAGCCCGACATGGTGCAGCCGGTTTCTGACCCTCCGGACGCAGCCGCACCATCACCGAAATTGGAACCGGCGCCGGCCGCTGCGGCGCGCGGGCTCGTCGGCTACCTGTATAAAGGGAGTCGAGTAACGGGTCAGGTGACATTTCAGGGGTCCGCCAGGATAGAGGGCAACGTTGATGGGGAAATCCACTGTCACGGCACTTTGACCATCGGCGAACGTGCTGAAGTTCGGGCCAAAATCTCCGGTGATGTCATAGTTATCCGTGGCAGGGTGGAGGGCAACGTAGTAGCGAAAGAAAAGGTGGAGTTGGTGGCGCCGGCTCGATTGTTTGGTGATATCGATACTCCCCGATTGATCATCACGGAGGGGGTCGTGTTTGACGGTGACTGCACCATGGGAGTGGCCAGGCAAAAAGGTGGAATCGCAGGTTCACAGAACTTAAACGCTGATAAAGCTGCGGCAGCTAAAACGGTGAAGCTGCAAGTGGATTTCGAGAAATAGACTTCGTTTCGCGGTTCATCCCATCCCTGCATCCTAAGTTCATAGATAGACCGATTGTGAAGGCGGTTTTTTCCAGTTGGGCGTTGAATTGCTCAGTGCCCGATCGGATTGAAACAAAAACGAAAGTTCAGTTGACATCAAAAATGACCAAATGATCTCCTTAGACTACTCCGTCGTTTATCAAATTGTTCTTTTTCTTATCGTTTGGCTCGTCCTCAGTAAGGTTCTATTTCGTCCCTATTTAGGTCTGCTGGAAGAACGAGAACGTAGAACCATCGGAACCCAGCACGATTCAACGGACTTGGAACATGAGGGGGCGCGATTGCGGGTGCAGTACGAAGAGAAAATTGCCCAAGCGCAGGCCGACGGCTACGCTGCTAAGGAGGCGATTCTACAGGAGGCGCGCCAGCAACGTGAAAGAGTTTTGAATCAGGCCCGCGAGGAAGCGATGGGAATGCTGGAAGGGGTACGGCGGGAAGTGGAGAGCCAAATACAGAAGGAACGGCAATTTGCGGCGGCTGAGGTGAGAACGATAGCACAGGAGATGGCGAGCAAGGTCCTCGGGAGGAACGTGGGGTGAGTGTCTTTGACCTCTTTGGCGTTGCACAGGCATGGGCTTCCGCCGCGGAAGCCGAGCACCATGCGCCATCCATTCATCAAATCTGGTTCCCGCTCGGGAATTTTCTCATTTTTGCATTCATCATTGTTCATTACGCGCTGCCGCTAGTCCGTAACTTCCTCCAATCGCGGCGCGATGAAGTGCTCGCGACGGTCCGGGAGGCTGCCGCGAAAAAACAGCAGGCTGAGGCGATAGTCCAAGACTACAAGGGACGGTTGGCGCGGGTGGAACAGGAGAGTCAGTCGATCGCAGCGTCGCTGCGGGCTGAAGGCGAAAGGGAGAAGGTCAAGCTCCTTAGCGACGCGCAAACGCTCGCCGCGAAGATTAAGGAGGACGCGGGGTTCCTGGCTGATCAGGAAGTCAGGGTGGCGCGGCAAAGAATCCGTGCGGAGATGGCCGGCCAGGCCGAGGCCAGGGCTCGCGAGCTCGTCCAACACCATCTTTCTTCAGCTGATCAGGGTCGCTTGGTCGGAGATTTCATTCAAAGCATCGGACAGGTTGCATGATCGAAGGCAGTTTAAGTCGGAGATATACCAAGGCGCTCTTTCAATTGGCTCGCGAGGCGGGGCAAGAAGAGAAAATCGGCCAAGAGATTGAAAGCTTTCTCGGGGCCTATACAGGCGCGCAGTTGCAAAAGGTCTTGACCAATCCCGCCTTTGGAATAGACAGCCGCAAGAGAGTCATCATCGAAGTATCGAACCGGCTGCAACTTTCGATTTTGGCGATTCATTTCCTGTCGCTTTTGCTGGAGCGTGATCGACTCCCTTATCTCCCCTCGATTGCTACTCGTTACCGGCGCTTGCTGAATGAGACCAGGGGTCGCGCGGAAGCCAAAATTGTCAGCCCCGGCTCTCTCGAGGCGGTGATGGTGGACCGGCTGCGGGATGTACTGCACCGAATCTCCGGCAAAGAAATAGTGCTGCAGCAGGAGACGGACCCCAGCCTCATCGGTGGTGTCTTAGTAGAGTTCGAAGGCAAGGTTTATGACGGCAGTGTGCGGACTCAGCTTGAGAAAATGAAACAGCGCATCGCGCGCGGATACTAAGGAGCGATCTATTTATGGAGATCGGAACAGCGGAGATTAGCCGCATCATAAAGGAACAGATCCGGGACTACGAGAAGTCGGTTGAGATCCAGGAGATCGGGACGGTTCTTTCGACTGGGGATGGCATTGCCCGCGTTTACGGGCTGGACAAAGTCGCCGCCGGCGAGCTGTTAGAATTTCCCCACGGTATTTTTGGCCTCGCGCTGAACCTCGAAGAAGACAATGTCGGAACCGCCCTTTTCGGCGAAACCCATATGATCAAAGAGGGTGACACGGTCAAGCGCACCGGCAGAATCGCCGAGGTGCCTGTGGGTCAGGGACTGGTAGGACGCGTGGTCAATGCCTTGGGCGAGCCAATCGACGGCCGGGGACCCATCGAAACCAAGGATCGCCGGAGAATCGAGATCAAAGCGCCCGGTATCGTCGCGCGTCAGCCGGTTAAGGAGCCGCTCCAAACTGGACTGAAGGCTATTGACGGCATGATTCCCATCGGCCGCGGGCAGCGGGAATTGATTATCGGCGATCGGCAAACTGGCAAAACCGCGGTGGCCATCGATACGATCATCAACCAAAAGGGCGGCAACGTTGTCTGCATCTACGTTGCCATCGGCCAAAAGCGATCGACTGTCGCACAAGTCGTCGATAAACTCCGCGAATCCGGCGCCATGGACTATACCATTGTAGTTGCCGCCACGGCTTCTGAGTCGGCTCCGCTCCAATATATCGCTCCCTATAGCGGTTGCACCATAGGCGAGCACAGTCGTGACAATGGCGGCCACGCTCTACTGATCTATGACGATCTTTCGAAGCACGCCGTTGCCTATCGTCAGCTTTCTTTGCTGCTGCGTCGGCCGCCCGGACGTGAGGCGTTTCCCGGAGACGTGTTTTATCTCCACTCTCGGTTGCTGGAGCGTGCCGCGAAGATGAGCGATGCCCGCGGCGGTGGATCGCTGACGGCGCTCCCGATCATTGAAACCCAAGCCGGTGATGTTTCTGCCTATATTCCGACGAACGTGATTTCCATCACCGACGGCCAGATCTTTCTGGAAAGCGATCTTTTCTATTCCGGTGTCAGACCGGCCATCAACGTCGGTATATCGGTCTCCCGGGTCGGTGGTAACGCGCAGATCAAGGCGATGAAACAGGTCGCGGGAACCCTACGGCTGGAACTCGCGCAGTATCGTGAAATGGCGGCCTTCGCCCAGTTCGGATCGGACTTGGATCAAGCGACGCAGCGCCAGCTCAACCGCGGTGCGCGTCTCGTCGAGCTGCTTAAGCAGGGGCAGTACGAGCCGCTGCCGGTGGAAAAACAGATCCTGATCATCTACGCCGGAACCAACGGTTTCGTTGATGAATTGCCTTTGACGGCCCTCAAAAAGTACGAGCAGGAACTCTATTCTTTTATTGAGTCGAAGCATCCGGACATTTTTGCCGACATTCACAAGAAGCGCGAACTGGATGGCGACCTCCGCGCCAAGATAAACAAGGCGCTGGAGGAGTTTAAAGCGGGTTTTAAATATTAGATTGTCGGGTTTCGGTTTTCAGGGTTCTGGTTTACTCGGAACGCGGAACTTGTAAGGGATAATGGCGACCCTTAAAGCGATACGCAAGCGGATCAGCTCGATCCGCAATACGCAGCAGATCACCAAAGCGATGAAGATGGTGTCGGCTGCCAAACTACGACGCGCACAAGAGGCGGCGGTGTCGGCGCGCCCCTACGCCGAGAAAATGACCGACTTGTTAAAGAACCTTGCGGCGCGGGTTGCAAGCAACGCCCACCCGCTGCTCACCGTGCGTGAAGAGAAGCGAATCCAGCTCGTGCTGCTAACATCCGATCGCGGGCTATGCGGCGGCTACAACGCCAATCTTATCCGTGCTGCCGAGGCCTTTAGACGTGAGCAAGCTCCTGAAAAGGAAGTTCAGCTTACATTGATTGGTCGTAAGGGGGCAGATTACTTCCGCCGCCGCAGGGCTGAGATCTCCGATCGCTACGTGAATATTCTTGCGACTCGCGCTGAAGAGCTAGCAGCGGAAATCGCGGAAAAGCTGATCAACCGTTTCGTTAGCGGCGAAACCGATGCCGTCTACATTCTCTATAGCAGTTTCCGGTCAGCCCTCTCGCAAGTGCCGACTCTGGAGAAACTTTTGCCGGTGACAGTAACGGCAACGGCAGCAATGGAACAGCTTACCGAGTATCTTTACGAGCCCGGGATTCAGGAGCTCCTAGCCAGTCTGCTGCCAAAGATTACCGAGGTAGCTATTCAGCGGGCTTTGTTGGAAGCAACCGCCAGCGAGCATGGCGCGCGCATGACGGCCATGGATTCCGCGACGACGAACGCATCGAAGATGATGGGGACACTGACATTGCAGATGAACCGGGCACGTCAGGCTTCGATTACGCGCGAGCTGATGGAGATCGTCGGCACGGCGGAAGCTTTGAAGTGAGGAATTGAACGGAGGATTGGTGACTATGAACATGGGGAGAATCACCCAGGTGTTGGGAGCGGTCGTCGATGTGGAATTTTCTGACGGCTCGTTGCCGCCCATTTACAACGCGCTCAAGGTTAGTAATCCGGCGATCAGCGATCAGCAAGGGAATTTGGTCATCGAGGTGGCGCAGCACTTGGGTGAAAATACCGTCCGTTGCGTTGCAATGGATACGACCGAAGGACTGGTTCGCGGTATGGATGCGATGGACACCGGCACCGGTATCACCGTACCCGTCGGTGCGGAAACGCTGGGACGCGTGCTCAACGTCATCGGCGAACCAGTGGATGAACAGGGACCAGTCAACGCGAAAAAATCCTATCCGATTCACCGCCCGACTCCGGAATTCGTCGATCAGGAAACCAAAGTCCAGGCTTTCGAAACCGGTATCAAGGTCGTGGACCTCCTCGCACCTTATGCCCGCGGCGGAAAGATCGGCCTGTTCGGGGGCGCCGGTGTCGGCAAGACCGTTATTCTTATGGAACTGATCAATAACGTCGCCATGAAGCATGGCGGTTATTCCGTCTTCGGCGGGGTCGGCGAGCGGACACGTGAAGGAAATGACCTCTGGCTGGAAATGAAGGAGTCCGGCGTCATCAATAAAGCCTCGCTGGTTTATGGACAGATGAACGAACCTCCAGGAACGCGCGCCCGCGGCGCTTTAACAGCGCTGACGCTGGCCGAGTACTTTCGCGACGACGAAGGCCGGGACGTGCTACTCTTCATCGACAACATTTTCCGTTTTACTCAGGCCAATTCGGAAGTCTCAACACTCCTCGGACGCATGCCTTCCGCCGTCGGTTATCAGCCGACGTTGGCCACCGACTTGGGTGAATTGGAAGAACGAATCACGACCACGCATAAAGGCTCCATCACCTCGGTTCAAGCGATCTACGTGCCGGCCGACGACTTGACGGACCCCGCACCGGCGACGACCTTCGCTCATCTTGACGCGACGACCGTCCTTTCGCGTCAGATCGCCGAGTTAGGTATCTACCCGGCTGTGGACCCACTGGACTCGACCTCACGGATCTTGGATCCTCATGTCGTGGGCACAGAGCATTATGAAGTTGCCCGAAGCGTGCAAGTGATTCTCCAGCGCTATAAAGATTTGCAGGATATCATCGCGATTCTCGGTATGGACGAACTCTCGGAAGATGACAAATTAACCGTGGCGCGTGCGCGCAAGATCCAGCGCTTCTTGTCGCAGCCGTTCCATGTCGCCGAAGCTTTTACGGGTAGCCCCGGCATTTATGTTGAATTAAAAGACACGATTCGCGGCTTCAAAGAAGTGGTTGAAGGGAAACACGACGATATCCCCGAGCAGGCGTTCTACATGGTCGGGACTATCGAACAGGCAGTAGAAAAAGCCAAGAGAATGGCGGCGGCCTAGCGCGGGTGAGGCAAAGAAAATCGACCTTTGTAGCTGAGAAAAGATGGCTGACAAAATCAGACTCAGAGTGGTGACGCCGAGCCGGCTTATGCTCGATGATGTGGTCGACGAGGTCACGGCTCCGGGCGCCTTGGGGGAGTTCGGCGTTTTGCCGAACCATATCGCTTTTCTTACTCTTTTGGTGCCCGGCGAGATGAGCTATAAAGAGGGGACGACCAGGCATTACTTGGCGGTCAGCGGGGGCTATGCCGAGGTCTTAGACAATGTCATGACCGTACTCGCTCCTGCGGCTGAATTTGCAGGCGAGATCGATACAAGTCGCGCGCGTCAAGCCAAGGAGTTTGCCGAAATTAAGATAGGAGAGCTAAACTACGAAGATAAAGAGTTCAAGACCGCTGAAGCAGCGCTTCTTTGGGCGAATGCCCGACTCAATGTCGCTGCTAGAGAAGCGAGAAAATAAGTAAAAGGAGGTTTTTATGGCCAAGGTAGCTCAACCGGAACCGGTGAAACAAGAACCCGTTATCACTATGTGGAGCAAAGAATTCACTTACGATCGGTGGATGAAAACGAAGGGAGTTCCGATTCACACCGGTTATTTTATCCCGGATTTGCGTACCATCGAGTTAGAGTGGTGGGAAGAACGGGGGTGCAAAGCGGCATTTATCCAGCTGCTCGGGCAAGAGGGTGTCAGTGCGTCGCGCGTAACGGAAATTCCCCCCGGCAAGTCGTTGCCGCCGGTGAAATTTGCTCTGGATGAGCTCGTCTACGTTTTGTCGGGCCGCGGTCTCACGACGGTTTGGGGTGGAGAAGGCAAGCCAAAGAAAAGCTTCGAGTGGCAGGAGCACTCTCTCTTCTTGGTGCCGCGCAATCATTACCATGTTTTCAGTAACATGCAGGGTGACAAGCCGGTCCGGCTGTTCCACTACAGCTACATGCCCATGGCGATGTCCGCGCTGCCGGAACCTGACATGTATTTCAATAACCCCTACGAATCGAAAAATGGCGTAACCGAAGGGGAGTTTTATTCCGAGGCAAAAATGGTCCAGGCGGCCGACGCCGATGAAGGTTTGGGTATGCGGGCGTTCTGGTACGGCAACTTTTTTCCTGACATGCGCGCCTGGAACAAGCTGGATGCCAACGAACGGCGCGGTGCCGGCGGCAAGAGCGTCTTTATCCAGTTTCCGAACTCAGAACTAACCGCGCATATGTCTGTCTTCGCGCCAAAAACCTACAAGAAAGCGCACCGGCATGGTCCCGGCCGCGCCATTATTATTCCGGCGGGGGAAGGCTATTCGATCATGTGGGAAGAGGGCAAAGAAAAGATCGTTTGCCCGTGGCACGAATGCAGCATGGTCACGCCGCCTAACAAATGGTTTCACCAGCATTTTAACGCCGGCGGCGACATGGCGCGATACCTTGCACTTCATCCGCCGATGCAGTTCCACGGCCATGCGGAGAAAGTCGAAGACCGGGCCAAAGACCAGATCGAATATCCGAACGAGGATCCCTATATTCGTCAGAAGTTCGAAGAGGAACTGGGCAAGCGGGGCATCAAGAGCATTATGCCCGCTGAATGCTATACCAATCCGGACTACGAGTGGTCTAAGGCCATGGGGAAACAATAAGCGGTTAGGCGCAGCGATTCACTAAGGTAAAACGAAGGAATCCCCGGCCCGCGCGGGGATTCCTGTTTATAGAGGACAAACAAAAATCCATCATTCGAGGCAAATGAATGCACGACGACATCTACGATCACGATCATCCGGAAAACTTTGAAATCAAAGAAGGTGAGATTGTAACCGAAATAGAAGGACTGGAGATGTTCTCGCTTAAAAGCGTGGGCATCGATATCGGCTCTTCGACCTCCCATCTAATCTTTTCGCACATCACGCTACGACGGCAAGGCGCTTCGCTCTCGGGCAAGTTCAAGGTAACCAACCGCGAAGTGCTCTATCGCTCCCCGATCATGCTGACGCCATACTTGTCGGCGACCAAAATCGATACCGACAAGGTCAATCGATTTATCCACAATGCCTACGAAGACGCGGGCCTCACGCCGGAGGATGTAGATACCGGGGCAGTCATCATCACTGGCGAAGCGCTGAAAAAAGAAAACGCCCAGCCGATTGTCGAATTCTTCGCCAAGTACTCTGGGAAATTCATTTGCGCGGCTGCGGGTCACAACCACGAGGCGCTGCTCGCGGCCTACGGCTGCGGCGCGGTGGATCTATCCAAGTCCGAGCATAAGACGGTTCTCAATGTGGACATGGGCGGTGGCACGACAAAGTTTTCGCTTATCGAAGACGGGGTCGTGAGCCAAACCGCCGCGATTAGTATCGGCGCGCGGCTCATTGCTTTTGACGAGAACGACGTGATCACGCGCATCGAAGACGCGGGCCGGACAATGATGAAGGAGCTGGGTTATAAAGTACAGTTGGGCCAGAAAATCCCCGACGAAATGAAGGAAGATTTCGGCGCCTATATGGCGAAGATTCTCTTCGAAGTGATCGAGGAAGGACCTGTATCACCGATGGCAAAGCAGCTCATGGTGACGCCGCCTCTGGTGAATTACCGCGGCCTAAAACAGGTTCAGCATATCGTCTTCTCAGGTGGTGTCTCCGAGCATGTGTATGACCGTGACCCCAAGTCGTATGGAGATATTGGTCCGGTACTCGGAAAGAACACACGCGCCCATTTGCAGCGACTCCCCAAAGAGATTCTCCGGGAACCCACTGAAGGTATCCGCGCCACGGTCATCGGCGCCGGCGAGTACACTATCCAGGCGAGCGGTAACACAAGCTATGTCTCCAATGAGCAAGCACTGCCGGTCCATGGTCTTAAAGTTATCCAGGCGTCTGTTCGCGACGGTCAGCCGGTGAGCGATACGTTGAAGCAATCGCTAAGAAAGTTCGACTTACCGCGTTTCACTTCGGGTCTGGCTTTGTCTTTGACCGTGAACGGTGTGCCGGATTATCAGTCGGTCAAACGGATCGCAGAAGGAGTCGCGGAGATTCTCAAGGACGCTGATGATCCAAAATGCCCGCTCTATCTGACATTGGATCTCGATATCGCCAAATCGCTTGGCGGTATGCTGAAGGACGAATTCAAAGTGGCCCGCGACATCATCGCCGTGGACGGGATCGAAGTCGGTGATTTGGACTACATCGACATTGGCGAATGTCTCGGCATCACGGAAGTCATACCAGTCACGGTAAAATCACTGATGTTTCCGACGAGCCACGCGGACTAATAGTTTGTTCGCATCAATTCGGTGGCAAACGAAGGCCTCGCCTGCTCGCGGGGCCTTCGTTTATAGGAGAACTGAAGTCATACGACTCCGCTGTTCGTTCACCTTTTCCGTTCAAGCCAAAAACTGCTCCGATGGCTGAATACTTCGCGTTTCAAGCAGCGCTCTGCTTTTCCGTCGCTCATATCTTGGTGCGCCGTGGCTTGGTCAATTCCAACGCTCTCACCGGCTCCGTTGTCTGTCGGCGCTGTGGGTGCCGGCCATCGGTTATTTCATCGCCGCTGGTTTGTTTGCTCCGGCCATCGGACAAACTCTCGGTTACCTTGGGATTGAGCGGATTGGGATCGCGCGTTCAACGCCAATCGTAAATTCAGCGCCGATTTTTTCCTCCCTGCTCGCTGTCTTTTTCTTAGGCGAAGTGTGGGTGTTGCAGAACATCACCGGAACAGGCCTCGTCATCATTGGAGTGATCATACTGTCTTCAAGCAAACCCGCTAAAGGTCAATGGCGGAAGTTGGATATCATCTATCCGATTCTCGGTGCACTGGCCTTCGGCATCTCGACCACACTCAGAAAAACCGGCCTAACGACCGTCCAAATTCCGATTCTTGCGGCCGCCGTCACAGTCGGCACCGCTTTTCTTGTTCTGTTGGCTATCATTCAAATGTGGAGAGGACGCCAGGCGCTCAAGTTGAATCGGCAAAGCGGTGGCTGGTTGTTCGCCGCCGCGCTGGTGAACACGGGCGCGATTTTGTCAGTTTTTTCGGCCCTCAACGTCGGCAAAGTTGTCAAAGTGGAACCGTTGATCGCTTGCAGTCCTTTACTGACAATACTATGGGCCGGTATTTGTCTTAAAGAAATCGAACGACTCTCCGCCCGAGTCGTTATTGGAGCATTGGTAACCGTCACTGGGACGATTCTGGTGGCGACAGTAAAATGAGGTTTTGGTGACTATTTTGATTTGCCGATCGCATGGGTTACTGACTGTTATCTCCTGGGCAAAGAAAAAAACTACTGATTCTTTTCACAAATGGATGATGATATGAGTGACAGGTAGCAGGAGGTCTAACGCTAATGTCCAAGGCGATGCAAGCAGAACGGAAAATGTGGAGCAAGCATTATACCTATGATGAGTGGATGGAGGCTCAAGGGATTCCCATCTATCGGGGTTATTACATCGAGGACTTAAGAACGTTACAGCTCGGTTGGTGGGACGAACGTCAGTGCAACTCCGCGTTTATCCAGTTGGTGGGCCAAGAGGGTGTCACCTCCGCGCGTGTGACCGAGATTCTCCCCGGCAAAACGCTGCCGCCGCTCAAGTTCGCTTTGGATGAGATTGTTTATGTGGTCGAAGGACGGGGACTCACCACGATTTGGGCAGGCGAGAAACGGCCGAAGAAAACTTTCGAATGGCAGAAGCACAGCATGTTCCTGGCGCCGCACAACTATGCGCACCAGTTCAGCAATATGCAGGGCGATAAGCCGGTGCGGCTGCTGCACTACAACTACATGCCGCTCACGTTGTCCGGCGTGCGCGATGTGAAGTTCATCTTCGGCAACTCCTATGAAGGACCTGATATCCAGAATGAGTTGGATTTCTATTCCGAAGCCAAGATGGTTCAGCAAAACGCACTGGACAGCTCGTGGGGCCGAAGGGCCTACTGGTACGGCAACTTCTTTCCTGACATGCGAGCTTGGGACAAGCTCGATGCGAATGTTCGGCGGGGCGCCGGTGGCCGGAGCGTATACATCCAATTTCCCGACTCCGAGATGTCCTGCCACATGTCGGTTTTTGATGCGCGTTTATACAAAAAGGCCCACCGCCACGGCCCAGGGCGTGTAATTGTGATTCCGGTCGGCGAAGGCTACTCGATCATGTGGGAGGAGGGAAAGGAGAAAGTCGTAGTCCCGTGGCACGAGGCGAGCTGTTTCGTCCCGCCCAACAAGTGGTTTCATCAGCATTTCAACGCCGGCGGCGAGCCCGCGCGATATCTTGCGCTGCACCCGCCGATGCAGTTCCACGGCCACGCGGAAAAAGTCGAAGACCGGGCCAAAGACCAGATCGAGTACGTCAACGAAGATCCCTGGGTGCGGGAAAAATTCGAGGGCGAGTTGGCGAAACGAGGACTCATTTCACTCATGCCACCGGAGGCCTACGGCGATCCGAGCTTCGAGTGGAATTGGTCTCCCTTTCTGCGCGGCAAGTAAGGCGTATCGTGTTCTCCTGGGTGTGTTTACTCCTGAAGCCCTGGGCTTGATTCTCGATCCCCTGCGAAGAGCACTGAAACTGCTCTCAGTGGTCCTGACATGGGTGGGTATCGATCCAAAATCCAAAAGACCGGCGCCAATCCGCAATCGAAAATTGTTTTGATCGCCTGGTTCAGCCTTGGCGGAGTCTGTTGCCTTCCCCTACTGTTTCATCATCTCGTCTACGAAACTGTTGTCGAATGATTGCTTGACGTCGGCTTGCTTGGCTTTGGGATGATCGACGAATTTCAGCGCATTCGCCATCGCTTTCTCGATGACCCTGAGGGAGGATGGGAAAGCATCTTTGTAGTATTCGAAGCTGCCCTGTAAGGACGCGTTATCGTCGACCCGGGTGAATTTCCGCAGGGCGCGTTTGGCTGCCGCAGCACTTTCCCTGGCGAGCTGTTGTCCTTCGTTGAGCGCGCGTAAAAAATCGACCGCGGTCTTGTGGTTCTTAGCGTCCTTAAGCCACGACTCCCGTGCCGCAATGACAGCAGTGGGAAATAGACCATATTCGGTCTGCGAAGGGCGGAAGAGCAGGTTAAAGCCGGCATTCTTTGCATTCAGGCCGAAGGGGTATCCGATCATGCAGACATCCACCCGGCCGCCGGTTAGCGCTGCGAAGGACTCTCCGACACCGCCGTTCTGGATGAACGTTACCTCGCTGGGTTTCACCCCGCCGGAATCCAACATCGATAGCGCTGAGAAATAACTCGACGCGCCGAAACGGGTGACCCCGACTCTCTTGCCCCTGAGATCGCTGATAGACTTGATCTCAGGTTTCGACCAACCGTCGATGGTTAGGACCGGTAAGGGCGACGCGATCGCGATCAAATCGCTGCCGCTGAGCCGGCTCGCGATAACCGCGCCGCCGCCGGTGTAGCCGATGGGGAATTCTCCGGCGAGGATCGCCGAATTAATTAGCGGCGAGCCGCCCATGAAAACCGGAAGAATCTCGAAGCCGTATTTTTGGAATATTTTTTCTTCAACCGCGATGAAGAACGGCAGCGACGCGCCGGCAATGGGGGTGTAGCCAACCGTCAGTTTTTGCAAGTCTTTCTGTGCAGCCTGCGCCGTGATAGCCAGGTCGGTGTGCGGACAAACGCAGAGCAAAATTGTTGCGCTCAGAGAAAGAACCAGCCAGCAGCGTGGATTTCTCACTTTCAGTGAATGGCTATGGCTGATTCTTTCGCCAGAAGGTTTATCCAACGAGAAATCTCCAACAAGAGAGAACGACCAGTGAACAGTCTGGTCGGATATGGGATCTTATGACGAGTTTAGTACCCCTGTCGAGCTGAGCGATGCGGGTTGCTTATTTCACCATTCGCCATAATCTGTCAAGCCCTTGCCGACACTGGAGCCATTTCGTTCAAGACCTCCCCTCATTTTAAACCTTTGAGTCTTAGTCCTTGCCCGTGGAAAATTGATTCACTGTCTAGGCGGTTACAGGTTTCGCAGTCGGTGTCTCGGGTCGGACATAAAACGCGATACTACCTCTTCATAAGAGGCAAAACTTTCTCGCCGAAGAGATCCAACTGTCTCGGATCAGGATCGGCAAGGCCGATGATCAAGGTGTCGAGTCCTCTGGATAAGAAGACTTCGATACTGTCGGCGACGGCGGTGGCGTTTTGCTGCCGGTACGAATTGTCGAACAGGTCCCCCGCCACGAACTGCCGGTTCGGAAGGCGGCCATCCTCCACTCGCACGCCGAGGCCAATCTGGTTGCTGACCGGTGTGACATAGCTCATGGTGAGATCGACACTATCGGTACTGGTGTCGTTGACCTTGCGCTCCGGGGCCTCGTTTAATTGCTCGAGCCTGCCCGCTTCCCCCCGCAACCGCCAACGCGGCGTCAACATAAATGCGGCGTTGAAGAGGGCGCGTCGCGTGGTGAGAAAATTTGGCGTGCTGCTCTGAACACCGCTCTGGATATTGGCCAGCGAGCACGGCGGCGTTCCACATTAATGCCGACATCGCCGACGCGGTCGTTCGCTACGTCAC
>Ga0137403_10004601_pt1 | contig 16218 bp, 12 predicted proteins | sample CZOMad2_1_16fung_FD_122057 | JGI IMG/M metagenome (GOLD analysis project Ga0137403, IMG submission 122057) | Vadose zone soil fungal communities from Angelo Coast Range Reserve, California, USA - CZOMad2_1_16fungal (Hybrid Assembly) | ecosystem: Environmental > Terrestrial > Soil > Vadose zone... | reverse complement strand
TATCGCAAGTACGGCAAAGTGGATCACGAGAAGCGCGCGACGGCCTATGCGCAGGCGATGGAGAAGGTCTCTCAGAAATATCCTGACGATCATGAAGCATCAGTCTTCTATGCGCTCTCATTGCTCGCATCAGCTCCCGATCATGACACGACACTGGAAAATCCCAAAAAAGCGATTGCTATTCTGAACAAGCTGTTCGAGCAAGAGCCGGAGCATCCCGGGGTCGCTCACTACCTGATTCATGCTGCGGATAATCCGCAGCTTGCTGAACTCGGATTGCCCGCAGCGCGCCGTTATGCTGAGGTCGCTCCGGCGTCTCCGCATGCAGTACACATGCCCTCTCACATTTTTACGCGATTGGGGCTTTGGCAGGATGACATTCAGTCAAATTTGAAATCGGTCGAAGTATCGCGGCAGCACTCGGGCATGCGCCTGGGAGCAGACAAGGTGCATTCCATGGACTTTCTCGAATACGCCTATCTTCAAACCGGCCAAAACAGCAAGGCTATGGAGATGATGAAGGGCGTGGCGGATGTCCAGGATATGGAGAAGAGCTTCAGCGGATACTTGAACTACGCTCGCGCTCATTTTCCTGCGATGTATGCCTTGGAAACTCACGATTGGAAGAATGCCGAAGCGCTAGCTCCGCCAGCGGGGGCTGAGCCTTACAACCAAGCGATCACCTACTGGGCACGCGCGATAGCCGCGGGACATCTGCGGGATGCTGCGGCGGCGCGGGACGCCATCGCGCATTACGAAGCGATGGTCGAAGCTACGCGCAAAGGCAAAGAAGCGCACATCGCTAAATACATGGATACGGGCCGCGACGAAGCACGCGCCTGGCTGGCATTTGCGGAAGGAAAAAACGAAGAAGCACTGCGCTTGTTGCGTCCGGCTGCCGACCGGCAGGATGCCGAGGGAAAGGGCGAAGTCGAGTTGCCCGCGCGGGAAATGCTGGCTGACATGCTGCTCGAAATGGGTCGTCCGGAGCAGGCGCTGGCGGAATATGAGAAATCGTTGAAGACTGATCCGAACCGTTTTAACGGACTCTACGGTGCCGCGCAGGCAGCAGAGTCCGCGCATGATTCCGAAAAGGCGAAACTCTATTACGCCCAATTGCTAAAGAATTGCGAAAGCGGGGAGCGTCCGGAGTTGACTCGCGCTAAGACGTTGCTTGCAAAACAGTGAAAGATGGTTTGTCGGAAGGGATCAAACTCGACCTGCGGTTTCTGGCCTCATTGCAATCGTCTCTCGCTTCCACAACCGCAGTGCCCAGGCCCACGCCGCGGCGGGTAGCAGCATTGATGCTCCAGCCGCTGCGGACACAATCCGCGCGGAAACACCCCAATCCAGGAATGCCCCAGCCAAGTAAGCTCCAATAGCAATCGTGAACATCGAGAGCCCTAAATCTGCCGCGAAAACACGGCCGCGGAACCGATCGTCCGTGTTTAGCTGCAACAGCGTAGTCGAGAAAACCCAGATTGCCGAGCCTCCGCAATGCGCCAGCACTACGAAGGCTGAGGCTACCCAGATATTTGGAGCGAGGCTGAGCCCTGCATAGCCGGCAGTATCAGCCAAAAAACCGAAGAAGATCCCCATCCGAAGCCGGGATTCGCGATGTCCGGCAATAGAGGCGAAGAGCAGCGGACCGAGCAATGCTCCCAGTCCTCGCGATGCCATCAGCAGGCTCATGCCCAGCATGGCGCCGCGTTGCGCATCGATTCCGTGCCAGCGCACAGGGAAATAGCGCTGCCCCATCACTGTGAACAAAACCCAACTAGGGCCGATGACCAGCAGCCCTGCCTTCACCAAAATCGTCGCGAACAGCCTGGCATCCCGGCGGACGTAGCGCACGCCTTCGACTATCGGTGAGAAATCCAGCAGATCGCGTGCTTGCAGCGCATGCCCGCCTTCTGCATGCGGCTCCTCAAATCGCATGCCACGAATTAGCAACGCCGATAGCAGAAACGAAATTGCATTCAGCACGAATACTGCGTCGCGCCCCAGAAACGCGGCCACCAAGCCACCCAAGGCGGCGCCAATCATCAGATTCACCGACCATGTACTCGAAGCCAGGGTATTTGCGACGATTACATCTTCCCTCGCCGTAATGTTGGGAATCACAGAATTCCGTGCCGGCTCGAAGAACGCGGCCATGATAGTTTCCAGCAGCAGCAGCGGATAGACCAGCCAGACCGTGGAGCGCGAACGCACCAGCAACATGGCTAGGACCACCGCCATGCGGACCAGATCGGCGGTGATCATCACGTGTTTGCGGCGGACCCGATCGTTCACTACGCCTGCAGCGGGTCCAACAAATGTCTGCGGAAGAACTTGTAACACCAGCGCCAGCGCCACAGAACTGGCGCGCCCTGTCAACTGCAAGAGAAGGCTATATATCGCCAAGGAATAGAACCAGTCGCCAATTTCGCTTACAATTTGCGCCATCCAGAGCCGCCGGAAGTTCCGGTTCTGGCGGAGCAGACGCGCGTACGCGGATAGCGAAACCGAACTGGCTTCGTGCTCAGGCTGGGGTTCCATGTTGTGAAAAATGCCGGATCGCCTCTGCCAAGATACACGAAGCCATGTATGCAACCGGAGACGCCACGAATGGGGACTTGCGAGCCTCCGGGCGTAGTTTCTACTCTGGTGTGGGGATTCTTGCGAAAGATGTGAAAGGGTTTTCACACGGTTAGGCGCACCCCGCGGCCGAAATCCACAGTTATGCTGTAAACTGTTGAAGCGACAGCAACATAGATGGCTCGGCCAAGCTGACATCCTAGGCTGGTTTGGCATTGGGCTTGCTTTATAACTCAGTGGAGGAATACTGCAATGCGTTTACGGGCTCTGAAGTCGCTTGCTCTAGCTATCCCCCTGGTTCTAATTTTCAGCGCCTCAGCGCTGGCTGACACTTGCAACGATTTCGCAACCTTTACTTGTGCGGGAAACTCCAACGTCGCTCGTTTGGGCGGTGGCACAGCCAGCGGTCAAGCTGTGGGCTTCGTTCTCACTGGCAGCACATTCACCGTGTTCACGACGAATGGCAAGGCGGCTGGTGACGTGATCATTATCGCAGCCTCGGCTGGTTCGCTTAGCGGCGCAAGCCTCAATGGAAGCTCCTTTGTCAGCTTGTCGAGCTTCCCGGAAGGCGGAGCCATCAACGCCATAAACAGCAGCCTGAGCGCTCTGGGTTTCGGCAATGCTAGCTCTTTCGGCTACGTTGATCTCAAAACGGCGCTATCAGCGGGCGGCAGCGTGACCGTGAATGCTAGCGGCGTTCCTGCGGGTACAGCTTTGTATGCAGTACTACTCAATGCCAGTGGCCAGATCGTATTCATCACTCCCAATTCTGAGGCCCTCATCACGAAAGCGGTTGTGCCTGAGCCCGGCACTATGACCCTCCTGGGTAGCGGCCTGATCGGCCTGGCGGGCCTAGTAAGACGGCGTGTTCGCAACTAGACATTAGTGGTAATTGCCTCCAAAACCCCGGGCCTCCTGCTCGGGGTTTAATTTTTGCTTACGGTGACGCCTGACGCACCGCGAGACTCCACCCAGCGTTGACTCAGCCTGGCACCACATCCTAAGATGCGCCTCTGATCTCAACTCCTGAAAACTTCCGGTCATCGCTGGAGATTCGATGAAGCGATTCATCTGCCTCTTTCTGCTGGTATTTCTGAGCGCGGCGGCGTTCCCACAGAACGCTGGAATCGTTCCGAACGAAAATCTAGTGGTCGAGGGCATCCCCAAGATCCCCGCTTCACTCGCCGAGACAGTGGAGCGCTACACCAATTTTCGCGGGGCCAGTCTAGGCAGTTGGGATCCGGTCAAGCGGGAGATGCTGATCTCTACACGGTTCGCCGATACGGCTCAAATCCACCTGGTGAAGATGCCAGGCGGAGCACGCACGCAATTGACGTTCTATCCGGACTCGGTCAGCAGTGCACAGTTTTCGCCTGTCTCCGGCAACTCATTTGTGTTCTCGAAAGACATCGGTGGGAACGAGTTTTTCCAGGTCTATCGTTTCGATAATGCTAGCGGCGACGTAACGCTGCTCACTGATGGCAAGTCGCGCAATGTGGCGCCAGTATGGTCGTATGACGGGCAAAAACTGGCTTACGGATCAACTCGCCGGAATGGAAACGATGTTGATCTCTACGTTGTTGAGCCGGCGAATTCCAAGAGCGATCGCATGCTCACGCAACTTCAGGGTGGAGGCTGGGAGCCGCTGGACTGGTCTCCGGATAATCGCAAAATTCTTGTACGCGAGGAAATTTCAGCGAACGAGAGCTATTTATGGATTGTAGATGCGAGCAGCGGCGAGAAAACCCTTATCACTCCGAAGGGTGGCGTAAAGATCGCTTATCGTGGCGGCCAGTTTAGCAAAGACGGCAAAGGCATCTACGTTACAACCGACAAAGACTCCGAGTTTCAAAGACTGGCATACGTCGATCCCGCGAGCAAACAGCATAACTACCTGAGCAGCCACATTTCCTGGGACGTGGATGAGTTCGATCTTTCTTATGACGGCCGCACGATCGCGTTCGTGACTAACGAGGATGGCTTCGGCGTGCTGCACCTGCTCGACACCAAAACAGCCAAAGAGAAGCCTGTGCCGGACCTGCCGAAGGGAATCGCCTCCGGCGTGCGCTGGCACAAAAACAACCGTGATCTGGGATTCAATATCACTTCTGCGCGCTCAACTTCCGATGTGTATTCGCTCGATGTGCAGACCGGCAAGGTCGATCGCTGGACGTACAGCGAAACTGGCGGACTGAACACCGCCAATTTCTCCGAGCCGCAACTGATTCACTGGAAGAGCTGGGATGGCCGCGAGATCAGCGGATTTCTGTACAGGCCTCCGGCAAAATTTACGGGTAAGCGGCCGGTGATCGTCAACATTCATGGCGGACCTGAGGGTCAGTTTCGTCCAGGATTTCTGGGGCGCAATAATTACTACTTAAATGAACTGGGACTCGCGATGATTTTCCCCAACGTGCGCGGTTCCACAGGTTACGGCAAGACGTTCCTGACGATGGACAATGGCCTACTTCGCGAAGGTTCTTACAAAGACATCAATTTCCTGCTCGATTGGATTCAGACCCAGTCTGATCTCGACGCGAATCGCGTGCTCGTCACCGGCGGCAGCTATGGCGGATTTATGACCCTCGCCGTCGCGACTAATTACAACAACCGCATCTGCTGTTCCGTCGATGTAGTCGGGCCATCGAACCTGGTCACGTTCCTCGAGCACACGTCAGGGTACCGCCAGGATTTGCGCAGGGTCGAATATGGCGACGAGCGCGATCCTAAAATGCGCGACTTCCTGGAGCGAATCGCACCATTTAACAAAACGAAGAACATTACCAAGCCGCTTTTTGTGATTGCGGGAAAGAATGACCCACGCGTTCCCCCCAGCGAATCGGAGCAGATGGTTTCTACTGTGCGCCAGAATGGCACTCCGGTGTGGTGGCTGGAAGCGAAAGACGAGGGCCATGGCTTCCGTAAGAAGAAGAACCAGGACTATCAGTTCTATGCGACGGTGATGTTTGTGAAGGAATATTTGCTGAAGTAACCGGCAGCCCGTCTCAGCCTGTCAGGATCTGTTTCAGATGGGCAGCGATTTGCTGTCCGTGGAAGCGGCCGTTCTCAATGAAGATTTCGTTTGTCCGCGATCCCGCAACAATCACCCCCGCTACGTAAATTCCCGGGACATTGCTCTCCAGCGTCACCGGATCGCAAACCGGGCGGCATTGATCTGCAGAAAGCTCGATTCCCATCGAACGCAAAAAGTCATAATCCGGGTGATATCCCGTCATGGCGAAGACGAAATCGTTCTTCAGACGAAGTTTGCCTTGCGGCGTCTCGATCAAAACATGATCGGGATCGATCTCGGTGACCGCGCTGTTGAAGTATGCCGCGATTTCCCCATTTTTGATCCGATTTTCAATGTCGGGAAGAATCCAGTATTTAACGTGATTGTGCATCCTCGGGCCGCGATGAACCAGCGTCACGCGCGCGCCGTGCCGCCATAGGTCGAGCGCGGAAATCGCAGCGGAGTTTTTGCCCCCGATCACCAAAACATCCGTATCAAAATACGGGTGTGGTTCGCGGTAATAATGAAAGACCTTTGGCAAGTCCTCGCCCGGAATTCTCATCTCATTAGCAAGATCGTAGTACCCAGTAGAAACGATCAGTTTGCGCGCGCTGTAATCGTAGATGCGGCCCAAACGATCTGTGGCGGTGATGTTGAACTCGCCGTCCCGCCCCATCACCGTCTTCACCCACTGATATTGCCGGATATCGAGGTGATAGTGCTCCGCAACTTTGCGGTAATACTCGAGCGCCTCTTCGCGTGTGGGCTTCTGGCGGGAAGTGCTGAATGGAATATCGCCGATCTCCAGCAGCTCCGGCGTAGTAAAGAACGACATGTTCGCTGGATAGTTATAGATGGAGTTGACCACGCAGCCCTTGTCAATCGCAATCACTTTGAATCCCGCGCGTTGAGCTTCGATAGCACAGGCCAGCCCGGTTGGGCCAGCGCCAATGACGATGACATCGGCGCGCGTGTCAGGACGCGAGACAGTCTGCGCGCGTGGAAGCGTGTCTGGTATTTGTTGCGTCGGCAATCAGCCTTGTCCTTCTGGAGAGCGCAACTTAGCTGCTAAAAATTTCTAATTCTAGCATGCGCTAAATGGTCCACTGCCAGCAGCCGTGAAACAGAAAATATCGTTGAACGGAAGCCCTTGTCGCCCGCTTGCCGGATTGCGATAACCCATGCAAAGATCAATGGTTCGAAAGAGAAAATCAAACTTCAATTGGAGGCTTTCCTTGTCTGCAACCATGACCGGCGCACCCCCGTCACCGCAATTATTTTTCGAGACTGCTAATGCTTTTCAGAGAACAGAAGCGCTCAAGACTGCCATCGAGCTCGAACTATTCACGGCCATAGCAGAGGGAAAGCAGACCGCTGAAGATATTGGAGCCCGCTGCAAAGCGTCCGCGCGAGGAACGCGCATTCTGTGCGACTTTCTGGTAGTCCATGGATTGTTGACCAAGCATGCCAATCGCTACGCTCTGACGCCTGATTCGGCGGTGTTTCTGGATAAGCACTCCAAGGCCTATGTTGGGGGCGCGCTGCGATTCTTACTGCTGCCATCCGCTGTGGAAGGATACAAACATCTTACTGAAGCCGTACGCAAAGGCGGAACTGCACGTGACGAGCATAGCCTGACGCCGGAACATCCCATGTGGGTGGAATTCGCCCGCGGTATGGCGCCGCTCATGGCGATGCCAGCCGAACTGCTCGCCAAATTGCTGAGAGCCGAAGAGGGAGCCAAGTGGAAAGTGCTGAGCCTGGCAGCCGGCCACGGACTCTACGAGGTGACTCTGGCGCGCCACAATCGAAATGCAGAAGTCTGGGCTGTAGACTGGGCTAACGTGCTGGAAGTCGCGAAAGAAAACGCTGCCGCCGCGGCAGTCGCCGGCCGGTACCACACCATCCCAGGCAGTGCTTTTGACGTGGAGTACGGAAACGGTTACGACATCGCGCTCGTCGTGAACTTTCTCCACCACTTCGATCAGCTTACTTGTGAAGCGTTGCTCCGGAGAGTGCAAGCGTCATTGAAACCCGGCGGCCGCGCCGTAATTGTAGAATTCGTGCCCAATGACGATCGGGTTACACCGCCATTGGCCGCAAGCTTCAGCTTAATCATGCTGGCGGGAACCCCAGCCGGAGAGGCATACACATTCAAGGAACTCCAGCGTATGCTGGGCAATTCCGGATTTCGCAGCAGCGAATTGCACCCCCTTCCGCCGACGTTCTTCAATGTGGTGATCGGGACGAAGTGAGTCGCCTGGTTAAGATTGCACATCTGCGGAGGCTGTAACGGGTCGGACTTCCTTCTCGATGGCGTCGGAAAACTTTTCCTGCGCAACTTCCAGATCGTATGCAGTCTGAAGATTCAGCCAGAAGCCGGCACTGGTATTGAAATATCGCGCTAGCCGCAAGGCGGTAGCCGGAGTAATCGCTCGCCGCTCATGCACAATCTCGGCAATTCGCGTCACCGGCACGCGTAGATCGAGCGCCAGGCGGTTCATGCTGAGCCCAAGCGGTTGCATGAACTCGGCCCGAAGAATCTCGCCCGGATGAATAGGAGAAAGCCGTTTTTGAGATTTAGTCATCGTTTTCTTCAGTGATAATCCGCAATTTCAACTTCATGTGCGTTCCCATCCCGCCAAATGAAACACACCCGCCATTGATCGTTGATTCGTATGCTGTACTGCCCTTTTCTATCTCCGTGCAACGCCTCCAGGCGGTTGCCGGGTGGCGCTGCCAAATCACGAAGTTCTGTCGCGCCATCTAACTGCAAGAGCTTCCGCCGTGCGATGCGTTCAATTGCCTGAAACCGCCGAACCGGATACCGCTGGTGGAGTCGTCCAGTCTCCACAGAACGGAACGACTTAATCACGCAAGTCAGTGTATCCCGCTAAACGTTTAACGTCAAGCAGTAAGCGTGAAGACAAAGTTATAATCCATTGTTGTCGCCAATTTCTGCCGACGATCCAGGAAACACCATGGCTACTGTTACAGCGCCAACCACTCGCACGCGCATTGAATCCGACAGCATGGGACAAATCGAGGTCCCGGCCAACGTCTATTGGGGCGCGCAGACGCAGCGGTCGTTATTGCATTTCAACATTGGCCGCGATGTTATGCCGCCGGAAATGATCCGCGCGTTTGGTATCCTCAAGAAGGCCTGCGCGCTGGTAAATCAAGACCTCGGCAAGCTTCCCGCTGATAAAGCAAAGCTCATTGTGCAGGCCGCAGATGAAGTGATCGCCGGCAAGCTCAACGACCAGTTTCCGCTGCGCATCTGGCAGACCGGCAGTGGCACCCAGACCAACATGAACGTCAACGAAGTCATCTCCAACCGCGCCATCGAACTGGCGGGCGGCGAGATGGGATCGAAGAAGCCGATACATCCCAATGACGATGTGAATATGTCGCAGTCGTCGAACGACACGTTCCCAGCCGCCATGCACATCGCCGCGGCAGAACGGGTGAAGAATGCGCTGATCCCGGCAATTAAGAGCGTTCACGACGCGATCGCAGCCAAGGCGAAAGAATTTAAGGACGTGGTAAAAATCGGCCGCACGCATCTGCAAGACGCCGTTCCACTGACCTTCGGCCAGGAATTCGGCGGCTGGGCCAGCCTGCTGGAGCGCGACATCAAGCGCCTGGAGCAGGCGCTCGAGGGGTTATACGACCTCGCCATCGGCGGAACGGCAGTCGGCACCGGTTTGAATGCGCATCCCGAATTCGCGGAGCGCGCCGCCAAGAAGATTGCCGAACTTACGCGGCTTCCCTTCCGATCGCATGGCAACAAGTTTGCCGCGCTCTCCGCACACGACGAGATCGTCTTTGCGCAAGGCGCGCTGGAGACTCTGGCTGCTTCGTTCATGAAAATTTCGAACGACATCCGCTGGCTGGCTTCTGGACCGCGTTGCGGCCTGGGCGAACTTTCAATTCCAGAGAACGAACCTGGGTCTTCAATCATGCCGGGCAAGGTGAATCCCACGCAGGCCGAGGCGATGACCATGGTCTGCGTACAGGTTCACGGCGCCACTGCCGCGGTCGGATTTGCCGGCTCGCAAGGCAACTTCGAACTGAATGTCTTCAAGCCGGTGATGATCTACAACTTCCTGCACTCAGTCACGCTGCTCACCGACGCCTGCCACGGCTATGTCGAGTACATGATCAAGGGGATTGAAGTCGATCGCGCCAAAGTTGACTGGTATGTGAGGAACTCGCTGATGCTGGTGACCGCCCTGACGCCGAAAGTTGGATACGACAAAGCGGCCCAGATCGCCCACACCGCGCATGTCGAGCACACGAGTCTGCGCGAGGCGGCGATGAAGCTGGGATATCTCACGGGTGAGGAGTTCGATCAGCTTATGAAGCCGGAGAGGATGACGAGGCCGTAGCACGAGGCACGTAGGCCCAGACGCCCTCGTCTGGGCAGCCGAGTGCAACTCGGCTACACACCAGAGATTCGGAGAAGTCCTGTGCAAGCTCCCTCGCTCGGCTGAACTGCGCCGAGTTTTGGAGTACGGTCTTCGAAGAAATGATCTACGCCACTTCCCCAACTTCGACGGGTCTGGTTTCAGTTTCCGGCTTCCGTTTTACCGGCGTTGTCGTTATCGTGATCACGCTCACCAGCACCAGCAGAGTTCCCAACAATGTGCGCAGGCCCACCGTCTCGCCGCCGAGGAAATAGCCAAGAGCAACCGCCACCACAGGATTGACGTACGCATAGGTTCCGACTTTGGTCGGCGATTCATAATGCAGCAGCCAGATATACGCGGTAAAACCCGCGATGGATCCGGCAAAGATGAGATAAATAAGCGAGAACCAAGCAGCCGTGGAAACTGAATCAAAGTGGAAGCCACGTATCTCACCTGAAATCGCCGCCACGATAAAGAGTTGAACGCCACCCGTAAGCATCTGTGCCGCCGCGCTCATCGGCTTGGACGCGGGCAGCGGAATCCGCTTGGTCAGAATGGTCGCGATCGACCACGTAACCGCTGCAATTAGCAATGCGGCAGCCCCGGCTCGATTGACAGGAACTTCGCCGAGAGATGCCGAATGGCTCATTAGCACGGCAACGCCACAAATGCCGACCAGCAGCGCCGTAGCAAGGCGCAGGGTGAGGCGCTGCGTTCTCAGAAATGTGATCTCCGAGAGAGTGATGAACACAGGAATGGTCGCCAGTATGACCGCCGCGATTCCTGAAGGAACACGCTGCTCCGCCCAGAAGAGGCATCCGTAATCCACCACGAAGATGAGCGTGCCGAGAAACGATGCTCCCGCCCACTCGCGCAAGGTGAGAGATGGCGAGCCTTTGAGGCGCATCCAGACATACAGGATCAAGCCAGCCGCGAAAAACCGCATAGCTGCCAGCAGGAATGGCGGGACCTCGCGCACGCCGACGCGTATCGCGAGGAAGGTCGATCCCCAGACAAAATAAATGATCGCGAACGCCAGCAGAATTTGCCATGAAGGTGGGCGGGCGGTTTTCATTCTTGGCTCACCAAGGACTATTTAGATTCTCAGGATGTTCTTGCGAATCAGATTTGAGCGATGAAAAATTTCTATGGACGACACAAGTTTCGTTCATCGCAGTTTGGGTTTGTGAGGTACAGTTCAGCATTTCTTTGAGAAATTCAGGCCCAGGAGAGTTGAAGAGCGATCAGCATCGATCCCTTTGCTGGCGACCAGCACGTGAAAGCTTTCGCCCATACCTGCCGGGGTGACCAGATGCTTGAGCTGCAGCGCGACTTTGGCGCGCTCCTGCGGCAGACGGCAATCTTCAAAGGCATCACCAAACTGATTCTGCTCACCGATTCCCATCAGAAATTGCGATTGCGTAAGCAGTGGCTGAACTTGCATGCCGTTCCGTTCGGCAGCCGCGGCCAGCGCCGTGAAATTTACGTGCGCGGTGATGTCCTGCTCTCCAGGGGCCTCGTACGGATTTGCAGTTGCCGAGTGTTCGCGGAATGCCATCAGCGTGCCGCGATGCCGTCCAGCAAGCTGCTCCTCCCTGGAGTAGCCGTAGTCGGTGATGATGATGATTCCATGCTTCAGTGCCGCCGCAATCTCTGACATATAGCTTTGCGTCTGCAGCGGGACTTCAACTCTCTCTTCGTTTTCAGGATGAACACTATAGCGATCGAGAAATTCCAGCTCTTCAGATGATGCTGGCGCCCAAGTTTCGATGAGCCGACCATCTCGTATCGCGATGCGCAGTTCGCCCTTCGGACTGAGGACTTCGACAGGCAATGCGTCGAAAAATTCGTTGGCGAAGATGATGATTGGGGCGTCAGGGGCTAAAGCCCTCTGCAGATCGCTGCCTTGCGGCACCCTTCGACTACGCTCAGGGCAGGCTTCTAAAGTCGTGCCCTCCCGAATCGGTTGCGGCACCGCTGGAGTCGTGCCCTCTCCGATTCGTTGCGGGAGGATTGAAGTCGTGCCCTTCCCGGACCTTTCCGAAAGTCTCATCTGAACGGTAGGGTCATCGTGGGAGGGCACGGCTTTAGCCGTGCCGATTAGACCTGGACACCCGGGCGGCTTTAGCCGCTGAAGGAGCGATGCCTTGCCTGACTCGAAATGCCTGCTCAGGGTCGATCGGAGACGCTCTCGCAGCGCTGCCGATCTCTCTACAAGCGAATATTGCAGCGCGCGAAAAAACTCAGGAAACTTCTTCTCCGACCAATCCAGCACATCGCGCGCAAACAGGCCCCGTCCGGGACCGAGTTCCAGAACTTCAATTTGCTCCGGAGAACCTAGTGCACGCCAGATCTCCTCAAACTGCCGGGCCAGCAGGCGTCCGAAAACTGCATGAACATCGCTGGATGTATAAAAGTCCCCCGCCTTGCCGAACCGTTCCACATCACGCGAGTAATAGCCCCGCTCAGGATCGTAGAGACAAAGCTCCATGTAGCGCGAGAACGGAATCGGCCCTCGCCCGCGGATTTCCTGCTCGATTTTCTCTCGCAGGGTCACAGGCCCTTCCGCTGGCGCTCTGCCCGGTCCTGCGGCGTCCGGATGAACATTTCGATCAGATAATCGTGCAGCGCGTCGTAGAGTTGATGCTGGAACGACCATTCAAATTGTGGATGATCGAGGTCGCGAGGATGCAGTTCGAAATAATAAGTGTGCACAGGGACCGCAGAATCTTTGAACTGAATAATGACTTCTACCCCATCGCCTTTGCTACGCGCCGAGAACTCCAGCAAAGGATGTTCATAAAGCCGCAACTGAGCGAGCACCCGCTCGAGCCGGCTCTGCGTGTTCTGATTCACGAACAAGATTGTAGTTGAACTTGAAACGGCGAGCGGATTTACGGGTCGGCGCTACAGATTTTTGTAGCACAACGGATTCACCGGACTGAGTGCTCCACACTACTCGTACCGCAGCGCCTCAATCGGATCTAACCGCGCGGCTCTGATGGCGGGTAGCATGCCGCTGACGATGCCGACAAAGCTCAGAATCGCTGTCGACCAGAGCAGAGTCGCGGCATCGATCTTCAGGTGAATATCGCCTTCGCTGGCGTTCTCCTGGAAAGCGCTCCACAAGGTGAGCGAGGGAACTGCCCACGACACGAGATACGCGAACGCCACACCGAGCAGACCGCCCAACGCCGTAATCGCGAGGGCTTCCGCCAGAAACTGAAACAGAATATGCCAGCGGTGTGCGCCCAAGGCCTTCTCTACACCGATCTCGCGGGTGCGCTGGGTTACTGACACGAGCATGATATTCATCAGGCCGACTCCGCCGATGCCGAGCGTGAGCAGACCGATGAATCCTAGAAGAATCTTGATTCCTGTCGTGATCACACGCAGATCGAGCAGGTCGGCGAAAACGTCGAAGACGAAAACAGCGCGTTGGTCTTTAGGATCGAAGCTGTGATGGAATGCCATCGAGTTTCGCAGGGCCTTCACAACTTTGGCGTGGTCGCCTTCGTATTCCATCACAATCGTATTCAGATAATACGTGTCCTTCAGATCGCTCATCGCGCTGAACGGAACGTAGACGTGGCCATTCAGGTTATCGTCATTATTGTTGATGACATGCTTAAGCACGCCGATGATCTGATAGGAGATGCCGTCAACCCGGATTTTTTCCCCAATCGCGTTCTGACCGGAAAATAATTTCTTTTTTACGTCCGCGCCGATGAAAGCCACGCGCGTGTGGGTAAAATCATCCGCCTCGCTAAAGGGAGTTCCTTCTTCGAAATCCATCCGGCGCATTTTCGGGTAGTTGGCGTAGACTCCGCTCACGCCGTAAGTGGAGCTGCGCGTTCCATAGGCCACGTTGCACTGCTTGAAAACCTCAGGCGAAAGCCGCTTGAGCAACGGAACCTCGGCGCGGACGTAATCGAGGTCTTTGACGCTGAGCTTAACCTCGTTGCCCGCTTTGGTGCCGCCCGCCTGAAGCGACGTGCGTCCAGGGAAAAGGAAAATAAGATTCGTTCCGAACGAGCGGAAGGCAATCCACAAACCGCTCTCGAATCCAGCGCCGTAGGCGAGCAGCAGCACGACGGTCGCGATGCCCCATGCCATGCCCAGCATGGTCAGAATGCTGCGGCGTTTGTTGTGGCGCAGTGCGCCGTAAGCCTGGATTCCCAAATCGCGGATCACGGTTACTCCTGCCTTAAAGCCTCGACCGGTTCCAGCAGAGCCGCTTGCCGAGCCGGATAGACTCCAGCAGCAATACCGGCAAGTGCCAGCGATAAGATCGCCACAACTACCGAGAGCGGCACGATGCGTGGCGTATCGAATCCCTCTGGCGCTGGGAGCTGTGCCAGAAGAGTGACAAACGCTGCCGTAATCGCCAGCCCAGCTCCTCCGCTAAGTAACGTGAGAAATGCTCCCTCGACAAAAAATTGCGTGAGGATGTTCCGATGGGTTGCTCCTAAAGCCTTGCGCAGGCCGATCTCTTTCGTGCGCTCAGCCACAGAGACAAGCATGATATTCACGATCCCGATGGCGCCCAGGACCAGCGTTACCAGGCCAACTACGCCGAGAAAATAATCCATGGCGTCGAAAATCTTGCCCACCTTCTGCGAATTTTCAACCGTGTCCCAATCTTCAAAAACATCGTCGAGCTTGGGATTGAAGCCGTGCAGGCGAGCGATGATTTGATGGACTTCTTCTTTCGAGCGCAAGTGCTCAGCTTTGTCCAGCGGGCGATAATTAATGAACGAGATCGCGTTTTCAGTATTCTTTTCTTTCAAGGGAAACAGATTCCGCATCGTTTCGACTGGAACAAAGATGCGTCCATTCGTACCGTTATTCCCTTCCTGTCCCACCTTGGCGAGAACGCCAATCACATCGAAACGGATTCCATTCAGCAGCAACGTGGCTCCCACCGCGGGCCGGCCCGGGAACACATTCTTCAGCAGCTCCCAGCCCACGATGGCCACGCGCCGCCGCTCATTATTATCCCCCTCATTAAACCAGCGCCCGTTGCCGATCGGAATGGTGCGAATCTCGTTGTAATTGGGCGCCACACCAAACACCTGGCCGTTTGTCGAGCCATAATCGCTGACGGCACGAATATCCTCACGATTGATCACCGGTGAAACGCCGCGCAACGTGCGCGCCTGCTCGCGAATAGCAATGTAATCGTCGTAAGTAAAGTGATATTTCTGTCCCGACTGCAAGCTTCCCTCGACTGCGGGAATGCGGCCAGGAAACACAAACATAATGTCTTGACCTAACGTCTCTAGCTGGCGTTTCTGGCCGCTGCGGAAACCTTCCCCCAAGCCAACGAGCAAGAGAAGCGAGCCCACGCCCCATGCAATTCCAAACATGGTCAGGAATGAGCGCAGCTTGTGCGCCCACAACGTGGCGAGAGATTGACGAATGATGTCGAGAAGCACTCGCATATCAGTTTACCCTGCTGCCGGGGAGACAGCAGGGGAACGGCGTTAACCAAAGCGGGTGGTCTCAGACCCGCTGTAAACACCTGTTGTTTAGTACGTTCGCGGACGACAACGGGTTCCCTGCATTTTCGGATTCCCTTGGGCTTAGACAGAGCTGATTGCGGATAGTTAGTGAAACTATTTCTGCGGTGCTAACCGGCGGCTTCAGCCCTCGTCTAAACGTTCGTTTTGTCTCAGTGCGTAATTCCGGGCATATCAATAAGCAACTCAAATTGGGAGGTTTTCTTCCATGCACAAACACTTTGGACGTGTTCTGCTGTTGTTCCAAACCATACCCGTGCTCATTTCGCTTGCTCATGCGCAATCGACCATTCTTGATCTGCCACGCCCAAGCCAGCACGCGGTTGTGACTCAACGAGTTGGGATCACCGATATTACGGTCAACTACCATCGTCCGTTGGTGAATGGCAGGAAAATTTGGGGCGGGCTGGTCCCCTACGGGCAGGTTTGGCGTGCCGGCGCCAACGAGAACACAACCATCACGTTCACTGATCCGGTCACCGTCGAGGGCAAGCCATTACCGAAGGGAACCTATGGCCTGCACATGTTCCCCGGCGAAAAAGAATGGACTGTCGTCTTTTCCAAGAACTCCACTTCGTGGGGCAGCTTCACTTACGATGAAAAGGAGGACGCTCTGCGTGTCACCGTAAAGCCTCAGCCGGCTGATCTTCATGAAGCACTGGCTTACGATTTTGATGATGTCAAACCGGAT
>Ga0137403_10004600_pt1 | contig 16222 bp, 15 predicted proteins | sample CZOMad2_1_16fung_FD_122057 | JGI IMG/M metagenome (GOLD analysis project Ga0137403, IMG submission 122057) | Vadose zone soil fungal communities from Angelo Coast Range Reserve, California, USA - CZOMad2_1_16fungal (Hybrid Assembly) | ecosystem: Environmental > Terrestrial > Soil > Vadose zone... | reverse complement strand
CTCGCCGGCGGCGTGGCCATGTCCCGCTCGGTGTTCGCCGACCGTTTCACCGCCATCGTCGGGCAGCCACCGATGCAATACCTCGCCCAGTGGCGCATGCAGCTCGCGGCCGGGCGCCTGGCGACCGGCAACGCGAAAGTCGCGGCCATCGCCGAGGAGGTCGGCTATGAGTCGGAAGCCGCGTTCAGCCGCGCGTTCAAGCGCCTCATGGGCGTTTCGCCGGCGGCGTGGCGGCGGGGCAGCTGACGTGGCTGGCGCCGCCGCCGGCCGATCCTAGCCGGAGCTGCGTCCGCCGCGTCCGAGGGCGGGACCGCTTCCTGGAAAAGCTCTGACCAGAGAGCAAGAGGCGCGTCGACGCGTCGTTGTCGTAGCCGTTCGTCACCGCGCGCGTAGAGCGCCTGCGCGAAGGACACGACGATCATCGTGACGTACGACGAGTTCGGCGGCGCGTGGGACCATGTGGCGCCTCCTGGACAGGGGAATCATCACGGCCCGGACGATCAGTGGGGCCCGGGCACCCGGATCCCGACGCCGATCGTGTCGCCGCACCTCCGCGACAGCTTCGTCGTCGATCACACCTCGTACGACACCACGTCGATCCTCGCGACGATCGAGCAGCGCTACGGCTTGCCCTCGGCAGCCGCGACGGCGCCGTCGAGAGCCTGGCGACGAGCGCGCTGCCGGGCGAAAGGTTCTGAGCATCATCCGGAGGACTTGCTGAATCCGGCGCAGCTCCTCGCCGAGGCGGCGTTCAGCTCGCCCTGGCGTAGAGGCGGGGGCGCTCCGGGGCGCGCTCGCCGGTTAGTCGCGACAGTCGCGACCGTGCCCGCCGTCGACGAGACAGCGCGCGAAGTCTGGGTCGCGCGACAGCTCGAACAGCGCGCGGGCGACGACGGCCGTGTCCGCGAAATCGGCGAAGACGCCGTCGACACCGAGCTGATAGAACTGCAGGTACTCGTTCACCGGGTTGCCGCCGTAGTCGGCAGCCAGGCGCTTGGCCTCGTTGCGAAACGTCCACGTGTGCACCAGGAGTCCGTGGGCGTGAGCCCGCTGCACGACGCTGGTGGGGGGCAGGAGCGCGCGATCGGCCTCATCGATGTTGCCGTCGCCGTTCTCGTCGCCGACGGTGCCGTCGTGGTTGAGGTCCACGGCGGCCGTGCTGACGATGTAGCGCTTCCAGGGCCCGATGCCGTCCGCATAGCTGGCGACCTCTCGAAGGCCCTCTTCCGTCACCAAGAAGCCGAAGGTTCGCGCGAGCAGCTTCGGGTCCTGGGAAGCCGTCCAGTCGAACGGCCGATCGAACGGCGCCGTGTAGTCGAGACTCCCGTCGGGGTTGACGTCGTTGGCGTCGATCAGCTGTACCAGGCGGATCCGGGTCATCTTGCGAAGCTCTTTCAGGTTCGACTGCTCGAAGGACTGGATGAATACCGGCGCGTCCCGATGATCCCACCCGGCGGCTCTCAGGATGCGGACGAGCGGGCCTTCCAGCGATAGGCCGAGCGCCTTGTGGTAGGTCGAGTGCTTGATCTCGGGATAGATCCCGATGGTCCGGCCCTTCTCCTTCGACTTGCGCTTCACGAACGCGATGACCTCCTCGAGGGTGGGAATCTGAAAGCGGCCGTTGAACTGCTGCGGCCGCTCGGGAAGAGGCTGGATCGCGCGCAGCGTCTTGATCTCGGCGAGCGTGAAGTCGGAGGCGAACCACCCTTCGTCCTCGGCGCCGTCGACGATGGCGGTGCGGCGGCGGCTCGCGAACTCCGGGTGGTTCGCCACGTCCGTGGTGGTTTTGATGTTCGGCTCGTGGCGGGCAATCATGTGTCCGTCGCGGGTCATCACGAGGTCCGGCTCGACGAAATCGGCCCCCAGCTCGATCCCGAGCGCGTAGTTCTCCAGCGTATGATCGGGAAGATAGCCGGTGGCGCCGCCACGATGACCGATGACGAGCGGAGTCTTCGGCGCGTCGCGCTTCGAGTCCGCCGCCGCGATCGGGGCCGTCGAGAGCAGGCCGATGATCGTCGACAGGGCCAGCACGCTGCGGATCAGGGGGCGAACTACGGCGCTCGCATTTCGCATGGTGAGTGCCTCCTCCGAGGTGTGGATTGACTGTGCGCGAGCATGAGGGCCTTCCCGCCTACGATGCCGTGAAGATTCCGCATCGAAGGTGTTGCGGACCTAGCCCCGGGGCTGCGGAAGCGGAAGCCCGCCAGGATTCCTGCCTCACGGCCTTCGAGGGATCGGCCTCTGGCCATAGCAGCTCCTTTCAGTCGCCGAGGACCCGCTTCCGCAACAGGCGCATGTCGAGCGGCACCAGGACTCCGAGCATCGCGCCCAGGAGCCCGGCGAGGGCGGCGAGGTGATAGCCGGGCCCGTCGCCGAGGAGCAGGCCACGAAGCCCCTCGGCCAGGTGATAAACCGGATTCGCGGTCGAGATCGCGGCCAGCACCGGGTGGCCAAGCGGGAAATACGTCGCCGACACGAAGCCCAGCGGCAGGACGACGAGGAAAATCGGCAGATTCATGTGGTCGATGGTCGGCACGAGCGCCGTGAAGCACAGCCCGAGCGCGGCGAACGCGCAGGCCGAGACGAACACGATGGGAATGACGAAGGGCAGGTACTCGAGCTCGAGCTGGAGCAGGCCGATCGCCTGGCAGCCCGAGAGGACGAGCCCCACGATCGCGACGTAGCTCGTCGTCAGCAACCCAGCCCACAGGATCTCGCCCCAGACGACGTGCCGAAGCTCGATCTGCGTCGTGAGCTGCCCTTCCCACGTGCGCTGATAGCGCATCCGGATGAACGCGCCGAAGAGCGACTGGAAGATCGACGTCATGAACGTCGCGTACGCGAGCATCCCGGGCGCGACGAAGCTCATGTAGCCGATGGCCCGCCCCTTCCATTCGATGCCGGACGCCATGTAGGCGCCGAGTCCGAGCCCGAACGCCAGCAGCAGCGTGATCGGCTCCAGCACCGGCGGCAGGAACGACGTATGCCAGTTCTTCAGATAGACGCGCAGATGTCGGCCGACCACGGCCCGGCTCTGCCACTCGAGCGCGGACGTCAGCGCGCGCACGGCAGCGCCAGCTTGAGGAAGAGGTCGTCGAGATTCGGCGGCCTGACTTCGTAGCGGAGCGCGGGAAACTCACGCGCGAAGTCGGCCAGCTGCTCGCCGCTGAGCGGCAAGTGCCAGGCGCCAAGGACGGACAGCGGCTCGCCGAGCAAGCGCGTGGCGAGCCAGGCGGCCACCGCGGGCATCGTGCTGCCGTCGGCCTCCAGGACGACGACGTGGTCGCCGAGCATGTCGCCGAGCACCGACTTCGGGGGGCCGTGAGCGACCACCTTGCCCTGCGCCAGCACCGTCAGCGCGTCACTCAGACGCTCGGCCTCGTCCATGTAGTGAGTCGTCAGCACGATGCCGAGTCCTTCGGCGCGAAGCCCGTTGACCAGGTCCCACACGGCGACGCGGGCCTGCGGGTCCAGCCCGGTCGTCGGCTCGTCGAGGAACAAGAGGTGCGGGCGGTGCACCAGCGCACGCGCGATCATCAGCCGTCGGCGGAAGCCGCCCGAGAGCGCCTCGGGCTTGTCGCCCGCGTACGGCACGAGCGCGAAGCGCTCGAGCAGCTCGTCGACGCGTCGGGGTACTTCGGGCGGCCGTGGCCGGAAGTACCGGGCCGCCATCTCGAGGTTCTGGCGCACCGTGAAGTCCCCGTCGAACGTGTCGTCCTGCGTGCACACACCCAGCTGCCGCTTGAAGCGGTCGAGATCCTTCGAGACGTCGGCGCCTTCGAAACGGATGGCGCCGCCGTCGGCGCTGAGAAAGCCGTACAGCATCCTGAGCGTGGTCGTCTTGCCGGCGCCGTTGGGACCGAGCAGCCCGAGCACCTGCCCGGCGTGACAGTCCAGATCGACGCCGTCCACGACCAGACGCCCGCCGAGACGCTTGACGAGCGCACGCGCTTCGAGGAGCGGGGGCATGTCCGTCATTGTACAGGCGAGCTCATACCCGCTCCTTCCCCTCACTCCCCTCATTCTCTTGTCGAACGAGCCGGCTCCGGATCGACATTCGACCTGTCGCCGATCTCCAAAGAATCCCCGTCGCCAGTCGCTCTATCGTAAGGATCACGAGGTTCCCCGACGATGCGGTTGGCCGCTGCCATGACTCTCATGCTGGCGCTCGCGACCGGCGCCAGCGGCGCGCCGGCGCAGCCCTGGCCGCCGGTGCTCGGCTCGCGAGAGGGCTACCCACCCGATGTGTCGGCCGCCGTGGAGCGCGTGTGGAGCGATCCCACGCTGAGCCGCACGGTCAAGGGCCGCGCCGCGCATGTCCCGCTCGACGTCTATGTCGCGTTCCTGGACACCCCGGACGTCACCGCCGCCGCGGCGCGTTTCAGAGGGCTCGCGAGCTACGAGGTTCGGGCGCTCGACGACGGCCACTACCTGGCCAGCGACGGCGTCGGCGCCCGCGGGTCGGCTCAGGTGCTCCGGCGTCAGCCACGACGGGTCGTCGTGCTGTCCCGCGGCGAGCACACCGGCCCGTTTCTGGGCACGATCAGCGGAAGCGCCCTCACGATCATCGACCTCGAGCCGGAACGGCACGGCGTCACCCCGACGCTCGCGGCCTACGTCTACATCGACAATCCCCTCGCCGCCAGCCTCGCTCGAACGCTCGTCCCGACCTTCGGATTCATCGCCGACCGAAAGCTGGGCGAGGGAATGCGCGTCACCGGGGAGGTCGCCGAGTGGGCCGTCGATCCCTCCGGCGGCTTCTGTGATTGGCTCGTACGGGCGCCGCTTCCGCCGGAGCGCCGCGCTCGGATTCTGACCGCCCTCCCGGCGTGCGCAGCCCGAACAGGCTCGCCGGCGCTCGGATCGGTTCAAGGTCCGTGACGCGGGGGCCTTTGTCGATTTGAGACCGCTCCGTTCGACTCTCTAGCGAGACGGAGATAGGAAGCCGTCCCCTGGACGGCCAAACAGGAGGGAACCATGACGATTCGCCGCGCTTCGGCATGACCAACGACCGCTTCGGCGTGTCCTGGATGGTCTACGTCGCGCCGAAGGAGCTGGCTGAGCGTCGGTGACGCAGCATCATCGCGGACCGCGGCGCGGATCGGTCGCCGGATCGACATACCAAGTCGACGAGGGTCCAATCCCGGTGATCTGGATGGTCACGGGTTCCTCGCGAGTCTCGGCGAAATGTGTGCGGTTGGCCGGCTCGGTATAGAAGCTCCCAGGCGGGAGCGCCTTCAGCTCGGCTGCGTCGAACGCCGCCCCGTAGCCGAGAAACCAGGTCCCCGCGATCACCGTCGCGACCCGGTCGTCCTGGTGGTCATGTGGGGCAATGCGCGTGTGGGCTGGAACCTGCAGCATGATCGTGTAGAGACCCGCGCGATCCGGGTCTCCCTTCAGCACGATGGTTCGGATCCCCGAGACTCCCGAAGTACCCGTACCGGGCCCGCCACCTTCGGAAAACTTGAATTCATTGGGCGTGATGCGCCGCTCGTCGACCGGGCGGACCGCAGCTGCGCCAGGCGGGGTCTGATCCATGAGGAACCCCTCGATCAGAGCGACGGTCGCTGCCGGGCGCTCCTCCATCAACCAGTGGCCGGCACCGGGCACTACCGCCTCGCGCACGTCGGTGGCGACGCTCCGCATGACGACCGCCTGTATCGCGCCGAACGACTTCTCCCCGCCGATGGCCAGAACGGGCATGGTGAGCTTCGCGCGCTGGAAGACCCGATTGTCCTCGGCATCCTGCGAGAACGCGGCAAACTGCGCGAACCCGGCCCGCATCGCGCCGGGCCGGGCGTACTGCGCGGCGTAGTACGCGCGCGTGGCTTGATCGGGCTTGCCGGGATCGCCCGTGAAGGCATTCCAGATGCGGTCCAGATAGGGGCGCTCGCGCCCGCGGACGAGACGCTCGGCGTCGGGACCGCGAACGGAGAAGTGCCACAGCGCCGGATGGCGCACGATGTCATCCCAGGGGCCGACGCCTGGGAGCGGCGCGTCCATGACGACGAGCCGCTCGACCTTGCCGGGATAACGCGCCGCGTACGCATAGGCGACCATGATGCCGATGTCGTGCGACACGACCGACGTCCGGTCGTATCCGAGCGCCGTGACCACCGCTCGGATATCCGCGGCCTGCGTCTTCTTGTCGTAGCCTCCGGCCGGACGAGACGAACGCCCCATCCCCCGCAGGTCTGGCACCACGACGGTGTAGCTCTTCGCCAGGGCGGTCGCCAGCGGCCCCCAGGAATCGCTCGTTTCGGCGTAGCCATGAAGAAGCACGACGGCGGGCCCGGAGCCGCCGGAGCGGACGAAAATGCTCGCGCCTTCGGGACTGGCCACCGTTCTGGCCCGAAACGTCGCGGGCAGCGAAGGCTGCGCCATCGCTGTTCCCGCAAAGACGACGAGGCCGAGCGTGGTCATGAGCGTGCATCGCATGGGGCTGCTCCTGTGGTAACGCAGCGATCATTGCCTCGATTGCGGGGATTGGACGAAAGTCGGTGAGCCGGCGCGCTACCAGCCGGTCCACTTCATCGAGAGCTCCACCGGCTTCTCGTTGCGCAGGACGGTCACTCGCAGCGTGTCACCGGACTTGAGGGTCTCGAGCATCTTGATGACCTTGACCATGTCGGCGCTGGACGCAAGCGGCATCCCCTGGACCGAGAGCAGAATGTCGCCCCCGACGACGATCTGCTGACCCTCCACGATCCCCAGTCGATCCCCTCCCCGAAGACCGAGGCGGGCCGCTACCGAATCCTTGGCCACCTGCTTGATCAGGAATCCGCCCGCCTGCGGCACCTTGAGCGTCTCGGCCATGGCTCCGGTGACCAGCAAGACATCCAGCCCATACCACCGGCGCGTGCTGTCGATCAGCAGCTTCTTCACGGTATTCGCCGTCACGACGAACCCGAGCCCTTCGCTGCCCCCCGACTTGGTGATGTTGTGACTGACGATCCCGATGAGCTCGCCCGACCGGGCGAACATCGGGCCGCCGGAGTTGCCCGTGTTGATGACGGCGTCGGTCTGGAAGAACTCGGCGAGCGGGAAGTCCCGGGTGACCGTGTCGGGCTCCCACCGCGCGCTGATGATCCCCGCGCTCAGCGAGTGGGCCAGGCCGTAGGGCGCGCCGACGACGAAGACGGCATCGCCGACGCGTACCGGGTCGGAGTCGGCCAGCTTCGCCACCAGGGCACGCGGGGGCACCACCGAAGCCTGGATGATGGAAATGTCGGCCCGCGGCTCCGAGGCGATCACCCGTGCGGGGACGGGCTCTTCGCCGAGGAACTCGACCGTGATGTCTTCCATCGTGTGGACGACGTGCGCGGCAGTGGCGACCTTCCCGTCGGACGAGATCAGCACACCGGAGCCGATCTCTTTGAACCGCGCGATTCCCTCGGCGGTCACCTCCTGACCGCGAGAGCGAATGACCACGACCGACGGGTTGACGCGGCGGAACGCTTCTCCGAGGGTTTCGCCGCAGGCCAGAGAGGGAGCAGCGATCAGGAACGCGAGCGCCGCCATGACCACACAGCAACCGCTTCGCATCACGACACCCCCGGCGCGCTACCCCCCGAGATCATTCGGGCCAGCTGTGCAGCAGGTAAAGCGCGTTCACCAGCGGCGGCACCGACGTGTAGGACCCGAACCATCGCTCGTAGATGGGCACGATCGCGCTCGAGCGATAGAGCGCGGAGAGCGCCCGGTTGACCTGCGCCTGGAAGGCGTTGTCCCCGCGGCGCATCATGAGCGCGTACGGCTCGTACGAGAAGATTTCCGCGCTCAGCCGGAGCTTCGCTCGATCCTTGGCAGTGGAGAGGAGGCCCGCGAGCAAGAGGTGGTCGGAGGCGTAGGCGTCGAGCCGACCCTCCTCGAGACCTTTCAAGCCGTCCTGGTGGTCGGCGACACTGACGATCTGGGTCTTCACGGACGCAGCGCCCAGCGCGGCCGTCAGGGCTTTTTCGGTGGTCGTATTGGCTATCAGGCCCACGCGCTTGCCGGCCAGATCCTTCACTCCTCGCACGCCCGAGGCCACCGTCGTCAGGAGACTCGCGCCGTCGACGAAGATCATGTGACTGAAGGCAACCTGCTCCATGCGGCCGAACGTGATCGTGGTCGATCCGCACTCCAGGTCGATTGTGCCCTTCACGAGCTTGCTCACCCGGTCGGCGGGCGTCGCCGGCACCCAGTGGATCTTGAGATCGGCGAGCTTCAGCGACTGCTTGACGGCGGCGGCTACCTGCAGGCAGAGGTCCACCGAGTAGCCGGCTGGCTGACCGTCGGTGTTGAGGAAGGAGAACGGCCGGGACGTCTCACGGTGGCCGAGCTGGATGGCGCCGGTCTCTTTGATCTTGTCGAGGGTCGGCCGGATCTCCTGGGCCACCGCCGTCCCGGCCAGCGCAGCCAGGAGCATGCTCGTCACGAGCCCGTATCTCATGAGCGTCCCCCCGGGACGCTATCACGATTTGAGCCGGGCCTGCGGGTTCTCGTCGGCGCTGGCGGCCAGCGGAGCGGGAGGCTAGACGCCGCGCCGGACGCGGTAGTCCACGTTGTCCCTGACCCACTTCCAGAAGCGGTCCTGACCGGCGAGGTCGGCATCCGGCTTCATCTGGGCGCGCCAGCCCTTCATGACGTCGTACTCGACGGCCCAGAAGCGCACGCGATCGCGCTTCACCAGCTTGCGCCAGTTGTCGCCGACCTTGGGGCTCGCGTAGACCAGGCGGACGGTGACGTTCTTCGAGAGGTAATCGAGAGGACTGAGATCGATCCGCTGGTAGGAGGCGGGCGAGCCCGACTTGATCGATCCGTCGGGCACGTCGGGCACGCCGTCGCTGATCACCATGACGGTGATCGGCGCCAGCACGAGATTCCGCTCCCTCACGTGGCGGGCGATCTGCTGGAAGAAGACGTTGAAATCGGTGAGCGTATCGGTGGGCGGGAACCACTTCCGGAGGTCCGTGTCGATCTGCTTGACGTCCTTGTTGTTGAACTCGTGGATCGGATGGAAGGACTTCGGCTCGTGGTTATCCTTCCCTCCGATCGCCGTCACGAAGAGATCGCGCGGCTTCGAGAGCCCGCCGAGCTCGTGCATGTGACCGTAGAGGTAATGGGAGAAGAACGTGAGGGCGTCGTCATAGGCGGGCCGGAACGAGCCGCTGGTGTCGATGCCCACGAACAGCGTCGACCGCGGCGCCTTGTTGTCCTCGGGCTCTGCCGCCGAGACCACGACGGCGGCACTGAGCAGAGCGGCCGCGACCAGGCGGGCGGCGAGCGAGCGGCCCAGGCGCCTCATAGCGTCGCCGGCTTTCTGGGTGGCGTGTGCAGATGGAGGTTCTGCAATATGTGCCAGGTCTGCGTGACCTCACTGCCGTCCTTGAAGGGCAGCGAGAAAACCTGGCGCGAGGAGACCAGGACCATCCCGAAGTTGACCGCGGCCGCCGCCAGCTGCAGCACCGGCAGGACCAGGTAGTCGAGCAGCTCCTCGCTCTTCTTGTGGAGCCACTCGATCTCCTGCTTGAGCTCGGCTACCGGCTGCCGCCACCACGCCGGCTGCGCCTTGCCGTTGGTGTGGCGCGGAGCGGCCTCCTCCACCATAGGCTGCCGCGAGATGAAGGCGAGCATCGGCGGCGTTCCGAACTGGCCGAACAGGAACCACGTCATGCCGCGGATGCCGATCCAGCCGAACGACGACAGCGCGAGCGTGACCCCAAGGCCCAGCTTCATGCCCGTCGACTGTGCGATCCACGGTGTCAGCGCGTCGATGAGCTCGCGGTAGAGGAAGACGACCTCGAAGAACATCACGAACAGCTCGACCACGACCATCTGGACGATGTACTTCCACTCCCGCTTCTTCACGGCGTCCATGAGGCTCTGCACGCACGCGAAGCTGCCCATGATGAGCAGCAGGAGGAAGAAGTACAGGATGGGGCCCGTGTAGCGCGCCACCGACTCGCCGCCGACGAGGTCGGCGAGGAGCTCGGTCACGGTGGGCATCAGCGTGTAGGTGAAGATGGCGGCCTCGAGCACGCACCAGAAGATGAGCATCAAGAACGCCACCCAGGGCACGCCCGGCGTGAAGTAGCTCTGCGTCATCCGGCCCGTCATCGTGAAGGGCATGAGCGCGATCTGGTGGATGACCTCCATCAGCAGCTTGACCACGAAGGTGGTGAAGGTCACCAGCCAGCCCAGCGCCACGCCGACGAAGCGGAACATGCCGATCCAGTACAGCCAGACGGCGCGGACGGCGTCCCACCACGTCAGCATCATCGTCGGGATGAACTGCACGCGTCCGGAGCGGAACGGCAGCGTGTAGATGGAGAGCTGCGTGCACCACACCGCCGCGATAGCGAGCAAGGCCGGGAAGAGCAGGAAGAGGTACTTCGCGGCGATCAGGTACCACGGGCCGGGGGCGAAGAAGAAGTCCCACATCGCGTGCTGCAGGCGGGGGATCCACGCCAGCGGCGCGATCAGCAGGTCGGCCAGCTGACGCCAAGGCTCGGGAATTCGCTGAAAGAGCTCAAACATTCACCCCTCCTGGTGGCCGGGCATGGCGATGGAACGGGACGCCTATCGCTAGGCAACCCGCTATCCCTAAGCAACACTCCGGCCGACCGCGTAAGATGCTGATTCGGCGAGGATCAGGCGCTCGGGTGTGGACTGTTTGGCATCCCGTGAGCGAAGTTGACACAGTGGTCTCTCTCGACAGGAGGAGCCGATGGCAGACACCGCTATCCTCTCGAATCCACTCAAGGACATGATGAAGGCCGGCAAGGTGGCGCTCGGCATGAACGTGCGCCTCGCACGCTCGGGCGATATCGCTCGTATCGCGAAATCGTGCGGCCACGACTTCATCTTCATCGACGGCCAGCACGCCATCTTCACCCGGGAGACCATCGCGCACATCGCGTCCACGGCGCTCGGCTGCGGCATCACGCCTCTCGCTCGCGTGCGCAGTGTCGACGACCAGGACGTGCAGGTGCTGCTCGACAACGGCGTCATGGGCATCGTCTACCCGGACGTCAACACCGCCGCCGAGGCGCGTCGGGCGGTCGCCCGCGCCAAGTTTCCGCCGCTCGGAAAGCGCTCCGCCGCCGGCGGCTACCCGATGTTCGACTACCGTCCGGTGCCCGTGAGCCAGACGGTGCCGGCGCTGAACGACGCGACGCTGGTGGTGTGCATGATCGAGACGCCGGAAGGAGTCAAGAACGTCGAGGAGATCGCCCGGGTGGACGGCGTGGACGTGATCCACATCGGCGCCAACGACCTCCTGACCGCGATGGGCAGGCCCGGAGCGTTCGGCGATCCGGAAGCCGCCAAGGTCATCGACCGCGTCATCTCCGTGACGGCCGCGAACGGCAAGATTCCCGGTATGGGCGGGGACCGCAACATCCAGCGCCAGATCGAGTACATCCGCAAGGGCGCGCGTTTCCTGACGACGAACAGCGAGATCGCGTTCATCCTGGCGGAGGGCACGCGCGTGACGACGGAGCTGCGGCGCGCGCTAGCGGAGAAGTAGGGCGCTCAGGCCGGCGCGAACACTCCGCCCGGCTTTGTCTCGGACGTCGGGCGCGCGTCAGCGCTCGATCGCGGGCTCGAGAAGGCCGGATCGCGCTGGAGCACCGGAATCACGCGGTCGGCGAAGAGCCGCATGTTGATCTCCGACTCCTCGTGCGGCATTCCGCCGAATGCGAACTCGGTGATCAGGTGGTCGAGTCCGGTCAGCCGGTGAAGCTCCCGCACCTGCTGCAAGCAATCGTCGGGCGTGCCGACGATCTGGATGCTGACGTAGAAATCGGTGGCCTTCTGCCGGAAGCCGTCGTCCTTCATCTTCGCGTACGTCTTCGTCATCTTTCCGTAGAACTCGTAGCCCTTCACGGTGGCGAGGTGCCCGTCCGAGAAGTGATAGTGGCGATCGATCGAGTCCCACTTGCGGGAGAGGTACTTCACGCCCCGCTCGCGCGCTTCGTCGCGGCTCTCGGCGCACGAGACGTTGGTCAGGATGATCGGGGGCCGCGGCGCGTGACCGACGCCGCTCGCGATCTGGCGGTAGCGCTCGATGTCCTCGGCCGCCTTGGGCCATTCGTTCTGCATGACGACCAGCACGCCGAAGCCGAGCTTCGCCATGATCTCGGCGGACTCCGGGCTCACCGACGAGGCGTAGAACCGCCGCTCGGGATGCGAGATCGGCCGCGGGCGAATCGATGTCCGGGGAATCTTGAAGAACTCACCGTCCCACTCGAACGTCTCGTGCGTCAGCGCCTTGACGACAATCTGCGCCGCCTCGACGAATCGCGGCCGCGCCTCCTCCATCGGGACACGAAAGCCGGCGTACTCCACGCTCGCGGCGCCGCGACCGAAGCCGAACATGCACCGGCCGCCCGAGATGACGTCGAGCAGCGCGATCTCCTCGGCGACGCGGACGGGATCGTGCCACGGCAGCACAATGACGGCCGTGCCGAGCGTGATGCGTCGCGTCCGGCCGGCGTAGTAGCTCAAGAGCTGGGTCGGGGCCGGCGACATGGCGTAGCCGGTGAAGTGATGCTCCAGCGCCCACAGCGAGTCGAACCCGAGCGGCTCGGCGAGATCGCCGAGCGCCATGTGCTCGCCGAGCACCGCCGCGTCGGACAGGCCTTCCTTCGTCAACATGTTGAGCGCGATGCCGACTTTCACGATGGGCCTCCTCGATCGCTCCGCTTTGCGCTAGGGTAGCCTGCTTCGGCCGGGATCGGCAATCCGGCGTCGCCCGGGGTGTCGTCTCGTTCACCTTGCCAACGCAGTCGCGACCGACTTAGGATTCGGCTCGAAAGCAAAGGGGGACGTCATGCTGACACGACGTGAATTCACGGGCTTTGTGTCGTGCGCGATCTGCGCAATCGCGTCGGATCTGACTGCCGGCCAAGCGGAGGCTCAAACTGCGCCGCCCGCGGCAACGCCGGGCGTCACACGAAAGATCTTGTCGCAGCAAGAGGGCCCGGCGCCGGGCTATGTGACGCTACTCGTGGAAGCGACGATAGAAGCCGGAGTGCCCGTCGGGCGACACACGCATCCGGGGATCGAATCCGCCTATGTCCTGGAAGGCGGCTTCGAGCTTCCCGTCGCCGGTCAACCGACCCGCACGCTCAAAGCGGGCGACGGCTTCCAGATCCCCCCGGACACGCCGCATGGGGGTGGCGCGCCCGGCGCGGCCAAGAGCCGCGTTCTCATCACCTATGTGGTGGAGAAAGGCAAGCCTCTGGCCTCTCCCGCCTAGAGGCTAGCGGACGACCGGCCCGGCCGCCGGGCGGTCGGTCTTCAACGGCGGCAGCACGTCGCCGGGATCGAGGCCCAGCTCGAGCATGCCGAGCGTCGACAAGCAGAAATCGCGAGGCGGGAACTGTACGGGGGCGACGGCTCCGTCGCGAAAGAATCGCTCGAGCGGCGACGTCTTGAACAGCGCGTGGGCGCCGCCCAGGGTCATGGCGATCCGCGTGACCCGGGTGACCGCCTCGCCCACGAAGTACTTGGCCCGGTAGAGCGCCGACAGCGTCGCCGGCGTCGGGCCCTCGGTGTCGCTGAGCCAGGCCGCGTGGTGCGTCAAGAGGCGCGCGGCCTCCAGATCGACGCTCATCTCGCCCACCTGCCGCCGGACGTCGGGGTGATACGCGAGTGGCTGCGTGAAGCCGGGCGGCGTGCGGCCCTTCACCGTCTCGCTGATGGCGCGGTACGCCGCAACGCCGATGCCGAGGTAGACGGGCGTGTAGGACCCCCAGAACCAGTTGGCGCCATCGCGCCGGAACGGCAGGACGTCCTCCGTCCGGAGCAGCAGCGCGTCGTCCGGCACGAAGCACTCCTCGAGCGTCATGAAGTCGCTGCGGGTGGCGCGCATGCCCAGCGTGTCCCACACCAGGTCGACCTTGCGTCCGGGTGCATCGGGCGGCACCAGCAGGAACATCGCCGCCGCGCTCGAGGCGGCGTCGTCGGGCCGGGCCAGCACCATCACATGGTCGGCGACGGCGACCATCGAGGCGAACGCCTTGCGCCCCGTGATGCGGTACCCGCCGTCGACGCGCCGGGCTCGCGTGAGCGGCAACGGTGTGCCGACCAGGCCAGAAGTCGTGGGCTCGGAGAAATTGCCGCCGATGAGCTTGCCCTCGTGAACCACCATCTTCGCGAGTCGTTCCTTGGTGGCGCGCGGCACGAGCGGGCTTTCCATCATCGGCCCGACGACGGAGAGGTGCATGTTGAAGGACAGCGCCGTCGAGGCGCAGCCCTGCGCCAGCTCTTCGGCGGCGAGCGACCAGCCCAGCAGTCCGACACCGCTGCCGCCCAGCTCGGCCGGGACGTTCAGCCCGTAGAAGCCGGCGTCGCGCAGGGCGGCGTAGTTCTCGACCGGGTCGCTCGCCTCCCGATCGTGCTGGCCCGCGCGGGTCGCGAAGTCGGCGGCCAGACACCGGGCGCGATGCTGCAGCTCCCTCTGCGCCGGCGTGACGTGAAACTCCATTTCGGCGGTCTCCAACTGTCCGCGAATCAGCGTGAACCCCTCGATCCGCGCGCGTCGCGATTATACGCGGAGCAGTCGGGTCGGAGGGGCCGCGATCACGTAGAGATCGGAGGCAGAAGCTGCCAACGCCCGACGACGGCGGTACACTTCGCGCGGCCATGCGTGACCGTGAGCATCGATCACGAGCCGAGCCATTCGACCGGGCCGCCACCGCTACCGGGCGAGGACACGCACCAACACCGGAGGCTCCGATGAGCAAGCTCGAGGACTACGCCAACAAGTACCGGACGATCCGCAGGGAGCGGCGCAACGGCATCTTCGGTAGCCCGGCTCGCGCGTCGGCCCACCGATGAAACCGGCGCTGCCGCCAAGAGGGCCGAGCCAATGAACAGGCCGTGGCAACCCGACGCCGCCTTCGAAAGACGGGTCTCGTCTCGCCTTCTGGATGTATTGATTCGGGCCGGCTTGATCGCTGTCTTGGCGGCGCTGTGCTACGTCGTCTTTGCGCCGTTCCTGACGCTGATGGTTTGGGCCCTCATCTTGGCCGTCACGCTCTATCCGCTGCACCGAGCGCTCGCGCGCAGGATCGGTGGAAAGCAGGGGCTCGCTGCGACCATCGTGGTGATCGCCGGCGTCCTGCTCGTCATCATACCGACCGCGTTACTCATGAATTCGTTCGGGAGCTCCATTCATGATGTCGTCAATGCCGTGCAACACAACACGCTGCAAATACCCGCGCCGCGAGAGGGTATACGAGACTGGCCGATCGTCGGCAAGCGGGTCTACGACTCTTGGTCGAAGGCACACACCGACTTGCCCGGCCTTGTCCAGAGCATGCAGCCGAAGATCGGCGAGTTGGCTCGGACAGCGCTTTCCATCGTCGCGAACATTGGCCTCGCAGTGCTGCAGTTTCTAGCGTCGTTCATCGTCGCCGGCATCGTGATGGCCTACGGCGAGGCGGGCGCGCGCGGGAGTCGAGCGATTTTCGAGCGCATCATCGGCGGCGGCAGAGGTGAATCCTTTGCCAGGCTTTCCACCGCGACGATTCGTGCCGTCGCTCAGGGAGTCATCGGCATCGCGTTCGTTCAGGCACTCCTGGTCGGTCTGGCACTGCTCGTCGCCCACGTACCATGGGCCGGTGTTCTGGCGGCCGTCACGCTCGTTTTGAGCGTTGCTCAGGTGCCGGCGCTCATCGTCATCCTTCCGGCGATCGGTTACATCTGGTCGAGTGGCAATTACGGAAACGGTGCTGCCGTTGCCCATACGGTCATCTTGTTGCTCGCAGGGATGGCGGACAATGTGTTGAAGCCGCTGATGCTGGGTCGCGGTGTGGATGCGCCGATGCCGGTTGTCCTGCTCGGGGCATTGGGCGGCATGGCGACCGGTGGAATCCTGGGAATGTTCGTCGGTGCGACACTCCTGGCGCTCGGCTATCAGATTTTCATGAGCTGGGTCGCGACCGGTCCAGACTCGGACGCGGCTATACCCAAGACCGATGCGGAAAAGACGGCCTGAGAACTTTCGGCGCGGCGGGGATACCAGGTCGATCGGTAGTCGGCGTCGAGCATGTGGTGGCGCGATTCCGTGGCGAAGCAGCCAGCGAACGGAGCACGGCGGCGGTGGCGCAAGGCCACCGCCGCCGCGGATGCTACGCGTGGAGGAGCTCGATCGCCTCCTCGTAGATCTCCATGTTCTTGCCGTAGGAGATGGCCGACGCCTGGGCCGCGCTCACGAGATGGCGCCAGC
>Ga0137403_10004599_pt1 | contig 16224 bp, 15 predicted proteins | sample CZOMad2_1_16fung_FD_122057 | JGI IMG/M metagenome (GOLD analysis project Ga0137403, IMG submission 122057) | Vadose zone soil fungal communities from Angelo Coast Range Reserve, California, USA - CZOMad2_1_16fungal (Hybrid Assembly) | ecosystem: Environmental > Terrestrial > Soil > Vadose zone... | reverse complement strand
TGAATCCATGCGAGAAATCTCCAATCGACAAATCCCGATCCTGAACTGGTGAAACAACCCAGTGAGTATGGTCGGGCATGACGACAGCGGCCAGCACGTGCCATTTCCGCAATTGTGCGATCGTTGTTTTGATTGCCTCGAAGATTTCGGGCGTTGCTAATACATTACGCCGCTCTTTCACACAGATGGTCACAAAATAAATAATCGATTTGTCCCAAGGGAGGAGAATTGCCGGCAAGCGTGGGGGTTCAGCCATAAACACGGGAAGCTCTCAGCTTCCCCTACAGTTGCTCCAGTCACCGTAGTTGCAGGAACATCAGATTATGCCGGATGTTGCGCGGGCGCGCGCATCGGACACTGCTTTCACAGGCGAAATCTTCACAACGTTCTCTGGGTCGTAGTCGATTAACTTGAGCCAGTCTTCGGTGATGTCGGTCGTCGGGAAAATATCGTTTTCGACGTACTCGGCATTGAAAGCGAGTTGCAAATCCGTTTCTCGAATTCCTTCCTCCTGTTGAGTTGCAATAGCTCTTTTGATCGCCGTGGCCTTCGCCCGCTCGACAATCGATGCAATGATTGCGCCGCTGATTAAATCGCTGCGGTAAAGTGTTTCCTTGCGCCCGCTGCGGAGCGTTACCTCCAAAAATTTGTTTTCGTCGCGGCGCGTAAACTGCCAGTCCACAAAGCGCTCGATGAGCCGCTCGATGGACGCTCCCAACCCGTCCGCCTCTTTCGCAAGCACGCCGTCGTAAGGAAGGGCGTCCGTAAGATAAATACGGTAGATTTCGCGCGCGCCCTGCTTGTCCGGCCGATTGACTTTAATTTTTCGGTCGATGCGGCCCGGGCGCAGAATTGCCGGGTCAATCAGATCGGCGCGATTCGAAGCGAGGATAATCACTACATCATTGAGCGAATCGATTCCGTCCATCTCGGAGCAGAACATCGGCACCAGCGTCGAAAGAATATTCGAGTGTCGCGACGCGCGGCGGGTTCCGAGAACCGATTCGGCCTCATCGATAAAGAGGAACGGCATGTAGCCCTCGCTTTTCTTCTCGCGCGCGGTTGCGAAAATTTCGCGCACCATTCGCTCCGATTCGCCCACCCACATGTTCAAGATTTCGGGACCCTTGACGTGCATGAAATACTCGCGCATTTCAGTGCCTGCTCTTGCGCAAAGCTGCTTTGTCAAATTGTAAGCGGTCGCCTTTCCAATCAGCGTCTTTCCGCAGCCGGGGGGACCGTAAAGCAGAAATCCCTTCGGCGTGGCGTGCTGAAATTTTTGGAAAAGATCAGGATGCAAAAGCGGCAACTCGATGGCGTCTTTGATTGCCTGAAGCGCAGTCTCCTGGCCTCCCACCTTTTCCCAGGGCAGCTCGGGCACAGTGTCCAGATAATGTTCCTGCGACTTCGTGCTCGAGAGCATCTCCAACGCCATCCGATAATTTGAGTCAACACGGACTTCGTCGCCTGATTTCAAAGTAGAATGAGCAAGGTCGGCGGAACGCTGTAACACCATTGATTGCAATCCGTGCTCCGATCCGACGCGCAATCGGTCCTTACCCAGCACTTCGGTAATTTTTGTCACCGGCCCGGCCGTCTCAAATCCGAGATCGCCGACAATGACGAAGGCTTCGTTCACGAGCACGCGCGTTCCTTTTTTCAATTTCGCCAGCGGAATGCGCGGATCGATGTTGCAGTAGTAATCAGCGCCTCCCACTACAATGTGCGCTGTCTCTTTCGATGTAGCGCCCAGAAACGTGCCGATCCGATTGGCGGGCGAAGTGACTTTCTTAACGACTTCCTCGAGCTTCTCGATCATCCTGCGCGCCTCGACCATCGTCTCCTGCTGATCGAAAATCTGTGGACGCATTTCCAACAGATCACGCCGAATAGGATCGCCCGGCGGCAATGAAGAAATTGCCCGGTCAAATGCGTCAAGAAGATTGCCTGGTCCCGAGTCCCCGACCCCGTCCTGAAGTCCCTCGCTGCGCTTGTCGCTCATTTATGGTTTGGGTCAATCCGCCGAACCAGGCTTCAATATAGCTTTATCAGGCGCATTCGCAATCTTCGACGCCACGTCCATACAAAATGTTCAACCAAGACGTCGATCTCTCGTTGCGCAAAAGTGTTTTCTTTCTCTTCGCGATGCTCCTTGATCGTACTCCTGCTCAAAAGAAAAGAGCACGAGGAAGAAGAACAGCGAACAGTTGCGACGGAACATGCCGCCGCTACAGTTTGCTCTTCCGCGAGGAGCCTTAGCTCAATTGGTTAGAGCGCCGCCCTGTCACGGCGGAGGTTGCGGGTTCGAGCCCCGTAGGCTCCGGATTCCGCAGCAATCACCTTCGCATGATATGAATGGCAAGAATGCGACTCTGATGACGGGCGAGCAAGTAATCGACAAAATCGCCGATGATTGAGTTGGGCTTGTTTCCCAATTTCGTTACGACGCGGCAAATCAAAGTGCGGCTGCGCCCGTGCCATTCCAGATTGATCGCTCCGTGAAGATCGCGCGCGCTGTGGATCTTCGCCCAACCGTGCGGGCGTCCGGCTTGTTTCGCCCAGATTTTTATGAACCCAAATTTCGCCTCCAACTGCGGATCAGTCATGATCTTGGCGCGCAATGATTCGCGACCGCTCGCTATTACCTGAATGACCGTTTGCATTCATGTGTAGGTTCAGCAGGAAATCGGTTCTTTTGCAATGCTTCTTTGGACGCCTAGCTGTAGTCGTCGTACTTGAGCAACGCCGCAGACGCGTTGAGTCATCATCGGATCGCTTCGCACTCGCCTTCGCCGAGCTACGGCGTGGCCAGCAGCAAAGCGGCTACAACAGTGAGCGAAACATGATGTAAACGTCGACGTATCCTTTTTCAGGATGCCGAAATGCGCCGGGCAAAGTGCCGACGATTTCAAAACCGAGCTGCTTCCAAAGATGAATCGCTGGAATGTTCGTAGAGACGACGAAATTGAATTGCATGGCGCGAAAACCCATTCGGCGCGCCTCGCTCAAACAATGCTCGGCCATCGCGCGTCCCACTCCGGAACCCTGGGCATTTGATGTGACCATAAAAGCGGCGTTGGCGACGTGCGAGCCCGGACCCGATTGATTCGGCCTCAAAATGTAAGTGCCCGCGATAATCCAATCTTTCGTCCCTACTGTAGGGGACGGCGTTGCCGTCCCTGGGAACCCAACGGCTTCCCCTACAGATTGCCGATGGATTTCTGCAACGTAGGTATGCGCATCGGCTCGAAACCAATAAGCTAACGCCTCCCCCTGCGACGTGTTCGGATCAAACGCGTATGTATCACCAGCCGCGACGATCTCATGAAAAATATTCCAGATCGCCTCGCGATCTGCTTTGACGGCTGCCCGTATTTTCATCCTTCGTGATACAAGCTAGTCCAAGGTTTGGAGTCCCGCGTTTAAGCGGCCGTGTAAGCGCGCAGACATCGCCCCGCCTAAAGGCGGAACTTCAAACTTCGATTGAGGGTTAACAAACCGCGGGCTACGTAGCAAGTGCTGCTAATTTCTATTCGGTGGGCAGCTCTGTCATCGCGGCGTAGCAACAGCTTGCGCCTTCATCTCGTTTGAAACGTCACTGGCACCGTCACTGACCATCCCTGGCTTGGTGCAGATTTCCACTGGCGAAACGTTTTGATCGCAGCCTGATCAAAGTACGGATTCCCTGTGGACCTAACGAGTTGCACGTTCGTAACGTTTCCATTTGCATCAAAAGTTAAATGGAAGCGACCGGTTCCCGAAACTCCGGACTGAGACACCCCGGGCGGAAAGGCTGGCGCCGGCGCATAGACCATTCGCGGTTTGGGTGTTGGCTTTGGTGTGGCGGCCGTTGCCTGCCATCGGGCCTCCGTACCAACAGCAACGCGAGATAATAATGATTCCAGCGAAGCGGCAGGTCGAGCAATAGTCTTTTCTCCAGCTGATGTGACCACACCTACGACTTGGCCAGTCTCATTCAATACAGGAGATCCAACTGAACTGGGAGGAAGTGCTCCGGCAATTTCTAAACGGCCAGTGTTTTGCGCGCCAATCGTCATTTGACGAGCGTGTCCATCGTTTTCGGCCAACGCACTGCCGACCACAACAACGCCTGTGCCTGCGGGCAGATTACCGTTTTTGCTTAGCTCAAGAAACGGAACCTTCTTGACGTCCGCCTGCAGAATCGCGAGATCCGATTCCTTCGACGCCGCAAGAATCCCGGTGACGTTGTGAATTCCGCCGTCGCCGGTTTTTGCGACCGCATTGACTCCGCCTTCGATTGCGCGCGCCGTCGTGACGAATCTGCCTTCTGCGGAAATAAAAAAACCGCTCTCCGTCCGCAATAAATTCCCCTTTGAATCAAAAACTGTGACCCAAATGACCGAAGGTTGGACCGTTGTTTCCAGCTTCGCTGAATCGGACGATGCAGTTTGACCGGGCGCTTGGGCCGAAGGAGTGACTGACGAGACGATGGCCGGCGATTGAGTCGCGGAACTCGTTGCCGGCATCGATGGCGACTGCTTAAGGGGCGATCCGCTGGTGACCTGGCTCACCGATTTTTCGCCTTGGCCGATAATCACAAAGAGAGCCAGGCAAAGCGCATATCGACGAGTTAGCCGGTACTGTCTGAATTTGGGGCTCACGGCGACATAGTGTGGAACACGCACCGCAGTTCAATCAAGCCGACAAATTAGGCCGATATCAACAACGGCCGCTTCGGCCGCTATCGGCTGGTTTCGCTCTGGCTTAATGCCGCTTGAAGTACTGAATGGCGCGTTCGTGTTTCTTTGCCTGTGCTTCCGTCGAGAACGTGCCGAGATTTCTTCGCTTTTGGGTTTTCGGATTTTTCTTGCGCGAATACAACCCATACTTCCCGGATTTCAGTTTCCTGATCATGCTGTACCGAGTATTCGCAAACGAAGTGGGCTCCGCGCGTTGGATTGCAGGCACCCGCTTCGTTTGTGGAACACAGACAGGCAGGCGGCGCGCCTGCGCTAAGATTTGCTCGAACTCTGAAACCAGAGTGCAAGCAAGCCGGCGAGAATCGCCAGATTGGTCGCCAAATGAGAAGGAAAACTCCAGTTTTGACTGGCGTGACCGAAACAGCCACAGGTGATATCGAGTCCGCGCGCTTTTGCCGCAACCGTCGACAGGGTGAAGACAACGATCAATGCGATCAAAATCGATAACGCCCCTCGAAACAACACGCGAACAACGAGCGCGATGCCACAGAGAATTTCCAGCCATGGCAAATAAAACGCCAATGCGACACTAATTGGCCACGGAAGAATTTTATAGTTATCGATGTCGCTGGCGAACTGAACCGGATCAAGCGCTTTGATCGCTCCTGCGTAAAGGAAAATGCCTGCAACGATGAAGCCGATAATACGCCAAATGATGTTTGTTCGATGTTTGACGTTTGACGTAGTGTCCTCCGCCGACACTTCGACAGGGAACGTTGGGCGTTGAGCGTCCGGCGTTTGATTCATCACTTCTTCTTCTTCAGCCACGCTTCCCATCCGCCTTCGAGCACGAACACGTCAGGGAGCTGCGCTTCTTTGCGCAGACGCCGGGCAACTTCCCGACTGGCGTTACAGCTCAAGCTGCTGCAATAGACGACGATTCTCTTCCCGGGCGACCACGCTGCCAAAAACTCCGGCAACAATTCATTCCATCGGTCTTCATTCAACGAAATCGCGCCGGGAACGTGATCGCTCGCGAACTCATCGTCCGGACGCGCATCGACCCAAATAACATTTCCGCCCCATGCGTGGGCTTGATCGACGGTAGCCAGTTCCGACGGCAAAATAGATGATCGCCACGATATCTTGTGACGAAAATAAACCGCCCCCCCCACCCCGGGAGCAAGCGCCAGTGCTGCCAGAATGAGAACCTGCCGGACCAGCGAAGATCTCACTATCTATTGAACGGTCGGCGCATTGGTGATGCGCGCAGTCGCGTAAAATACCTTCTGCGAATCCTCCGGTTGAATGGTCAAAGTCGACGCAACTATGTTCTTCGTCTCCTGGGGCTGCACGTCGATTTGGAACTCGCCGTTACCTTTTTCCTCCACTTTGGTTTGAAAATCCGGACTCGATGAGGTGACCTTGATATGCTTTACAGTAAATTCCTTGCCGGCCTTGACCGTGATCGTCTTCGGGTCTGGCTTGTCGCCTTGCTTCCAGAAGACAAATGTTGGATTGAGCTCCAATTGCTGAGGGATAATCGTCTTAAGAGTGAGAACCGTCTTCTGATTCGTGGCTTCGTCGGTCTCCACCGTCACCGTTTTGACCTGAGTGCCGGTGCGATCGCCAATGTTAAAAGTGGCCGTGATCTCGCCACTCCCGCCAGCGGGAACTTCGTCCTTCTGGGTCTGTGCAGTAGTGCATCCGCAGGAAGCGTGAACAGACTTGAAATGGACCGGTGTCTTGCCGGTGTTCTGATATTTGAAATGGCCTATCGCCTGTTTGTCGTTGGCCGTTGGATGCAGCTCGAGCGCGGTCTGCTCCCATTTCAATTCGGCGCGTGCGCTAAGGCTGATGATGATCGACAGGGCAAAAGCAATGATGTGTGTTTTCATTTTTTGGAGTAGAAGCGCGTAATATAATCAGCAACCGCGTCTCGCCAAGTGCGAGATGAGGTGCCAGTCAACTCTGCATATTTGGCGGCGGAAAGGACAGAATAAACCGGACGGCGTGCGACCCAATCTTTCATGTCGCGAAGTCTGCACGCGCCAACTGTCCTCGCCTTGAGGGGAACACCAGCTCCGTGGCAGCAATCCAACGCCCATTGTCCGTATTCTTGCCAACTGCATTTGCCGGTGTTGGCGAAATGTACAATGCCGCCATAATTGCCAGCTCCTGTGAAAAAGCGCGGGAGCGCTGCAGCGATGTCCAACGTGTAGCTGGGCGCGGAAAATTTGTCTGCGATGGCATCGACTTGTTCGTTTTCCTGCGCTCGTTTGATAATTCCGTCGATAAAACTCGGCCGGTCAGGCCCAAATACCCAGGAAACGCGCACTACCAGATGTACGTTTCCCATGGCGAGCACATTATTTTCTCCGCCCAGCTTCGATTCGCCATAAGCACTGATCGGATTCGCTCGATCTTCTTCGGTGTACGGCGCGCGTTTCTTACCATCGAATACGTAATCGGTGCTGACGTGAATCAGCCTTGCGCCTTTTTCGCTGGCGATTTTTGCAAGGACGCCCGGCGCTTCGGCGTTAATCAAAAAGGCGCGATCACGCTCGGTCTCGCAAAGGTCAACGTTAGTAAACGCCGCAGCGTTGATCAAGACATCGAAATCCGTTGAGCCCAGAATTTGGCGCACACGATCCAAATTCGATAGATCAAGTTGCGCGTGATTAAAGCCGGCGACGTCGTATTTGGCCCGATATTCGCCCATGAGCGCAGCGCCGAGTCGCCCGCCTGATCCAATGATGACAATTCTCATCGTTCTATAGTGGCGATCTCTGATCGTCGTTTCATAACATCGGAGGTCTGAGGCTGCCGCTACAGTTCAGTACCTTCCGGCACGCTCGAGTAATGGTTGCCACCATGATGGATTATCAACGTACCACTGAACAGTTTCCGCGAGGCCTTCCTGGAAATTGCGGCGCGGCTTCCAGTTCAATTCCTTTTGCGCAAATGAAGAATCGATTGCATACCGGCGATCGTGACCAAGTCTGTCGGGCACAAATGAAATCAGGCTGTGTGGTTTGCCGAGCTGATCGAGAATAATTTTTACAAGATTGATGTTCGCCATCTCGCTGTCGCCACCAAAATTGTAAATCTGCCCCGGTTTCCCTTCGAAAAGTGCAGCGACAATGGCGGCGCAGTGGTCGGTGACGTGGATCCAGTCGCGCACATTCATGCCGTCGCCATAGACCGGGAGCGGTTCGTGGCGGAGCGCCTTGATGATCATGAGCGGAATTAATTTCTCCGGGAACTGGTACTGCCCATAGTTGTTCGAGCATCGGGTCACCAGCACGTCCTGGCTGTAAGTCTTGTAACAGGCCACTGCCAGGAGGTCGGCTCCGGCTTTGCTTGCCGAATATGGCGAACTGGGGTCGAGCGGCGATTGCTCGGTGAATTTGCCGTCCGGCCCAAGCGAGCCATACACCTCGTCGGTCGAGACTTGGATGAAGCGCTGGACGCCGTGGCGCCGCGCGCAATCCAACAGCACGCTCGTGCCGATTATGTTTGTATGAATAAAGTTGAGAGGATCGTTGATGCTGCGATCCACGTGCGATTCTGCCGCGAAATTGATGACCGCGTAAAAGCGGTGCTCGGTCATCAGGGCGTCCATTTGGTCGGCGTTCGCGATATCGGCTTTGAAAAATTCGTAGCGCTCGCCATGTTCTTCGACCACGCCATCAAGATTGGCGAGATTGCCCGCGTAAGTGAGCACGTCCACGTTGGTCACGTACGCAGGCTTGTAATGTTGCAAAATATACCGAATAAAGTTGCTCCCGATGAATCCGCAGCCACCGGTTACAAGGATGCGCATGGCAGCGCGTACTAGCAGCGCCGAGCAGAGCGCGCCAGCAGAATATTCTTCCGCCACCGCGGGACTCCGCAGCCGCGCGGAACAATGGAAGACTCAATTAGCGCAAACAGACTGGGTTCCGTGGGCGATCCTGGGTTTGGCAGCGTTCCTGCGCTTTTTCCTGCTGGGCATCAAGCCGGCGCATTTCGACGAAGGCATCAACGGCTGGTTTGTCGATCAGGTAGTGAAGAATGGGTTTTACCGTTACGACCCGACGAACTACCACGGTCCGCTTCACTTCTACGTGCTGCTGCTGTTCGAGTGCTTATTTGGCAGGAACGTCTGGGCACTGCGCCTGCCTGTCGTGCTCCTGAGCATTAGTTGTGTCTGGCTGACGTTGAAGTTTGAACCGTTGGTGGGACGAAACGTTACCAGAATAGCCGCGTTGGCCATGGCCATCTCGCCCGGGTTCGTTTTCTACGGTCGCTACGCAATTCACGAAGTGTGGCTGCAATTCTTCTCAACCATGTTCATCCTGGGACTGCTCGGTCTGTGGAGATTGGGCAGGCTGAATTACCTATGGTATGCCGGCATGGGATTAACCGGCATGATTCTGACGAAGGAGACGTACGCCATCCATGTCGCGTGCGCCGTGCTCGCCATTCCAGTCCTGGCAGTTTCCAACGCGCTAAGCCGTGTTCCGGATGCCAAACCGGCGAAGCAAACTTGGAGTTGGATCGATCTTGGAATGATCCTTATTGTCGGCGCCGCCGGGATCATATTTTTCTATTCGGGAACTTTCTTTAACTGGGATGGTGTCAAAGGTCTGTATCTGGCGTTCAAGGCGTGGACCGAGACTGGCGCCGCTGGGCACGGCCATGAAAAGCCGTGGGATTACTGGTTCAAATTGATGGGGCCATCCTGGGAAACAGGCGGAACTAATTTCTCTGGTTACGAATTGCCGATGCTGGCTGGACTAATTCTGTGCGTGTTTTGCCAAAAATTTAAGAACCTCAGTCTGCGTTATCTGGCGATTTATGGCGTGGGAAGCCTGGTTGCTTATAGCTACGTCAAATACAAGACGCCGTGGTGCATAATCAGTTTTGGCTGGCCGTTCCTGTTTATCTTCGGCGCCGCGATCCTGTTGGTTCGCCCAAAAAATCTGCGGAAAGTGTACGTCGCACTAGGCATTCTTTTGTGCCTTTCGTTCGGCCGATCCATTTGGCTGAACTATTTCCGCTGCTCGTCGCCCACCGAGCCTTACGCCTACGTTCAGACGTACAACGACATGTTTAAGCTAACCAGGCCGCTGCTAAAGCTGGCAAAGCAGGACCCGGCCAACTACCATCTCACCGGCCACTTGATCCGCTCCAGCGTTTATCCGCTTCCGTGGGTTCTCGGCGATTTCGATCGCGTCGGCTATTACGAAGGAGGGAACATGCCAGCAAACCTCGATGGCGATTTCATGCTGGTGCAGCAAGACAAAATCAAAGACGTCGAGTCCAAGTTGAAGAACGCGTATTACACCGACATGATGACGCTCCGTAACTACCAGGACCCATCCAAGATCTTTTTTAGCGCCAAAGTTTTCAAACAATTCTTCCCGGGCAAAGCACCGGATTTTGTCGGGAACGCACAGCCTCAGCCGACTCAACAACCTCAGCAGCCTCAGCAGCCTCAGCAGCCTCAGCAGACTCAACAACCTCAGCAGACACAACAGACACAACAGACACAACAGCCGCAGGGCACAAAACCATGAAATGGCTTGCGGCTATTCTCACCTTCGTCAATTTGTCGACGGTTTGCGGTCTGCTTCTCGGAATGGCCGGGAGAGGCTTGAACGTGCTGACTGCGTGGCTCGCCCTAATATGCGGCGCTGCCTTTGCGGTTGCAGCTTATCTCGGAACTTCTGACGCGACGGTTCGAAACAAAACTGCGAAACACGCGCCAGTAGAAGGAAAGCCCCGCAAACCTTCGGACTCAGAAACCACGCCGAATTCCGCCATTTGGTCGGCCTTGATGCGCTATCGTCGTGTGTGGTTCTGGACGGTGGCGGCGTTCTTTGCGATATTTGCTGTGCGATCGTTTTGCTGGTTGTTCTACATCGACGGCAGCGACTATAAAATCCAATCGCCAAACAATCTGGGCGACCTCTCGCTGCACATCACTTTGATCAAAACTTTCGCCAATGGCATCGCGCTCTGGCCCGATAACCCGATCTATGTCTATAGCAAACTGCAGTATCCGGCAGGGATCGATTTGTTCAACGGTCTGTTAACCCTGGTGCACGTCGATCTGATAACCGGGCTGGTTTGGGTCGGCTTGCTTTCGTCGCTCGCAACCTTCTATGCGTTTTTCCGCTGGGGCAGCACGTTTGCCGTCGCAGGTTTCTTATTTAACGGCGGGATAGCCGGCTTCCAATTTCTCAAAACATTTAAGTTTTTGGATTATCAGGGCACAGCGGCAGATATAGCCCACAGACCCATCGCGTGGAAAAGTATTGCGTTGTCCATGTTCGTGACGCAGCGCGGCTGGCTGTATGCGATTCCGGCAGGTTTGCTTTTGCTTTGGCATTGGCGGGAGAAATTCTTTAGTGAAGCCCCTGTGGCCGCGACCGACCCGTCTGCCGTAGGGTCGGAAAAGGCGAATGACTCCGGGCAAATCCCGATCAGCACCCGCGACTACAGGAAAGGTCCCCTGCCTTTCTGGGTCGAGCTCTCACTTTACGCATCAATGCCACTATTCCATCTCCACACTTTTCTCGCGTTGACGATCGTCCTGCTCATCGGACTGCTCCTGGAACGCCCCAGTGAAGTAACCTTTATCGTCGGTCTGGCTCGCAAGGAGGGCGGCTCTGGGATCGGCCGATTGATTTTGCATCCGACAACGTGGCCCGAAATTTTCCAGGGCGCGCCGATTCGCACACACTCCGCAGCCCTGCTGGCCTCTGCCTTGATTCCAGCGAGCTTTTTTGTCTGGCTCGTCACTAATCACTTTCGCGCGGCATCGATATTTGAGTGGCATCCCGGTTGGGCGCAAGATTCATCGGACTTCGCCGCTCCTTTTTTCAGGATGGGCGGGGCTGCGAATTTTGGATCATCCACTATGTTTGGCGCGCTGTTGCAAAAAACATGGAACGGCATCATCGCGCCTTTCTTTCAGTTTTGGCTGCCAAATTTTGGCCTGTGGATTCCTTTGGCGTTGGCGCTTGTAGGGTTGATCGGCTGGCGTATCTGGAAAAGTGGATGTCGTTGGGGTAACAGACCTCCAGCGGACATCGCCTTCGTTCTCCCCGCCATTGTGATCTTCGCCGTTGGCTATTTCATCAAGACCGCGCCGTGGGATTGGGACAACCTCAAACTCATGGTTTGGGGCTACTTCCTCATTCTGCCTTTTCTATGGAGCGACATCATTGGTCGCTGGGCCTTTCCGGAACGGGCAGCCATGTGCGTTGCGCTTTTCGGGTCCGGCTTTGTCACGCTGCTCGGTGGACTGTCTGCCGGACACCCGGGCTTTGGACTCATCGAGCGCGCGAGACTCGACAACGCTGGAGCAGCAATTCGGCCTTTGCCGGTCGAAGCGCGATTTGCCGCCTACCCCACCTTCAATCAACCCGTGTTGCTGCAGGGCCGGAAAGCGGTGCTGGGATATCCGGGCCATCTTTGGACGGAAGGATTCAACAATACCGAAGCAAACAATCGGCTGACAGCGTTAATGAATGGAGCGGCAAACTGGCGCGAGGCGGCGAAAGAGTTGCGCGTCCGCTATATCTTCTGGGGCCAGGACGAAAAGACGAACTACCAATCAAGCAGCCGTCCTTGGGAAGCCACGTCTTTTCTTGTGGCGTCCGGCGATTGGGGCGCAATTTACGATCTGGATTCGGCAGCCCCTCAGCATTGAGGCGCAACGCCTGGTTTGCTGTTCGAAGAATGTTTCATCGAAGAGCCGAACTTCCGGCGTAGCCGGAACGGATGGGCGAGAAAAACGAAATAGATCGCGCTCACAAAATCGGTGAAACTGGAAGAAGGACTCGTCAGGCGCAATGGGCCGTTGCGCAACGCCGCGAAAACGTTTTCGGCGGTGAGCGCAGGCGGCATCGGGGTACTGGTGTAATGCCGCCCGAAGGCGTGCAACCGATGCGCGTCGGAAGTAGCAATCAATGGTTTGCCAAACCGCGTTGCCACTCGTTTTGCCCGGCGATTTGGATTGAAGAGCCCAATATGAAAATGGCAGTATTCAATGGCGTCGAAACAATCTATTTCTGCAAGCAGTCGTGATCCAATTGAGCCGCCAAACACATAGAATGGATGCGCCGCAATCGTAAAAATGGAGTTCCCGCGCTGCGCTCGCAGCTTCCGCAGATCGTTGAAGTCTTTTAACCCCGCGACTTCTTCGGGGCTCACATTCAGCACGATGACATCCCCGCCGCATAAGCGCACCTCGGCGGCGGGAATAAGCAGGATTCCCATCGCGGCCGCATCAGCGAACACCTCCTTTCGTTCAAACACCGCATCATGCAGCGTGATCGCCAAAACCCGAAATCCGAGCGAACGCGCGCGTTCCAGCAATTGATGCGCTGAATAATCCACCGCGTCCTTGGGATCATCCAGAGTGTGAATATGCAGATCGATTTTGATCCAATCTTCTTCTTTGGTCGTGCTCGCTTGCCACGTCGTAGCTTTATGCGAAGGCTGGGTGCTCATGCTCGTTCCGGTATTCTATCAACGAGATTCTAACGGCGAATTACGCTGATTTCATGTCGTCCTGCTCGTAATCGTGCTCCTGCTCGATTCGAGCGGGAATTTCGATCACGAGCAGGAGCACGAGTAAGAAGTGAATCACTTGCGAGGCAGACTACACCATCTACTATTCACTGTTCACTATTCACGGGAAGCCAACGGCTTCCCCTACAAACGCTCGGGTGGTGGAATGGCAGACACGTACGTTTGAGGGGCGTATGCCGAAAGGCATGCGGGTTCAAGTCCCGCCCCGAGCAGGACCTCAATTTTAAGCGTGGATCGGCTGCTTCTGAAGACGGCGAACCGAAGAAACCGCGAATACCACGCCGCCCGCCCTAGCTGAGCCAACGCGTTGAGGATAACGCATCCGAGCTCAAGCAATTAGCTTTTCGGGCCGTTTGTCTTCCGATAGTCTCTCCCGCAATATGGATTCGCTTTATCTGATCGGCATCGCGGTGCTGGCGCTGTTCGCGTTCGTGCTGGCGGTTGTTCTCTTTAATTTTTTTGGTCTCTGGCTGCGTGCACGCATTGCAAATGCGCCGGTGAGTCTTGGCAAAATGATCGGGATGCGGCTGCGCAAAGTGCCGGTTGGCTTGATTGTGGACAATCGCATCACCGCCGTGAAAGCCGGTATCGACGTTCACAGCGATCCGCTGGAAGCGCATTATCTTGCGGGGGGGGACGTCAGCCACGTTGTTCTTGCCCTGATCGCCGCTGACAAGGCAGGCATCACGCTCGATTTCAATCGTGCTTGCGCAATCGACCTGGCGACAAAGGGCACCGGCAAAACTGTGTTGGAAGCGGTGCGCACCAGCATCAACCCGAAGGTGATCGACGCGCCGAGCCCAAACATGGGCCGCACGACGATTGACGGCGTTGCGCAGGATGGCATTGGAGTGAAAGTGAAAGCGCGAGTCACGGTGCGCTCGCATCTCGATCGATTCGTCGGTGGTGCGACTGAAGAAACGATCATCGCGCGCGTTGGCGAAGGCATTGTGAGCGCGATCGGTTCGGCACATTCCTACAAGGAAGTGCTGGAGAATCCCGATCGCATTTCCAAGACAGTTCTGGCCAAAGGGCTCGACAGCAATACGGCGTTTGAGATTCTTTCAATCGACATCGCAGATGTGGATGTCGGCGACAACATCGGCGCGAAATTGCAGACCGAACAAGCCGAAGCAGACAAACGCGTCGCGCAAGCGAAAGCCGAGGTGCGCCGCGCAGCCGCAGTGGCCGTAGAGCAGGAAATGCGCGCTAAGACTCAGGAAATGCGAGCGAAAGTAGTCGAAGCTGAAGCGCTCGTCCCGCAGGCAATGGCAGATGCATTTCGCGCAGGCAACCTCGGGATTATGGATTACGTCCGGATGAAAAATGTTCAAGCCGACACTTCCATGCGCGAATCAATCGCCGGCGGCGACAAGCCGCGAACAGACGTGACGTGATTCCGCGATCAGTGATCGTAACGATGTAACGACTCAGTAAAAGTCCAACCAATGCTCGCAGTTCATCTCGAAAATCTGCTTTTCCTTCTGCTTCTAGTGGTCGCCGGGCTGTTGCAGTTGCTGGGGAGAGCAGCTCGCAAAACAAGTGCCGATGAACAGACAAAGCCGACGCCAAAACCGCGGCCTACAGCACCGAGGCCGATTCCGCGTGCCCCGGTAGAGTCTGATCAAGAACGCATTCGCAAGTTTTTGGAAGCGCTTGGACAACCTCCTGCGTCGCCGCCGCCATCGCCGATTGCGCCTCGTCCAACTTACCGAAAGCCGCTTGTGCTTCCGCACGTTCCACCGTTCGGATCGCCCCTTCCGCCACTGGTCACGCGACCGCCCGATATGCCGCCACAAATTCGTCCTGACCTCATCGCACCGGCGGAAGAGCAGCGGCCGCCCCGCCCAGCTTTGGCCGAACTGAAGTTTGAAGTTCACGAAGCGCAAGCACCGCCTCAACCCGCGGCAGTCGTCGGGCCCGCGACTCCGTCCGAAGCTAGAACACAAACTCAGCCTGCCGCGCCAGAGAGTATCGATGTAAGAACATTGCTGAGATCGCCGTTGGGTCTCCGTGGAGTGATGATCGCGCGCGAAATTCTCGGGCCGCCCTGCGGCCTGCGCGAATTCGAATTGCCGTTATTTGGCTTAAACCCCGACCGAGCTACTCTTAACTGGTTACTACCAAAGGCGTGACTTGTTTCCTGATAACAACATCTCGAACCCTCGGTGAGATGTTGTCGGCAACAGAAGCGCAGGATTCAAAGGAACCCTGCGGCTCTTGCTGGTTCGTCGTTTCTCCAGGACGCGCGCGGTCAATCGACAATCACGTGATCAACCATGCGTAAATCACCCGCCTGCGCGTAGTAAATCCGTACGTGCGCGCCGGGTTTGATCGCCGTCCTGATCGCTTGACCGTTCTTATTCAGAACGTGACCAGGTCCGCTAAGAACATAACTTCCTGGAGTATTCGAACGATCCTCGCGAACGACTAGAGTCCTGACCGGCTGATAACTGGCAGCCGACCCATCCTCAGTCGTCATGAGGATGGTTCCCGTTACCGTTATTGGTTCTGTGGTTTCTTGCTTTTTTCCTTTCGCATTTGGTTGTGCAAATGCCAGCGGCGCGAGCAATGCGCAGCAGATGAGTATAGCAATTGGTTTCTTCATATTTTACCTCCGTGTTGGATGTTAATGGTTGTGCATGATGATCCGTCTCCCTTTACAAAGGCATTCCGGAGGGGGTGCTGCACGAAATTTAGATTTTTTTCGTGGCTTGCTTATGTTCTGCCATCTGGATGGAAGCCGCTAGCGTGAACACCCGCGGTGGGGATAGCCACGGTCGGAGCGATTTGTTTCCTTCGACTCACTGGAGCATAGTGCTCGCGGCCGGGAGAACCAAAACCGAACCGGATATTGCGGGCGCCGCACTGGCCGAGCTTTGCCAGATCTATTGGGCGCCGCTTTACGGTTTCGTGCGTAGTCGCGGGTACACCGTGCATGATGCTCAGGATC
>Ga0137403_10004598_pt1 | contig 16225 bp, 17 predicted proteins | sample CZOMad2_1_16fung_FD_122057 | JGI IMG/M metagenome (GOLD analysis project Ga0137403, IMG submission 122057) | Vadose zone soil fungal communities from Angelo Coast Range Reserve, California, USA - CZOMad2_1_16fungal (Hybrid Assembly) | ecosystem: Environmental > Terrestrial > Soil > Vadose zone... | reverse complement strand
ATCGGCACCGGCCAGGCCTTCGGCACGCTCAGCGTCGGCAATGGAGTCGTGTTCATCGGCTATCAGGACGGCAAGGGAACCATGGTCGCCCTGGATGCCGAATCTGGAAAGAAGCTCTTCGAGTTCCATAACCAGATCAAGCTCGCCGACGGCTCCGTGATGCAGTCGGGCGCTATCGAGAGCGGACCCCAAGTCGTCGGCAACATGGTCTATTGGGGTGCCGGCGCGGAGAGTGGAGGCTTGTTTACCAACAGGGACGGGGTTAACGTCAACGCGGGAAGCCGCCTTTTCGGATTCGAATTGAAGCACGATCGCGAGGAAAGGTCTGAAGATCGCGATGAAGATCGCGAGGAAAGGTCTGAATAGCTCGAACGCGGCACAAGTGCTTGAATTTGGGGTGGCCGATGGGATTCGAACCCACGACAACCGGAATCACAATCCGGGACTCTACCAGCTGAGCTACGGCCACCGTAGGGGCCGGATTATAGCGCAGGGCGCCCAGAGCTTCGACAGGACCTCGCGGAGCGCCGCGTCTCAGTTCGCGAGCGCCCGCGGCACCGCCACGGGCCTGACCGCCAACGGAAGGTTGGCGAGAATGACATCGGCCAGAAACTTGACGGTCTTACGCTGCGGGTAACGCTGGCGCCAGGCGATCCCGATCGTACGTGTCGGAATGGGCGCGGCGAAGGGGCGAATCTGCAGCATGCCGTTCTGCACCGAGCCAATGCCCGGCATGGCGGCCAAGGCCGGGAGCAGGGTGCAGCCCACGCCCGCCGCGACCATCTGGCGCAAGGTCTCGAGACTCGTCCCCTTGAGTTCCTCCCGCTGCGTGGAGGCGGCGGAGCCACAGATGGCGAGCGCCTGTTCGCGCATGCAGTGCCCTTCTTCGAGCAGCAGCACGTTCTGATCGGCCAGCTGTTCCTCGATGATTTGCTTGTGGCGCGCAAGCGCATGCCCGCTCGGCACCGCGACGACGAAGGGTTCGCGAAACAGCTCCATGGCTTCGATGTCCCCGCCCTGGACCGGCAGGGCGAGCAGGAGCGCATCCAATCGACCTTGCCGAAGGCGCTCCATCAGATTGGCCGTCAGGTCCTCGCGCAGCAGCAAATGCAGTCTAGGGCAGGAGCTGCGTAGGGCAGGAAGCAGGTGAGGGACGAGGTAGGGGCCCAGGGTCGGGATGACGCCGAGGCGCAGCGAGCCCCTCATGGGGTCGTCTCCGTGGCGGGCGAGCTGCCGGATTTGCTCGACCACTTCGAGGGCGATCCTCGCGCGCTCGATGATCTCCTCTCCGATGGGTGTCGGCAACATGTGGTGCTTGTTGCGCTCGAACAGCGTGACGCCGAGGTAGTCCTCCAGCTTCTTGAGCTGGGTGCTCAAAGTGGGTTGTCCTACATGACAGGCCCTCGCGGCACGCACAAAGCGCCCCTGTTCCGCGAGCGCGACCAAATAACGCAGCTCTTTTAGAGTCATGCTTCCCCCTTGTCCCTGGTTGCCTTGCCGATGCGGATGAATCCCGTCTACAGACCTTGGTCGAGCCTCCTAAATTAGGGCTTTCACGCGCGAAAAAGAATTAGAGTGGCGCGCGAATGTTGATTCTGTCGATCACCGTGGGTATTGATTTTGTAGATATCGAATATCACTCAAGACCGAAAAAGGGCCGGCATCGATAACAACTATTTAAACATTGAATTGGCGACACCACAATAAATCTGTTTGACTGCCGGAACTCGCGTCGCACGACGGGCGTGTGGCCACTGTAAGAAAAAAAAGGAGCGGTCTCGGCAATGAAAAGGTCTGCCCTGGGGATTTCGCAAGTCCTGTCGCTTGCCCTGTTCAGCGCTTCGGCATTTCCCTACGAAGTCATCAAGGTTTCAGGTGGCGGCGCCATCGGGGGGAAGATCGTGTACCAGGGCAGCGTTCCGATCAAGAAAGTCATTCCCACCAAGGACAAGGAAGTCTGTGGTGCCCCGCGCGATGAGCCGCAGGTTCTCATCGGTCCCGACAAAGTGGTTCAAGACGCCGTCGTTTACTTGAAGGAAATCGCCAAAGGCAAGGCCTGGGGCAAGGAAGACAAGGTCCCTGTCCTGGACCAGGAGCATTGCCGGTTCGACCCGCCGCTGCAGGTCATTCGCGCGGGCAACCTCAAGGTCGTCAACTCCGACCCCGTCCTGCACAACACGCACGGGTTCTACGGCAGGCGCACCGCATTCAACCTCGCACTGCCCAACAAGGGCACCACGATCCCGGTGGAGCTTCCCAGGCCCGGCATGGTACGGGTCGAATGTGACGCGCACGGCTGGATGCTGGCTCACGTCTATGTCGCGGAGAGCCCTTATTACGCGCTGACCGGAAAGGACGGGAGCTTCAGCATCACGGACGTTCCTCCCGGCAGCTACACCTTGGTGAGCTCGCAGCAATACTTGGGCGATACCGAGACCACGGTCACCGTGAAGAGCGGCGAGACCGTGAAGCTCTCCATCGAATTGAAGAAGCGTTAGCAACCGTCAAGGCGCCGTCCTCTCAGCGAACGACAAGGAGAACACGGATATGAGCAAGAGCAGACAACACGACACGGCCCGGATTTCGCGTCCAAGCGGAGAACATCCGGACAGCGCGGTGGTGCTGACCCGTCGCACCTTCCTCCACAAGGCCGCGATCTACGGGGCCGGGGCGGCCGCTTGCGGGTTGTTTCCCAGCCTCAGCACGATTGACATGGCCTTCGCGCAGGGCGGCCCGAGCTTCAAATTCGCTTGGATCTCCGACACCCATCTCTACCCAAAGGAAGTGAACAGCCGCTTCGTCGAGAAGACCGTGAGGGCCGTCAAGGAGGTCCAGGCGATGAACCCGCCGGCGGACTTCCTCATCTTTGGCGGCGATCTCGCCCAGCTTGGCGATCCCGTGGAGCTGCGGCTGGGCGCCGGGCTGCTGAACGAGCTGAAGATCAGGAAGGTCTTCATTCCCGGCGAGCACGACTGGTACCTCGACATGGGGGCGACCTGGAACAAGATGTTCGGCGCATCGCCCTGGACGTTCGATCACAAGGGCGTCCGGTTCATCGGACTGGACACCGTCAGCCACGCCGAGGACTTCTGGACTTCCAGAAAGATGAACGCGAAGGAGCGCATGGGCCACATGGCGACCCTCGACGGCACGCTCGGTGGCGCTTGGGCTGCGGTGGGTCCTGCCGGACTGAAGTGGCTCAGCAGCGCGCTCTCCGGCTGGGCGAAGGACAAGCCGGTGGTCGTCTTCAGCCACAACCCGCTCTACGAATACTACCCGCCGTGGAACTTCTGGGTCCGCGATTGGCTTCCGGTGCAGGAAATTCTCGCGCCGTTTGCCAATGTCACTAATATTCACGGGCACACTCACCAGGTGCTCTACAACGAGATCGGCAAGATGCGCTCGATCGGCATGCTGGCGACCTCCTGGCCGTGGCCTTACGCCCCGGAAGGGGTGCCTATCCTCACGAGACCGATGGTGCGGGCGGACCCGGGTGACCATTTCGACGGCGTGGGGTGGAGCGGTCTCGACATGAACGCCCGCGGGCGAGTCGACAATGAGTACAAGATGTGGCGCAAGGACGTGTTTGCCGAGGCGGCCGTCGATTCGGGCGCGGGCGACAACGGCAACCAAGTGCTGTCCCCGCGCGTCGCGGACCGCATCTGAGATGCCACGTCGCACAACCTCGTAACGGAGAAACCACCATGACCCGCAAGAAGCTTCGCTACCTGACGATCGCGGCGGGATTAGCTGCGCTGCCGTTCCTTCCCAGCCAGATGCAACCGGCGTTCGCGCACAAGGATAAACATAGCGCCGCCCAGTTGCAGGCCTTTCAAGATGCCTTCATGGAACAGGTGAAGATAGGCGACCAGCTGTTCCACGGCGATCCGGAGACGGAAAAAAAGATGGGCGTGAAACTGTCCGGCACCGCCATGGCCTGCGCCATGTGTCACCCCTATACGTCGGACACCCATCCCCAGGAGTTTCCCAAGTACCAGGAGCAGATGGCCGCCTTCGCCACGCTGCGCGACATGATCAACTGGTGCATCGAGAAGCCGAACCAGGGCGAGAAGATCGACCCGAACGGCGACGCCATGAAGGCGCTGGAAGCCTATATCTACTATTCAAACCGCAACAGCAAGCTCGATCCGGGAAGGCATTGACCCGAGTCGGGAGGCGAAGGTGCCGGTCGGGCTCCGCCCGACCGGCTTCCGCGCGAGGCGGAATTTGCCGTCACCCGTACCGTCGCCCTTCAACAACGCCTCGAGGTGCTCGAAAAAGGGAGCAGCATGGCCAATCCGAAATCCACTGCAAACGCATTCCCGGATCTCGATTCGTTGATCGACCGGGACCTCATCCTGAAATGGATCTACTGGGGGTTGTTCTGGCTGATGTTCACGCCCAGCATAGGCGTGACGATTTCGACCCTGTTCAACTATCCTGACTACCTCGGCACCTCGCAGTACCTGACCTTCGGGCGCTTGCGCCCGATGCACGTTAACGGGGTGATCTTCGGCGCGTTCTCGACGCTGTTCATCGCTCTGTGCTACTACCTCCTGCCGCGGCTGTGCGGAGTGCGCATCTGGAACGGGCACTGGGGCCATTGGCTGGTGTGGGTTTGGAACCTCGGCCTGATCGCGGGAATGCTCTCCCTCCTCCTCGGCTACAACCAGGGGCTCGAGGCGGGTGAGTTTCCGCTGGCGATCGATATCGTGATCTTCATCGTGGTGACGATCACCACGATCCAGTTCCTGGTCACGATCGCCAAGCGTCGGGAACCGCAGCTCTATGTCGCGGTGTGGTACCTGATCGGAGCATTCGTGTGGACGGTGCTCAATCTCATCCTCGGCAGCTTCATCCTTCCCTACGCCTTCACCGGGATCAACAGCGCCGCCTTCCACGGCTTGTTCATCCACTACATCGTCGGACTGTGGATCACGCCCGCCGGTTACGTGCTGATCTACTATTTCCTGCCGGCGAGCGTCAAGAACCCTGTTTACAGCCACAAGCTCTCGCTGATTGGTTTCTGGTCGCTCGCGCTGTTCTATCCCTTCGTCGGCATCCACCACTACCTGTACAGCCCGATCGCCGACTGGGCGGAAACGCTGTCCATCATCACGTCGATGCTGCTGATCGTGCCGGTGTGGACCGTGCTGCAGAATTTCTTCGGCACGATGATCGGGCGCTGGCAGGCTTTCGGGGAGAACCTCACGGCGAAGTTCATGATCATGGGCTCGCTCATGTACCTGGTCGGCTGCTTCCAGGGCTCGACCGAGGCGCTGCGCGCGATCCAGCAGCCGACCCACTTCAGCGACTTCGTGATCTCGCACTCGCACCTCACCGTGTTCGGCACCTTCGTGGTGTGGGCCATAGGCGGCACGGTCTACGTGGTGCCGAAGCTGGTCGGCAAGCCGCTGTGGTCGTTTTCCATGGGCAACTGGTCGTTTTGGCTCATCACCTGCGGCATCACGCTCATGGGCCTGGACTTGACGCTCGCGGGACTGCAGCAAGGGTACATGCTGATGGCGGGCACCGAGTGGCTGGATTCGCTGGTTTCCATTCGCCCCTACTGGCTGGTGCGAACGTTCGCCGGCGGCCTGATGGACATCGGCATGTCATTGCTGGTTTACAACCTGATGCGCACCGTGATTTCGCCGGCGCGGCAGGCGGGCTCGGCCTCTCGCCCCGTTCCGCGCGGCGGCCTCGCCCAAGGAGCGACCTCATGAGCCAGCGCTACGGACTCCGCTTCTACGCGCTCGCCGGCGGCTTCGGCTGCATATCGCTCGCGGCCTTCGTTCAGGGAGTGCTACCTATGGCCGAGCCGCAGTCGCGCACGACGCGGGTGACACAGGTCGTGCGCACCGATCTGGGCGAGCTCAAATGGATGGAAGGCCACGCAACCGATTACACGCCGCTGCAACAGCACGGTCGCGCAATCTATATCCGGGAAGGCTGCTGGTATTGCCATTCCCAATACATCCGGCCGGTCACCGGCGAGACCCGCCGCTGGGGGCCGGTCACGCAGGCGGGGGAATACGCGTTCGACCAGCCGCACCTGTTCTCGACCCGCCGCATCGGACCGGACCTGTCGCGCGTGGGGCTCAAGTACAGCGACGCTTGGCACCTCGCGCATTTCTGGGACCCCCGCGTGCTGTCCCCGGATTCCATCATGCCGCGCTTCTCGGCGATGTTCGAAGGCCCGTACAAGGCGAAGATCGTGACCGACCAAGAGGGCAATCGCACGATCGAGCGGAATGCAGGGACTGAAAAGCTCTTCAATTTCGCCAGCACCCAGAAGATCCCGCTCACACCGAACGCGAACGGCCTGCTGTACGTCCCCGAGCGCGGCAAGTATCCGGTGATCCTCACGCCCAACAACGAATATTCTGGCGAAGCCCTGAGCCTGGTCGCCGAAACCGAAGATCTGAGGGCGCTCATCGCCTACGTGCAGAAGCTCGGGGTGAACCGGGGGAAGTGGCGTGACACCTTCGAACCCCAGCGCATGGAGGCTTCGCAGGTATCGATTCCCCGCTCGGAGGAGTGGATCGAGTACGGCAAGCACGTCTACGAGCGCCGCTGCCTGGGATGCCATGGAGAGAAGGGCGACGGTAACGGGCCGGCCGCGGCCTTCATGCAGACCGACAGGCCCCGCAACTTCACCCTGGGCGTGTTCAAGTTCCGCCTCACGCCATCGGGATCGATGCCCGACGACGGCGACCTGCTGCGCACCATCACGCGCGGAGTACGCGGCACGGCGATGCCCAGCTGGCACGAGCTGCCGGAGAAGGACCGGCTCGCCGTGATCCAGTACATCAAGTACGAGCTCGCCGGAGACCGCAGCAAAGGCGGCAAGCCCTACCTCTACTTCGTCGAGGAACCGCCCAAGGCGCCCATCTACATCGGTGAGCCTCCGGCGCCTTCAGCGCAGATCGTCGCGCGCGGGAAGGACGCCTGGAAGCAGGCCAAGTGCTGGGAATGCCACGGCCAAACCGGCAAGGGCGACGGCGAGAAAGCGGCCGGGCTGAAGGATGATTTCGGTTTCCCCATCCCGCCCGCGAATCTCACCACCGGGCAGTTCAAGTCGGGGGCGAGCGTGAAGGATATCTTCCGCACGATGTCGACCGGCTTGTCGGGCACGCCCATGCCCTCGTTCAGCGCTTCGGTCCCGGAAGCCGACCGTTGGGCGCTCGCCTACTACGTGCTATCGCTGTCGGCGTTCACCGATCCTCTCACGGGACAGAAGCTGGCGATCTCGGAGGCGGACCGAGCAGCGCTCGACGATCCGGCGCTGCGCGCCTCCGAATCGCGCTACGCGTACAAGGTGCCGATCGATCCCAAGCCGACCCAGTACGCGGGGGAGGCTTGGGCGAAGAAACACGGTTTCGATTTCGCGGCGAGAGTATCGGACCGGCGCGAAACGAGAAATTGACGGAGGAACGATGCTCGAACTCACTCTGATGCAATTCCTGGTGGCGCTCCTGATGGGACTCGGGGCGGTATGCCTGTTCGTCTGGGGCGTCCTCAGCGGGTCGTTCAACGACGTAGAAAGCATCAAGTACAGGGCCTATCGAGCGGAGGTGCGCGAAGATGAGTGACGAGAAAAACGTTCCCCACGAGGAGCAGGTGGAGGAGTACGGCGGCGGTCATATCGGGGCCCGGCATGGACGGGTGAACGGATGGCTGCTGGTCGTCTACGCGATCATGTTCACCTGGGCGATCTACTACGGCATCAAGTACTGGGGCGGGCTCGGGCCGGGCCTGGACTTCTGAAGCAGGTGCTCGGAGAGGAGACACGTCATGGCGGCAAAACTGGTACTGGCGCTGGCGGTGCTGAACCTCATTTTTCTTTTCAGCGAGCTCGCGCTCAACATTTTCGGGGTAATGCTCTCCTGAGGGGAGAATCATGACTGTTGCGGAGACCATCGCGTTCTGGATCTTCATCGTCATGACCTGCGCCTTCTTCGTGTGGGTCGCTTATCTCGCGCTCAAGAAGTAGTCTCCGCGGGAAGCGGCGCCTGAGCCGAAAGACGACGGGTGTTCGAGTACTTCCTGATTTCTCTCGCGGGGCTCGCGGGGAGCCTCCACTGCATCGGCATGTGCGGCGGCTTCGTCTGCGTCATGGGCAAGGACTCCCGCGGCGCGGCGGCGACCTTGCGCCGGCACCTGGCCTATAACCTCGGCCGGGTGACGAGCTATTGCTTTCTCGGCGGAGTGCTCGGCCACCTGGGCATGCTCCTGGTCGGTGACCACGCTCAACCGGCGGCCGCGAGTCTCGCGCAGCGCAGCCTGGCGGTCGTTTCCGGCTCAATGATGCTGTACATCGGGCTGCAATTCCTCGGTCTGTTTCGCGCGGCGCGGTGGCAAACGCTCGGCTTCGGCGCAGACCTTCTCGTCGGCGCCCTGCAACGGCTGTTGAAGGCACCGGGCGCCGGCGCGGCGCTCGCGCTCGGGGTCCTGAACGGATTCCTGCCCTGTCCGCTGGTGTACGCCTTCCTCGCGCAGGCCGCAGGCAGCGGCGGGCCGCTGCCGGGAGCGCTCACCATGACGGCGTTCGGCCTGGGAACCTTCCCCGCGATGCTCGCAATGGGTGGGATCGGCGTGTGGCTGCGCCCCGCGCCAGGCCCGCCTGGAGCCACCGTGGTCTCCATGACGCCCCGAGGCAATGCCATCACGCTGGCGCCGCCACCGGCGTGGCGGCTGCATGGCGTGCGCATCGCCGGGGCTTTCATCGTGCTGCTCGGCGCGATCACGATCGCGCGGGGCGTGCTGCCCATGGGCGCGCACCCGCACGGCCTGTGAAGCCGAGCTCCACCTGCAGCCACTGCCTGCTGCCGACAGGCCGCCTCGGGCAGCAGCGCGAAGTGAACGGCGAGGCGCTGGCGTTCTGCTGCTACGGGTGCTACCTCGCTTACCAGGTTCGACACGGCGAGCGCGACGAGCCTGAAGCGGCCCTGCTGTTGATCCGCATCGGTGTCGGAGCGTTTCTCGCCATGAACATCATGCTGTTCAGCCTGCTCCTGTACTCCGGCGCCCTCGGGGACGTCGACGGCGTTACCGCGCGCCTGGTGCATTGGCTGCTGTTGTTTCTCGCGACGCCCCTGGTGCTCCTCCTCGGCGGGCCGTTTGTCGCTGGCGCATGGCGCGCGGCGCGGCAGGGCCGGGTCGGCACCGACACCCTGGTCAGCATCGGGGTGTTGTCGGCCTACGGTTTCTCGGCGATGCAGGTTTGGGCGGGTTCGGGGGCAGTTTACTTCGACACGGTGACCATGGTGCTCATCCTGTTTACGGTGGGACGCTATCTGGAAGCCGTCGGCCGGGTGCGGGCTGCGCGCAGTCTCGCGCCCATGCTCGCCGCGGAACGCGCGGAGGTGAGGGTCGTCCACGACGGGACCGAGACTCTGCAGCCGGTGCGCGAGGTCCAGCCGGGTTCGATCGTGCGCGTCCTGCCGGGCGAGCGCATTGCCGTCGACGGCGTAGTCATCGAGGGCCGCTCGGAGTGCAACGAAGCCATACTGACCGGCCGTGCGGACATGCTGGCCAAGGCGCCCGGAGCCCCGGTGCTCGCAGGCAGCATCAACGGCACCGGGCAACTCGTCGTACGCGCGACCGCTGCGGGCGGCGTCACGCGTTGGGTGCAAATCAGCCGCCTGGTACGCGACGCGCTCGTGCGCAAATCGTTCCTGGGAAATACCGTCGACAGGGTCGCCGCCGCGTTCGTTCCTCTTGTCCTGCTCCTTGCCGTCGGAACGCTGTGGTACTGGGCCAGCCGAGCGCCCTTCGACCAGGCGCTTCTCACCGGGCTCGCGGTACTGGTCGTGGCCTGTCCTTGCTCCATGGGGTTGGCGGCTCCGCTCGCGACCACGCTCGGAATCGGGCTCGCGGCCCAGCGCGGCATTCTGCTTCGCGGCGGTGGTGCCCTCGAGAAGCTCGCGCGCGTCCGGGCTGTCGCTTTTGACAAGACCGGCACGCTCACCGAGGGACGGCCGCAAGTCGTGGACATATGGGCGCATGAGGCGACCGAGCACGAGGTCCTCTACCGCGCCACCGCGCTCGCGAAAGGTTCTGAACATCCACTGGCGAAGGCCATCGCCGCAGGGGGTCGCGATCGCGTGCCGAACGCGCCTGTCGCAACCGAGGTGCGTGCGCATCCCGGTGCCGGCCTCTCCGGTAGGGTCGATGGTGAGCCCGCAGCCATGGGCTCCGCCAAATTCCTGCGCGGCCGTGGAGAGCGGATTCCCGCGGGGTGGGCGGCAGGGAACGGAACCACGCTGGTGTACATCGGATGGGGGGGCAGGGCCCGGGGAGCGATCGCGCTCGCCGACCGCGTGCTGCCGGAGGCCGGCAAAGTGATGGCGGCGCTGCGCGGGCGCGATGTGCAGGTTGTGCTATTGAGCGGCGATCGCGAGACGGCGGTTGCGCGGCTCGCGACCAAGCTCGCCGTCCCTGAGTGGCGGTCGGGCCTCGCGCCCGAAGATAAGGTTCGCGAGCTCCGGGCCTGGGAGAGGCGCTACGGGCCGGTGGCCATGGTCGGCGACGGCCTGAACGACGGTCCGGTGCTTGCCGCTGCGACGGTCGGCATCGCCGTCGGCGGAGCCACCGATCTCGCGAGGGAAAGCGCCGACGTCGTCCTGCCGGAAAGCGCCCTAGAACACCTGCCCTGGTTGTTGCAGCTGTCCGCAGACGTGAACCGATCGATACGCGCCAATCTCGCCTGGGCGCTCGGCTACAACGCGATTGCGCTCGCGTTGGCGGTCTGCGGGTGGCTGCAGCCGGTGATCGCCGCCGGGCTCATGGCCGGGTCCAGTCTGGTGGTCGTGAGCCGCTCTCTGAACGCAAGGCGGGGGCACGCCTTGCGCGCCGCAGACCATGTCGGGTTCGCAGGTCCAGCGTCGGCGTGACCGGCGGACCCGGTGAAGCGCCTCTGTCTTGCGCTCGCGGTCGTGGAGCTTGCCGCGGTGCTCGCCGGCCCTGCCGTCGCCGATCATGAAGCAGCGCAGCGAGTCGACCGCGAGCTGGACGGGTGGCTGCTCGGGGACTTCTCGCTGATCGACTACGACGGACGGACATTCACCCAGGAGCGCCTCAAGGGCCGGTGGACTTTCGTGCTGTTCGGGGACACCCGCTGCAGCGAGCGGTGCATCCCGGCACTCGAGGCGCTCGCTGGGATGCGTCAGCGCATCGCGAAAACCTACGCCCTGAAGACCACGCAGGTGCTGTTCGTCTCCCTCGATCCGGAGCGCGATTCCGCTGAGCGGCTGCGCCGGTATCTTGCGCCTTTCGATGCGCAGTTCGTGGGCGCGAGCGGGTCGCGCGACACGCTCGCCCGACTGGCCGGCGAGCTCCGCTCGCCGGGAACGCCGCTCACGCCGGGCCTGCTGTTGTTGGTCGGGCCGGACCGTGACGTGCGCGGCCAGTATCTCCCGCCCTACGACGTGCTGCTGCTCACCGCCCAGTTCATGAAGACGCGAGGAGGCCGCTGACGTCGCTGGACCCGAGCCGACGCGCTTCGGCTAAAGCTTGGAAAGGACGTCGCGGAACTTCGCCTCGACTTTCGCGCGAAGCTCTGGAGTGGCGCGCGCAACCGGGGGAAAATCGGCGAGCATCTCGAAGGGGCGGCAGGCGTCGATCACCGCGCGCGAGTTCCAGGTGGTGCCGCGCGGGATGCGCGGGTCGAGCGGGCCGCTCCACATCTTGCGCACGATGTCGATGTCCTCGGCCGGGTCGCAGCGCGTGCACATGGCCCAGAGTACTTCGAAGAGGTTGGTCGGATCGATGTCCTCGTCGACCACCACGACGAAGCGCCCCAGGTAGGAGCCCGACTGGCAGCTCGCCGCGGCCATCGCCGCCTGCTTGGCGTGCCCGGCGTAGGCCTGCTTGATCGCGATCACGTTGAACATGCGCGCGCCGCCCGCCTCGTGGCACCACACGCCTTTCACCCCCGAGAGCCCCGCGCGCTCGACCTCGTCCCAGATCATCCCCGCTTTCATGACGCACTTGCTGTAGGAGAAGTCCGAGGGCGGGCGCATCGGCGTCGCCATGGTGAGAATGGGATCGTTGCGATGGTAGACGCGCTGCACCCGGATCACCGGCTGATCGCTTTGTCCGCCCGCGTAGTAGCCGGTGAATTCGCCGAACGGTCCTTCGGGCGCGGTCTCGCCCGGGTGCATCTCGCCTTCGAGCACGATCTCCGCGTGCGCCGGCATCGGCAGGCGGTGGAGCTCGCTCTCGATCACGTCGAAGGGCAGGCCGCGGTGCCCGCCGGCGTAGTCGTACTCGGAGAGCCCGTAGCGCAGCTCGTTGCCGCCCGCGAGGAACAGCATCGGGTCGTGGCCGCAGGACACGAGCACCGGGCAGGGCTTGCCCTGCTTGAAATACTTCTCGCGGATCTGCCGGCCGTGCTTGCCCGGCGACATCCATACGCCGACGCGCTTCGCGTCGTGCACCATCACCCGGTAAGTCCCGCAGTTCACCCAGCCGCCTTCGGGGTCGCGCATGATCACCAGGTCGTCGGTGCCGATGTAGCGCCCGCCGTCGAGCTCGTGGAGGAAGGGCACGGGAAACTTGAGGACGTTCACGTCGTTTCCGCTCAGGACGTTCTCGAGCACGGGGCCTTTGACGACCACGTGGGGTGGAATGGGCGTGTGGGTCTTCATCCGGTCGCGGTAGGCGCGCACGACATCCAGGGGATGCGCGGGAACCGGAAAGCCGAGCGTGATCGCCAGCCGCTTCATCGAGTTGGTCGACCCGGAGAGCGTGCGAAAGCCCTTGGGATAGCCGGGTACTTCCTCGAACAGCACCGCGGGTGCGTTGGAGCGCTCGTTCACCGCCTCGGCGAGCGTGCCCATCTCCAGGTTCCAGTCGGCGCGCGGGATGCGCAGCAGCTCGCCGGCGCGCTCGATGCGCGTGATAAATTCGCGCAAATCGATGTGGGGCTGGTCGTAGTCGTTCCAGACCTTCGCGGGACGCGGATCGTTCATCGCCGGCTATTGTATAGGTCCTCGTGCGAGAGGAGGAACACGCAGTCGTCGCCCGCGCTGACTTCCGCCCAGGTGAAGGGTATTCGCGGAAACGCCCGCTCCACGCGGCGGCGATTGTGCCCGACTTCGACCACGAGCCACCCGCCCGGCCGGAGAAATTCGGCTGCTCGATCCAGGATGCGACGCACGAAGGCCAGGCCATCCGCGCCGCCGGCGAGGGCGATCCTCGGCTCGCGCTGGTACTCGGGCGGGAGCTTGCGCATGGCGGCGGCGCCGACGTAGGGCGGGTTGGCGACGATGAGGTCGTACTGCCTGCGGATTCCGGAAAAGAGGTCTGCGCGTACCAGCCTGACCCGACGGCTCAGGCGATAGGTTTTTACGTTTTTTCGCGCGACCGCCAGCGCCGCGCGCGAGACGTCGCTTGCGTCGATCGCGGCTTTGGGGAACGTCAAGGCGAGCAGGATCGCGAGGCAGCCCGACCCGGTGCACAGATCGAGAGCCCGATGCACCGGACGGCTGACCCAGGGGCGGAGCCGGTCGTGCAGCAGCTCGGCGATGAACGAGCGCGGCACGATGACGCGCTCGTCGACATGGAAGCGGTGATATCCGAGCCAGGCTTCACGAATCAGGTAGGCCAGGGGCTTTCTGGTGCGCACGCGCTCGTCGACGAGGCGCAGGGCTTTGCGCTGCTCCTGAACGGTCAGCTCGCGAGCCGCCGATCGCGCCAGTTCCTCGTGGGAAATCCGCAGCACATGCGCGAGCAGCCACGCCGACTCGTCGCGAGCGTTGTGGGTACCATGTCCGAAGTGCAGGCGAGCCGCCCGCAGCCGGCGCTCGGCCGCGATGAGCCAATCGCGCAGGGTGCGAAGGGGGTGCGTCAGGATGCGAGCAGCCGCGCCAGGAGGCGCAGGTAGATCTCGCGCAAGGGCTCGATCGCTGCGAGATCGATGTGCTCGTTGAGCTTGTGTATGGTCGCGTTCACTGGTCCGAACTCGACCACTTCGGAGCAGATGCTTGCGATGAAGCGCCCGTCGGATGTTCCCCCCGTGGTACTGACCTCAGGCGCCGCGCCCGTGACGTCGCGGATCGCCGCCGACAGCGCCTCAACCAGCTTGCCGCGCGGCGTGAGATAGGGCACGGCGGACAGCGTCCAGTCGAGCTGGTATTCGAGCTTGTGCCGGTCGAGCGCGGCTTGCACCCGCTGCTTCAGGCTGTCGGCCGTGCTCGCGGTGCCGAAACGGAAGTTGAACTTGATCTCCACGTCGTTGGGCGTGACGTTGTCGGCGCCGGTCCCGGCGTGGATATTCGAGATCTGCCAGGTGGTCGGCGGGAAGGACTCGTTGCCCTTGTCCCATTCCGTGGCGGCGAGCTCGGCGAGCGCCGGCGCCACCATGTGGACGGGATTCTTCCCGAGATGCGGATAGGCGATGTGCGCCTGCACGCCCTTGACCCGCAACAGCCCGGAAAGCGATCCGCGCCTCCCGTTCTTGATCGTGTCTCCGAGCTTCGAGATGCACGTCGGCTCGCCGACCAGGCAATAATCGATGCGCTCCCCGCGGCCCTTCAGCAAGTCGACCACTTTCACAGTGCCGTCGACCGCCGGGCCTTCCTCGTCCGAGGTGATCAGCAGCGCAATCGATCCCTTGGGCGAGGGGTGCCTGGCGAGAAAGTCCTCGACCGCCACGACGAAAGCCGCGATCGAGGTCTTCATGTCGGCGGCGCCGCGCCCGAAGAGCTTGCCTTCGCGCTCGGTGGGAACGAAGGGATCGCTGTGCCACTGGTCGAGCGGCCCGGTGGGAACCACGTCGGTGTGGCCCACGAAACAGAGGAGCGGACTTGCGCTGCCGCGGCGCGCCCAGAGATTCGTTACCTCGCCGCGCTGGACCGGCTCGACGGCGAATTTCAGGCGCTTCAGCCGCTCCGCCAGCAATTCCTGGCAGCCGTTGTCCTTGGGAGTGATCGAGCGGCGCGCGATCAGCTCGCGCGTGAGCCGGAGGGTGGCGGCCACTTCAGCCGCCATAACGCTGGGTCCTGGAGCCGTGCATCAGCGGGCTATACGTCCTCGGTCTCGCCGAGCTTGAAATTGCTGTACGTCGAATTGGGGTCCATGGCGGACTTGGTCTGGGGCTTCTTATCGCCTCCGGCCACCAGGGCCGCCCCGGCCTCGGTGTTGTTGATCAGCCACAGCAGATTGTTCGCCGAGTCGGCGTTGGCGAGCGCTTCTTCCTGGGTGATCACGCCATCGCCGATCATCTTGAACAGCGACTGCTCGAAGGTCAGCGAGCCGGGCGTCAGCGCCTTCTCCATGGCTTCCTTCATCTCGTTGATCTCGCCCTTCTCGATCAGCTCGGCGATGTAGCGGCTGTTGAGCATGACTTCGGCGGCGGCGGAGCGCGTGCCCTTCACGTTCTTGACCAGGCGCTGCGAGATCACGCACTTCAGCGTGGCCGACAGGTCCTGCAGCAGGGCCGTGCGGCTCTCCAGCGGATAGAAGCTGATGATGCGGTTCATCGCGTGGTAGCTGTTGTTGGCGTGCAAGGTCGCGAGGCACAGGTGCCCCGATTGGGCGTACTGGATCGCCGAGGTCATGCCATCCTTGTCCCGTATCTCGCCGATCAGGATGCAATCGGGGGCCTGGCGCAGGGCGTTTTTCAGCCCGATCTTCATGTCGAGGGTGTCGGTGCCGACCTCGCGCTGGTTGACGATCGACTTCTTGTTCTGGAATATGAATTCGATCGGGTCCTCGAGGGTGAAGATGTGGCCGGTCTTCTGCTCGTTGCGATAGTCGAGCATGGCCGCGAGCGTGGTCGATTTGCCAGAGCCGGTCGCGCCCACCATCAGGATCAAGCCGCGCTTTTCGAGGATGAGCTCCTTGAGCACGAGCGGCAGGCCGAGCGTGTCTAGCGCCGGGATCATCCCGGGAATGAAGCGCACGACGACCGCGGGCGAGCCCTTCTGCCTGAACGCGCTGATCCGGAACGTCCCGACGCCCGCAATCGTGAACGCGGTGTTGAGCTCGAGCGTCTGCTCGTACTCGTTTTTCTGCTTTTCCTCGATCACCTCGTAGAGCAGCCCGCGGACGGTGGTCGTGTCCATCATCTGCTGATTGATCGGCATGACGTTGCCGTTGATCTTGATGTTGATCGGGGCGCCGACCGAGAGAAAGATATCGGAGGCCCTCTTCTCGGCCATGAGCTGGAACAGTCGCTTCATCGCGGACATCGGCATCCCCCTTGAGGCGCGGCTGG
>Ga0137403_10004597_pt1 | contig 16225 bp, 10 predicted proteins | sample CZOMad2_1_16fung_FD_122057 | JGI IMG/M metagenome (GOLD analysis project Ga0137403, IMG submission 122057) | Vadose zone soil fungal communities from Angelo Coast Range Reserve, California, USA - CZOMad2_1_16fungal (Hybrid Assembly) | ecosystem: Environmental > Terrestrial > Soil > Vadose zone... | reverse complement strand
TTTAGAAAAATGCACTTCTTTACAAACGCGCTGAAATCGCAGCGTGCTCTTCTACGTATCATTAGATAGGTAGGAACGCTAAAGAAGCACCTTCGGCAAGAAGGCTAAAGGAGAAAGTTTTCATGTCCGCCCGTAGTTCCGCAATTCGAGTACTGATTCGAGCCGCAATGGTCGTGGGAGCGGTTTTTGCCGTCACGATTTTGCTGGCCGCAATGCCCGGCCACAACGCGCCATCGATCAAGACCATTAGCACCGCTAAGCAGCAAAGCTCGACGACTCAAGAGACATCGCGAGAGCTGCCTGGCATGGACCACAGCCAGATGAATACCGACGGGAGCGCCGAAAAAGCCAGTGAAAAAGCCGCGGTCACCGACATGAGCCACATGCATGACGGCACACACATGCACATGACCGAGATGCGGCAGCAGACAAACGAAGATGTAAAGCGGGCCAATCAGATTGTCGAACAACTTCGCTCCAGCATGGAAAAGTACAAGGACTATCACGTCGCGCTGGATGAAGGCTTTCGGATTTTCCTTCCCGATTTTCCGCAACCCGAATATCACTTCACGAGTTTCAGGAATGGGCTCTCTGCAGTCGGGCATTTTGATCCGAGGCAGCCGACTTCCCTGCTCTATCGCAAGACCTCGAACGGCTACGAACTCGTCGGCGCGATGTACACGATGCCCAAGCGCGCCACGGAGGAACAACTGAACGAACGAGTGCCGCTGAGCGTAGCGATGTGGCACCTGCACACAAACCTGTGCATGCCTCCGAAATCGGAAAAAGCCACAGCCGACTGGACGAAGTTCGGACTGCAAGGTTCAATTTCCACGCAGGAAGCCTGTGACTTAGCCGGCGGCAATTTTCATCCGTCCGTCTTTGGATGGATGGTTCACGTCTATCCGTATGAGGATTCGCTCGACAAAATCTTCGCCATGCACCATCACGATTAGACGCCATTTCAAGGAATCGCGCAGAAGCGAAACCCGCCCGCCGCAGACAGCCGCTGCTACAAGGCCACAAGCAAGATGGCCACCTGGATGGTGGCCGCTACAAAGGCAAAAACGAAAGCGGGTTATTTACGCTGGTGTTATTGCGAGGTGTCGAGGAGAAGCACCAGGTCCGATTCATCGTGACCGCGTGCGACCACAGCTTCCTGGCATCCGGCGACCATGGAAAGCCGAAGACTTGTTCGGAAGAAGGTGTCCGCGAGTTCTAGGACGTCTAGGGCAAACGGGCTAGTTTGGATGGTGCCTGGGGTTGGATTGCGCCCCCGTACCCTGACGCGTATCATCAATTTTCATGTTTCCGGCCAACCGCTCGTCCCATTCTTTCGCTCGAATCCACCGAATCGCGCTGCTCGCACTACTGCTAGGGGCTGTTGTTCTGTGCACCGTTCGTAACTGTGCCGCGCAAGAGCAAGTTCCATCGACAAGCCAGACTATTTCCGTAGACCAGGTATGGCCGGGAATGCAGGGGTATGCGTACACGATTTTTGCGGGCGACCAGGTGGAAAAATTCGACCTGGAAGTGATCGGAGTGATGCCGAATTTCCTCGGGCCCAAACAATCCATCATTCTGGTGCAGTTGAAAGGGCCGAAAGTAGAGCACACCGGCGTGGTTGCGGGCATGAGCGGAAGCCCGGTGTACCTCGAAGGAAAACTTGCGGGCGCGCTTTCGCTGAAGCTGGGAATTTTCACGAAAGAACCGATTGCTGGGGTGACGCCGATCGCTGACGTCCTGGCGGGCGGCGGAATTGCTGGCCCAATTTCCGGTAGTTCAAGCGCGGGCAACTCGATGCAGGGGGCAGCAGTCTCGAGTGAATTTGCGAGCCGCGCCGGCGTGCAAGGTGGCGCGGAACTACGTTCAATTGAAACACCGCTGGTATTTTCTGGATTTCAGCCTTCGGCGATCCAGAAATTTTCAAGCCAATTGGATGGATTTGGATTTGTCGCGGCGCAAGGCGGCACAACTCCCGCGCGGCCTGATGATGCAAAGCTTTCTCCTGGCGACATGGCGGGAATGGTGCTGGTGCAGGGCGATGTATCCATCAACTCCGCGTGCACAGTGACAGCAATCCAGGCGGACCGCGTGTTCTTGTGCGGGCATCCATTTCTGAATTTGGGCGACGTGCAAATGCCAATGGCACGCAGCCGCGTGCTGACGACTCTTTCGTCGGATATGGCGTCGACGAAAATCGTGAATGTGGGCGGGCCGATCGGAACCATTACTGGCGATCATTTGACGGCGGTGACGGGAAAACTTGGAGCGGCACCGGCAATGATTCCGATGGAGCTGACGACGAAGTCCGCTTTGGGAGAAAAAACGATTCACGCGCAGATTGTGAACCATCCAAAGTTGACGCCACTGCTTGTAGCGTTGACCGCATTCAACGGACTCACGCAGAACGTGGTGTATGGCGAAGGCACGACTCTGAAACTGAATGCGGAGATCCGACTGAAAGGTCATGCGCCGGTAGAAATCGAAAATACTTTCGCTCCGGGAGATACGTTGAATCCGGACGGAATGCCCGTGGCGCTGAGCGTGATGAACGTATTCATGCGGCTTTTCAACAATCAGTTTGAGCGCGTGCAAGTGGAAGACGTTTCAGTTCGCGTGGAGAGTGTGCCGGGCAGGCAATCGTATTCGATTGACAGCGCATGGCTCGAAAAGGGTGACGCAACGCCCGGAGAAACTTTGCGGCTGCGCGTTTTGGTGCGTCCTTATCGCGGCGCAGCTCGCATTGAAGAGACGACAGTAAAAGTTCCCGACCAGGTGACGCGGGGAACAACGCTGCGCGTGATGGTGAGCGACGCGGACTGGATGAATCGCGCGTCGCGGGGATTTTCGGGCGGCACGGGACAAGGAAGTCCTGTGGGACTCGATCCGCTGATTGCATTGATCAATCGTGAGCGAAGAAACGACCGCGTTTACGTCGGTCTTTTTGCGCCTTCACCAACGATGTTGTGGGACGACAAGGAATTGCCAAATGTGCCGCTGTCGCAGATCAATGCGATTGACGGACGGCCCAATCCTGGAACGGTGCAGATTCTGCGTGAATCGCTGGCGAGTGAGGCTTCAATACCGATGTCGGGACCGGTGAGCGGAATTATTTCATTGAATCTGCCGGTGCGATGAGCGAGAGAGGGATTCGCGTGAGCGGAAGAATAGCGAAGCAGGGAAAGTTGGCGTTGATTGCAGTGTGCTTCTTCGCAACTTGCGCGGGATTGGCGACAGCGGAACACACAAGGCGATGGCGGCAATCGACGTATGACGAATTCCTGAAAGGCACAACGCGCGGAATTGCCGTGCGGAGTGACGGGCAGCTGGAACTCGCACCAAAATTCACGCGACTCGCCGACGCGGATGCTTCCTACCTGTGGGCGCTGAAGCTCGACTCCAAGGGCACACTGTATGCCTCGGGCGGATCGCCGGCCAAGGTGTTCAGGCTGGACGCAAGCGGAAAAGCCTTGACGGTTTTTGAATCGAACGAACTTTCGGCGCAAGCCATTGCGTTCGATGCGAAGGGGACACTGTACGTAGCCACATCGCCGGACGGAAAAGTCTATCGGGTATCAGCATCGGGCGAGAAGACGGTATTTTTCGATCCAAAAACAAAATACGTCTGGGACATCACATTCGGGCCGGACGGCGTTCTGTACGTTGCGACGGGTGACAAGGGACAAATTTTCAGCGTCGCGCCAGACGGAAAGAGCGAAGTTTTCTACGCAAGTGATGAGGCGCATATCCGGGTGCTGACTTTCGATGGAAAGGGAAATCTGATCGTGGGCACAGAGCCGAGTGGGCGAGTGCTGCGGTTAACGAAAGCAAAAGGCGCCGGAACCGCGGAAGGATTTGTCTTGTATGAAACTCCGAAGCGCGAAGTTACGGCTTTGGCGGTTGGGCAGGATGGATTGATCTTCGCCGCAGCGATCGGCGAGCGCCAGCACAATGCCGCGGTGAGTCCCGGCGCTCCCCCGTCCGTAACTACGACAACGATCACCTCGAGCGGAAATGTGACGGTGGTAAGTCCGGCACAAGGAACGGGACAACCGCAAACTCCGTTTGTTGCCTTCCCACCACTGATTTCGAGTGGGATTTACAAGATTGCGGCGGATGGCGCGCCGGAAGAGCTGTGGACCTCGCGTGATGATGTCGTCTATTCACTTGGACTCGGAGGCGACGGACGATTGCTGGCGGGACTTGGAAATTCGGGGGCGCTGCTGGCAATCGACGGCAGAGGGGTATTTGCACAACTGGCAAAGGCGGGCTCGGCACAAATTACGGGCATCGTCCGCAATAGCGCGGGCAAAATCTTTTTGTGTACCGCGAACCCCGGAAAGTTGATTGCGCTGGGGCCCGAGTACGAACCGGAAGGAACTTACGAATCGCGTTCGTTCGACACGCAACTGTTTTCGCAATGGGGACGCGTGGAGTGGTGGAGTCCGCCGGCGGGGCCCGCGAAGAACGGCTCGAACAACAAGGAGCCGAGGCTGGAAATTTTTGTGCGTAGCGGGAATACAGAAGACCCAGGCAAGGAATGGTCAAAGTGGCATGGACCGTATTCGACGAGCGGCACGCAGATGGACGCGCCGGCCGCGCGTTTTGTGCAGTGGAAGGCAATGATCCATGATGGACGTCCGGGCGATGGCATCGAGTGGGTGAGTCTGGCATATGAACCGAAAAATGTTGCGCCAGTGATTGATGGGATCGCGCTCCAAGATCCTGGTGTGCGCGCTCAGGGTCAGCCGAATCTGGCGACAGGCGCCGCGCCAACAGCAGTGCTGAAATTTCCTCCCGCTCCGACGCCTGGCGGTGCTGGCGGCACAGTGATTGTGAGTCAAACGCAAAATCCTGCCGCAAAATTCGAGATGCCGCCGCAAGGAACGATCCAGAAGGGATATCAATCAGTTGTGTGGACGGCGCACGACGACAATGAAGACGAGTTGAAGTATGCAGTGTATTTTCGTGGAGAAGGCGAGAAGGAATGGAAGCTGCTGAAGGACAATCTCGAGCAGCGATTCTACTCGTTTGACGCAACCACGCTGGCTGACGGAGCGTACTACTTGAAAATTGTGGCGAGTGACATGGCTTCGAATCCGCCAGACAAGGCGCTGAAAACGGAGCGAGAGAGCGAACGATTTGAAGTGGGCAACACGCCACCGGTCGTTTCGAATCTCAAAACAACTTCTGTTGCTACGCGGGACGGAACGATTCCGCCATTTCACGGGCTTCTGGTTGAATTCGAAGTGACGGACACGGGATCAAGTATCGAGCGGGCACAGTACAGCGTGGACGGCGGCGAATGGTTGATGATTGCGCCAAAAACAGGAATCAGCGATGGGAAGCAGCAAGCTTACGAATTTGTGGCGAACGGATTAAAGCCCGGCGAACACACAGTTGCAGTGAGGGCATTTGACCGGTTTGAGAATGTGGGTAGCGGGAAAGCGGTTGTGAACGTCAAGCCGTAGTCGGCGAGTTGGTCCAACGATCCGGCTGCGGCACGGAAACAAACGTTTCGATTTCGGCGCCGAAACCGATGCGACCGTCGCCGTAGGGTTCGTGACGGACATGAACAACGCGCGCACGGCAATGCGTCTCTTTGGGTTTGTCGCCAGTGATTTCAGCGGGCATGCGCAGCGTCGCTTCAATGGGCATGCCAATCTGCAGCGGCGCGGACGTTGCGAAATAGAATCCGCCTTGCGAAACGTTGAGCGCTTCAGTGAAATGTTCGCTTTTATCAGCAGCAAGACCCATGGCCTTGAAGCGAATTGGCGTCCGCATAGGATAACGGGTTAGTTGGCGTCGTTCAGACATGTCCATACAAAGCTCCTTCGCGCAGGGAGGGAGAGTGCTGCTCGCTATTGTTGCGGAAGGGTAAGCGAAGCTTAACAGACAGGCCCCTTCCGTCAAGACAAAATGCCGCAAAACGTTTGGAAACAAACGGTAACTAGGTCGAGGGCGTCCTTCGCCCATTGTTCGCTAGCCAGTCAGCAGCAACTAGACGGTAGTGACGCGTCCGGAAGGATCGACGGCAGCAAATCTTCCCCACAAAGTTATAGTGATTCAATCGCGAGATTCGTATCATCTCCAGCATCCGGAATGAAATAAAGAGAGCCACGGAGCACAAGAAATGTCGAGCAGACCCAGCTCACAACCGCAAAAGCCGACGTGGGATGCCATTGAGGCGGCACATGCGCGAATTGTGCCAAGGATACACCGAACGCCGGTGCTGCGGTCGACGACACTCGATGCGCGGTGCGGTGCGGAACTGTTTTTCAAATGCGAGAACCTGCAGAAGACCGGATCGTTCAAAATTCGTGGCGCGACCAACGCGATATTTTCGTTGAGTGACGAGGAAGCTTCGCGCGGAATCGTGACGCATTCGAGCGGCAATCATGCGGCAGCGGTTTCCTGTGCGGCGGCGTGGCGCGGAATTCCGGCATGGATTGTGATGCCGAAGAATGCGCCTGCGGTGAAATGCAAGGCTGTCGAAGCGTATGGCGGGAAAATTACTTTTTGCGAACCGAAAGTATCGGCAAGAAATGAAGCCGCAGCGCGCATACAAGCAGAAACCGGCGCGGTGATGATTCATCCTTATGACGACGACAGAATCATCGCCGGGCAGGCAACGGCCGCAAAAGAACTGCTGGAAGAAACGGGCGAGTTGGACGCGTTGCTTGCTCCCGTGAGCGGTGGCGGATTGTTGAGTGGATCCGCTCTGAGCGCGAAACACATGCAGCCTGAAATTCGCGTGTATGGTTGCGAACCGGCGAAAGCCGATGATGCTTACCGGTCGATCGAAACAGGTACGCTGCAATCGCTGGACTCGAGCGACACGATTGCCGACGGATTACGCGCTTCGCTGGCTCCGCGAACGTTCGCGATTCTGCAGAAGGAGCTTGCGGGAATTTTTCTTGTCAGCGAGGAAGAGATTGTTAATGCCATGGCACTGATTTGGGAACGGCTGAAAGTGGTTACCGAGCCGTCGTCGGCGATTGCACTCGCCCCGCTGTTGAAGCCCGAGACAATTCAGCTGATTTCTCGAGATCCTTCACACATGCGAAAGCTGAAGATTGGGATTATTCTTTCCGGCGGCAATGTGGATCTGCGGTGTCTTCCCTTTCGGTAAGTACCTCGTCTTACCTTTCCTTTTGTGGTACTCTCCACGCGTTTTAAATCCTTGCCGTCTCTTGGCATTCTGGCGGATTCCGCGGCTGTCTCCTCAAGGTAATGAGGGCAGGCGCGGTTTTTCACGCGGCGGCAAGAAGGCAAACCGCAGAGTCAGGACAACCAGGTACCACAAATGAAACTTTCCCAGCGGCTGCTCCCTTTTGGGTGTGCATTGGCGATGGTGTGTTTGTTCACGGTTAAGAGCGAGGCGGGTCAGAGTTCAGGCGCGGTTCCGAATCGAGTGACGCGCACGCCGGATGAAAATGTGCGAGTGACGCTTGCGGGCAACGTGCATCCACTTGCGCGCGCGGAAAACAGCCGCGGGGCGGTTGCGGATTCATTGCGGATGGACCGCATTTTGCTGCTGCTGAAACGGAGTGAGGACCAGCAAACGGCGCTGCAGGCTTTGGTGGAGGCGCAGCAAGACAAATCGTCTCCGAATTATCACGGGTGGTTAACGCCGGATGAGCTTGGCAAGCAATTTGGGCCTTCGGACGCGGACCTTCAGGCGGTGACGGACTGGCTGAGTGCGCAAGGATTCGAGAACGTGCGTGTGTCCGCAGGGCGAACTGTGATTGAGTTCAGCGCGAGTGCGGGCCAGGTGCGGCAGGCGTTTGCGACGCAGATTGAGAATTTTCAGGCGGACGGAGCGGTTTACGTCGCCAATGCGAGCGAACCGCAAATTCCGGCGGCGTTGGCGCCCGTGGTGGCTGGCGTCGTGTCGCTGCACAATTTTCCTAAGAAGTCTCATGCGCGGTACCGGGGAGATGTGCAACGAGGCGCGGACGGCCACACGCTGCAGCCACTGTTTACGTTTCCGAATCCCTACTACGGCGGAAATTTCTATGGAGTAGGGCCGGGAGATTTCGCGACGATCTACAACACGAAGCCGCTTCTTGCGAGTGGAAATGACGGCACCGGGCAAACGATTGCGATCGTAGGCGAGACACAGATCAATCCCAAAGACGTCGCTGATTTTCGAACAATTTTCGGATTGCCCAATAATTTTTCGGCGACGAACATTATCTTGAACGGAATGGACCCGGGGATCACTTCGCAGGCTGAGGAATCGGAGTCGGATCTGGACGTGCAGTGGTCTGGCGCCGTTGCGCCAGGAGCGACCGTAAAGTTTGTGGTGTCAGCGTCGACTCCAGCGTCGGCCGGAATTGATCTGTCTTCGCTTTATATCATCGAGCACAACCTTGCGGACGTGATGAGCGTGAGCTATGGGGAGTGCGAAAAGAATTTGGGCACGGCGGGAAACGCATTCTACAACGGGTTGTGGGAACAAGCCGCAGCGCAGGGCATCACGGTAGTGGTCTCCTCTGGTGATGGAGGATCAGCGGGCTGTGACGATTTCAACAATCAGGCGACCGCGACACACGGTCTGGCGGTGAGCGGACTAGCGGGCACGCCATTCAATATTTCAGTAGGCGGGACGGACTTCAATCAATACAACCGGCAGACCACTTATTGGAACGCCACGAACGATTCGGTGACGGGCACATCAGCGAAGGGATACATCCCAGAGTTTCCGTGGAATGAAAATTGTTCACAGCTGGGGCTGACTGGCTGCGGGCCATCGGCGCCGGCGGGATCGGTGAACATCGTCGCTGGAAGCGGCGGAGCGAGCGCTGTTTATGCGAAGCCAAAGTGGCAAATGGGCGTCACCGGCGTGCCGAACGATAACCATCGAGACCAGCCGGATATTTCGTTATTCGCGAGTCCCGGCTTTGAAGGAAGCGGGTATTTGTATTGCCAGGCGGATTTGACTGGAGTGCAGTCGTGCGACTTGAGCAGTCCGGCGTATACGTTTCACATTATTGGGGGCACTTCTGCGTCGGCGCCGGCGTTCGCGGGGATGATGGCACTGGTGAACCAGTATGCGGCGGCACACGGCGGAAGTTCGCGTCAGGGAAATGCAAATATTAGTTTGTATGCGCTGGCAAAAAAATCAGGTGCGAGCTGCACGTCGAGCGTGACGGAGGCGGCGGGCTGCGTGTTCCATGACGTTTCCGCACCCAACGTTCATTATCCGACAGGAGCTGCGAGCAACAGCGTGGCGTGCAAAGGCGGAACGTTGAACTGCAGCACCACAGTGGCAACGTCGACCGGGGTGTTGGTTGATCCCGCGCACCCGACGACAGAAGCGTGGACGGCGGGCCCTGGTTACGATCTGGCAACGGGACTCGGTTCGCTGAACGCAAATAATTTGGTGACGACGTGGGCGAGCGCTTCGACAATCGGCACGACAACCACGTTGTCGGTGTCACCGACGACGGGAATCACACACGGGCAGAATGAAAATGTTTCGGTGACAGTGAGTGTAAAGCCGAGCACCGGCACGGGCATTCCGGCGGGTGACGTGGCGCTTCTGGCGACACTTGCGGACGGCTCGACACTGGGCCTGGACAAATTCACGCTGGCCAATGGCGCGATCACTTCGGCAAAAACGCAGAATCTGCCGGGTGGAACGTACAAGATTTACGCGCACTACACCGGCGACGGGATGAATGCACCGAGTGATTCAACTTCGGTACAAGTAACGGTAGGCAAAGAAGCGAGCCAGACATTTATCGTGGTGCCCACGTTTGATTCGCAGGGCAGTCAACTGAGTGGCAACGCGACATCCATACCGTATGGCTCGAACTACATTATTCGAATGTATGTGACGAATGCCTCGGCAACCGCTAGTGCAACGGGGCCGCCGGCGCCCGCGTGCTACTCGGTAAACGAGATAACTTGCCCGACGGGAGGCGTGACGTTGAGCGCGAACGGCGCGGCGATTGATGGGGGAACCTTCACGTTGAACAACGCAGGGTACACAAGAGATATCGCGCCGACACTAACGGGTGGCACGTACCCACTCGTAGGCAATTATTCTGGAGATAGCAGTTATACGGCCAGTGTCTCCACCACAGGTTCGCTGACCATTACGCCTGCTGCGACACTGCTAAATTTTTACGTTTCCTCAAATCCACTAGTTGGTCAGACGAACTACGCGCAAGTCCAGTCTAGCTTCAGTTTCATTGGTGGAGTCGCTCCTGGGGGAACGATTTCCATATACGACGGAAGTTCCCTTCTAAGCGGGCCCACCGCAGTTAGCGGCTATGCCGGCGCGAATCTCGGTTCGCCGGGATTCTTCAACCAGGTACCGATCACGCTTGCCACCGGCGGCGATCACTCTTTGACCGCGAAATACAGCGGGGACGCGAATTACGGCGCCGCGACAAGTTCGGTGCAAACTGTTCATCCCTTGTACCCGGCGACGCCGACTGTCACTGTCAGTTCCGCAGACGTGAACTTTCCGCAAAGCGTCACAATCTACGCAACGATGAGTGGCGGCCAGAAGAATCCGGCGATCACCGGCCAGATTTCGTTTTCGTCTTCAATCGGATCTGGCGCAATCACGGCAGGTCCTACGACGCAAGGCACCGATGCGAGCGGGAATACGATTCTGCAAGCGACAGCAACAACTACGCCGCAGAGCAGTGAGTGGATTTATGCATCGTATTCGGGAGATGCCAACTATGCAAATTCCTACGGAAACGGCGTCTTCGTAAACGTGAATATCCCGGATTTCAGTTTGGCACCGGCGAACGGGTTAAGCGTTGTGCCGGTAGCAGGACAAGCGGGCTCAGCACAAATCACGATAACGCCAGCAAGCCAGACTCCGAGTGCCGTCACACTTTCCTTGTCACCAATTGTTATTTCCGGTTACACGATCGCGTTGAGCCCGCTGCAGGTCAGTCTTAACGGCTCGGCTGCCGTCGCAAATCTGACGCTGACGCCATCGGTGACTGTTCCTGCAAACGTAATCAGAAGCCAAGAACGCCGGGCAATCGTTTTTCTGGCTCCGCGGCCCAGTTGGTGGTGGCTGAGCTTCGCGACCGGACTATGCGCACTATTTTTCTCGCGAATGCAAGGCAAGGTGAAGCGGTACCGTCTAGCGGTTGGTTTCTGCGCGCTTTGCTTGGTGAGCTTTTTGCTCGGTTGCGGCGGGGGAGGAGGAACTTCAACACCTCCAGGTGGAAGCGGCCAGCCTCCAGGGCCCACCACCATCACGTTGACAACATCAAACGCGAGGGTCGCGGCAGGTGCGCCGTTCCTGATTACCGCGACCGTTACGTCGAACAAGCCTCTGACCGGCACAGTCTCGTTCTACAATTTCGGCAGTCCGATCGCAGGCGGTTTCCCGCCCGTCAACGGTCAGGCGCAAACAGGCCAGGGATATATCAACAATCCGGGAATCTACCAGATCACGGCGTCTTACAGCGGTGACTCGAATAATCTCGCTTCGACATCTGCCCCACTCATGCAAATTCTTACAGGAACTTTCCCTGTTACCATCCAGGGCGCCACGGGCGGCGATGTTCACACCATTCAAGCGAATGTAGGCGTGCAGTAGGCCAGCGACGAGCGCGACTGCGAAGACAAGAAATCGTCAGGCCCCAGTACAAAGAGAGACAACCTAGAGACTTGCCCACCGAAGTTTGTATTACGATGATTGGGAGTTGCCGCCGTTTTTTTTGGTCCCCAGAGCAACCTCTGGCACCGAACGGTGTTCGAATGAAGGCAGCGGCTGATTCTGGCGAACGCCTGCGCAAAAGCTACAGATCCCAAGTCGGGTGGGTCCAACGATGAAAGTTTTCCAGCGTAAAGATTTGTGTGCGGCGTGTGTGACTTTGTTAAGCGCGAGCTTGTGCCTTGGTGGAATCGCGCGGGCACAGAATGTAGCTCCACAGGCGCGAATTGTCGAGGCCGTCCAGAACGATAAAGTGGTGACGTTGCGTGGCAACGTGCATCCGATGGCGCGGCCTGCGAACGACCGCGGCTCCCTGCCCGAGCAGCAACCAGTGACCAGAATGCATGTGTTGCTGCAGCGGAGCGCGGACCAGGAGGCCGCGCTGCAGCGGCTGGCCGCCGATCAACAGGATCCCAATTCGTCGAAATTTCATGCCTGGCTGACACCACAGGAATTTGGACAACAGTTTGGTCCGGCCGAATCCGATTTGCAGGCGGTGAAGGATTGGCTGAATTCGCAGGGATTCACGTCGCTGAGAGTAAACAATGGAAGAACGCTGATCGAATTCAATGGCACTGCGTCGCAGGTCCGGAACGCGTTTCATACGGAAATGCACCGGCTATCGGTAAACGCCGAGGAGCATTTTGCGAATATGCAGGAGCCGCAGATTCCGTCGGCGCTGGCGCCTGTGGTGGGCGGGGTCGTTGGGCTAAATAATTTTCGGCCGAAACCGATGCTCCACAGGTTGGGGAAATTCCGGCGCGACGCTTCGACGGGGCAAATTACGCCTTTGTTTACATTTACTGATGTGAACGGAACTTTTTATGGCGTGGGGCCAGCGGACTTTGCCAAGATTTACAACGTCCCATCAACCTTCGACGGGACAGGTCAGAGCATCGCTGTCGTGGGACAGTCAAACATCAATCTTCAGGATGTTCGCGATTTCCGCTCCATTTTTGGATTACCCACGAATGATCCGCAAATCATCCTCAATGGCGCCGATCCCGGTTTAGTGTCGGGTGATGAAGGTGAATCAGATTTGGACGTGGAGTGGGCGGGTGCAATTGCGCCGAGAGCGAAGATCATTCTTGTCACAACATCGTTCACGGATACGGACGGTATTGGCGGAGTGGATTCTTCGGCCGAATATATCGTCGACAACAACGTGGCGCCGGTGCTGAGCGAAAGCTATGGGGCGTGCGAATCCGGTCTGGGAACAGCCGCGAATGCATTTTACAATGCGCTTTGGCAGCAAGCGGCAGCGCAAGGCATCACGGTAGTGGTTTCCGCTGGCGACAATGGCTCGGCGGGCTGCGACGACCCTAATTCCCAGTCGTCGGCCACACAAGGAATCGCCGTGAGCGGCATCGCATCGACGCCGTACAACGTGGCGATGGGTGGCACGGATTTCGATCAGGCCAATCTTCAAACGACGTTCTGGAACTCTACAAACGGGAGCTCAACACAGGTATCCGCGAAAGGATATATCCCGGAGACAGCCTGGAACGATTCCTGCGCGAATGCCGCTACTGCCGGCAACCTAACTGTTTGTGCCAACGCCACGGCGACGAGCACTACTTCCCCGCTGAACATTGTTGCCGGAAGTGGCGGACCGAGCAGCATATACACGAAAACGCAGGCGCCGTGGCAGACAGGATTCGGTGATACCACTGCGCGAGACTTGCCGGACGTGTCGTTATTTTCTAGCGATGGGCAGAACAAGAGTTTCTACATCGTATGCGAATCGGATGCAGATATCACAGGAGACACTGGCTGCAATCTGACGACGTTTACCACGACTTCGCCGTTCCATGATTTTCAAGCGGTAGGAGGAACTTCGGCCGCGGCACCGACCTTCGCGGGAATTATTGCTTTGGTCAATCAGAAGACCGGACAGCGGCAAGGAAACGCGAATATAACTCTGTACTCGCTGGCAAAGAGCGAGACATTTTCGAGCTGCAATTCAAGTGGCGGTGCGAGCGGCAGTTCGAGCAATACAACTTGCGTCTTCAACGACATCACAAAAGGTAATATCTCCGTTCCATGCACGGGTGGTTCAGCAAATTGCAGCAAAACCAGCAGTGGCGGATTCGGAGTCATCGTCTCGGGCGGAAATCCAGCGTTCGCAACGGGAATAGGTTATGACCTTGCGACGGGACTTGGTTCGGTCAATGTGGCCAACCTGATTAGCAAATGGACCACAGCAACAGCATCCGGCACCTCCACAAGCACGACCCTGAGTCCAGCTTCGGTTACGGGCACCGCGGGCTCGGTTTCCGGCAACCTGACGGGCACGGTCACGGGCAGCGGCGGAACACCCACGGGAGTAGTGATTCTGGAAAATGCCACAACGAGTGCGCCTTTGACTTCGGGCGTCCTCAGCGGCGGGTCGTATTCGCTGGCCGCAGCTTTGCTGCCGCAAGGAACCTATACAGTAAAAGCGCACTACAGCGGAGATGGGACGTTCGCACCGAGTGAATCCTCGGCTATCACCGTAACTTTGTTGAAACAGAACAGCGCGGTGACGGTTAGCTTTGTCACGTTCACGAGCTCGGGCGTCGTGGCGGGGATCAGCACGGCTGCGCAAAATGTCCAGTACGGTTCGGATTACATCTTGAGAGTGGATGTTGCCGGCTCGAGCTCAGGATTATGCACGGATAGCAGCGGCAATCGGGTGAGAACCTGCCCAACTGGCACGGTGAACCTGTTCGATGGCACTAGCGCTTTGAACGACTTCCCGAACGCGCAGAATTCAAATGCCTCCAGCACGTCGCGGTTGAACGATCGGGGATTCGCGGAAGATCAACCGATCCAGTTAAACGTGGGAGCGCACGCGATTAAGGCGACCTACACAGCAGACGCGACGAGCAGTTACAACTCGCAGACGAGCAGTAATTCGTTGTCTGTCACGATTACGCAGGCGACGACGTCGACTGGCGTGACGCCAAGCGTGACCAGCATTACCTCCGGTGGGAGCGTGACGCTGACGGCCACGGTAAGTTCAAACAGTAACTCTGCGCAAGGACCGACGGGCACGGTGCAGTTTTTGAACGGAAGCAGCAATCTGGGAGCGGCAGCAACATGCACACCAGCGGGTGCAACTACGAACAGTTCGGGAACGTTTGTGGGTGCTTCGTGCACGGCAACGTTGACTACGACACTCTCTTCCCTGCCGCCGGGATTCATTGACTTGCGTCCGCGCAGCACGCCATTTGTTCTGCTGGCATGGCTGGCGGCGGTGCTTGCGATGTTTAGCTTCTTGATAGCCGTGAAGCTAGCCGCTCGGCGGAAACAATACGCATACGCCGGTCTGGCATTCTTCCTGATGGCGGCAGTGGCGCTGGATGGTTGCAGTGGGACCGGAAGCTCAAGTGGCGGGGGATCGAGCCGCAGCATTTCTGCAAAATACAGTGGCGACACCAACTACGCAGGATCAACCGGCTCGACTACCATCACTGTCCATTAGCCTGTCGTAGAACTTCGATCAATAAAGCAAGAGGGGCACAGCAGTGCTGTGCCTTTACGAGGCAAGAAGAATCGAGCCAGCGTTAAACGGGCTCAGTTGATGACGGGTGGAAAAAAAACATTCCAGAAGTTGGGAGCCGGCGCGGAAAATTCGATCGGCACCAATGAACCCTCTGAACTGTATTGCGGCGGACGAGCCACGTGAGCTTCGACCATTTTCTGCGTGGTGATGTTTTCGATGGTGAGTTTGGTTCCCTGTGGAAGCGCTTCGGAAAGCACGATGAGTCCGCCGGTGGCACTCACCGTGTGAGTGGCACCTTCGATGGCCTGAGTTTTACCGGCGAGTCTGATGCGAACCGACACGCGAAGCAAAACGCGCTGCGCGCGGCGACGTTCTTCAGAGGTTAGCGGACGCGTGAGTCCAGGTTTTGGCGAACTTGGCGCGTATTGTCTCGTAGTGACTGGCGGCTTCACAGTTCTAATCCCCAAAAATCCATATCCGGAGCAACGAGCTCAATTCCGTATTCCCAGCCCTCGGGACGAGGATTCCCTTTCCAAACGATTACGGAAGCGTTGCTCGTACCCGTCGCCAGGTTAGTCAGAGACAGGCGCTGGTTAAGCTCAAGAGAATTCTTCAGGATCACCATGCAGCCGTACGGATTCACTACACGGGTGAACGCTTCGGCGCTGGCGTTTTTGCCCTCAGCTTCCCACTCTGCGCGAACGCGCACGCGCGAATTCATGCGGTTGCCGCGGCGCTTCTCGCTGTAACGGTTGCCAACGTCCTTCAGAAATGTGCGTTTTTGCTCGTTAGTTTTAACCTGCATTCTTGCCTCTTAAGGGCATGCTAGAGTTGAGCGGAAACGCGGTCAATGGTACGGAAGTAGACGCGGCTGCAATCAGGTAGCTGTACGAAAGGTCAGGCTGGACGCACTCGGATGAAGAATTTGATCGTTAATGCAGATGATCTGGGTTGGACGCCGGGAGTGAACCGCGGAATTTCGGAAGCGCACCGGAACGGCATCGTAACCAGCACTTCCCTGCTGGCGAACGGATGCG
>Ga0137403_10004596_pt1 | contig 16229 bp, 11 predicted proteins | sample CZOMad2_1_16fung_FD_122057 | JGI IMG/M metagenome (GOLD analysis project Ga0137403, IMG submission 122057) | Vadose zone soil fungal communities from Angelo Coast Range Reserve, California, USA - CZOMad2_1_16fungal (Hybrid Assembly) | ecosystem: Environmental > Terrestrial > Soil > Vadose zone... | reverse complement strand
AATTCGATATTTCGGATTTCGGATTTGAGATGCAGGATTCGTCCAATTTCAAAATTTCCTCCTGATTCATACCTACTCCGCCAGGATCTCTTCTTCGATCCGGTTACCTACGCGCAGGTTCCGTAACCGGTTCGCGATCCGGTCAAACGTGAGATAGACAACAGGAACGGTATAAAGCGTGAGGAGCTGGCTGACGGTGAGGCCGCCGACAATCGTAATGCCGAGCGGATGACGCAATTCCGATCCGACGCCGGTGCCCAATGCCAATGGAACACCGCCAAGGAGGGCGGCCATCGTGGTCATCAGGATCGGCCGGAATCGCAACAGGCACGCCTGGTAGATCGCCTCAATCGGCGCTTTGCCTTCCTTGCGCTGCGCTTCGAGCGCGAAGTCGATCATCATGATCGCGTTCTTCTGGACGATACCGATCAGCAGGATGATGCCGATCAGCGCGATCACGCTCAAATCGACGTTAGTGATCTGCAATGCGAGAAGTGCCCCGAGGCCGGCTGAAGGCAGAGTGGACAAAATCGTGATGGGATGGATGTAACTCTCATAGAGCACGCCCAGCACGATGTAGACGGTGATCAGCGCCGCCACAATCAGCCAGGATTCGTTCGCCAGCGACGATTGAAACGCCAGCGCCGTTCCCTGGAAACTGGCTCGTACACTTGTCGGAATCCCGATCTCACGTTCAGCGTCTTCAATCGCCTTGACCGCGCTTCCCAGAGAGGCGCCCGGAGCCAGATTGAAAGATAATGTGACCGCAGGGAACTGTCCCTGGTGGTTGACAGCAAGCGGCGTCGTGTTCGTTTCCAGGCGCGTGAACGAACTCAGCGGCACCTGCGTTCCGCTTGGCGATCGGACATAGATTTCTTTCAGCGAATCGGGATTTTGCTGGAACCTGGGCTCCACTTCCAGTATCACGTGGTACTGGTTCAACTGGGTGAACATCGTCGAGACGAGCCGCTGTCCGAAAGCATCGTACAAAGTATCGTCGATCATCTGCGGAGTGATGCCGAAACGGGCGGCACTGTCCCGGTCGATGACGAGACTCGCCTGCAGTCCCTGGTTCTGCTGGTCGCTGGCCACATCGCGCAGTTCCGGCAGCGTCTGAAGCTTTTCGACCAATAGCGGTGCCCACGTGCCCAGTTCACTGGCATCCGCGTCTTCGAGGCTGTACTGGAATTGAGTGCGGCTGACGCGATCGTCAACCGAGAGATCCTGGATCGGCTGCATGAAGAGCGTAATGCCGTCGACTTTCTCCAGCTCCGGTTGCAGTCTCCGGATGACGTCTGAAGCAGTCAACTTTCTTTCGTCATGCGGCTTCAGATTGATCTGCATGCGGCCGCTGTTGATAGTCGTGTTAGTCCCGTCCACTCCAATGAACGACGACAGGCTTTCGACATCGGGATCCTCGAGAATCACCTTCGCCAGCCGCTGCTGCCGCGCGGCCATTGCAGGAAACGAGATGCTTTGCTCGGACTCGGATACACCGAGAATTGCGCCCGTGTCCTGCACGGGAAAGAATCCTTTCGGGACGTAAATGTAGAGCAACAGCGTTGCGGCAAGTGTGCAGAACGTGACGAACTGCGTGAGTGACTGGTGCCGCAGGACCCATCGCAGCGTCTTTCCATAAGCGGCAATGACGCCATCAAAACCTCGTTCGGAAAGACGATAGAGCCGACCCTGCTGGGCTGCGGATCGATGCTTCAGCAGCTTCGCGCACATCATCGGTGTGAGCGTCAGTGAAACCACCGCAGAAACCAGGATCGTGAGGCTCAGCGTGACCGCGAACTCCCGGAAAAGGCGGCCGACCACATCACCCATGAACAGTAACGGAATGAGGACGGCAATCAGAGAGACAGTCAGCGACAGAATGGTGAATCCGATTTGACTGGACCCCTTTAATGCAGCCTCCAGCGGAGTCGCGCCTTCTTCCATGAATCGCGAGATGTTTTCGATCATGACGACCGCGTCGTCCACGACGAACCCGGTCGAGATCGTCAGGGCCATGAGCGTGAGGTTGTTCAGGCTGAAGCCCATCAGATACATCAAACCGAACGCTCCCACCAGCGAGAGTGGAACCGCGATGCTGGGAATGATCGTCGCCGCAAGATTGCGAAGAAATACGAACATCACCATCACGACCAGCGCGATCGTGAGCATGAGTTCGAATTGCACGTCTGCGACTGAGGCGCGAATCGTGGTGGTCCGATCAGTCAAAATGGAGAGATCCACCGATGAAGGCAGGGACGCCTTGAGCTGCGGCAGAAGCTCCTTCACCCGATCCACCACAGAAATGATGTTCGCTCCGGGCTGCCGCTGGATGTTCACGATGACCGCCGGTTGCTCATTCATCCATGCGGCCTGCCTGGTATTTTCGACGTCGTCGGCAACAGTCGCGACATCCGACAGCCGGACAGGCGCTCCCTTCCGATATGCGACGATGATCTTCGCGTAATCCCCGCTGGCCAGAATCTGGTCATTCGCTCCGATCGTGAATATCTGTTGCGACCCTTCGAAGTTTCCCTTCGCCTGATCGACATTTGCCGCGGCCAGAGCCGTCCGAACGTCTTCAAGGCCCAGGCCGTATGCTGCGAGAGACGTGGGGTTCACGCGAATCCGCACTCCGGGCTTTTGTCCGCCGCTGATCCGCACCAGTCCGACCCCGGGTAATTGCGAGATCTTTTGCGCGAGCGTCGTGTCCGCCAGGTCTTCGATCTTCGGCAGGGGGAGCGTCTTTGAAGTCAGGGCAAGCGTCAGGATAGGTGTGTCTGCAGGATTGACCTTGCTGTAGATCGGAGGATTCGGCAGGTCACGTGGAAGGAACGTGCCGCCTGCATTAATAGCGGCCTGTATTTCCTGCTCCGCGATATCGATACTGAGGTCGAGCGAGAACTGAAGCGTGATGACGGAGCATCCGAACGAGCTCGTGGAGGTCATCTGCTTCAGTCCGGGAACTTGTCCGAACTGGCGCTCGAGCGGCGCCGTCACGGAAGAGGACATCACGTCCGGGCTCGCGCCCGGATAAAAGGTAACGACCTGGATCGTCGGGTAATCTACCTGGGGCAGCGCCGAGACCGGCAACTGCCTGTAGGCGACTGCTCCCGCAAGCAGAACTCCTGCCATCAGCAATGATGTCGCAACCGGTCGAAGGATAAACGGCCTCGATATGTTCATGAGCCGTTTCTCCGGCCTTTGCCGCGGCCGCCGCCCCCGCCGCCACGGCCGCCCCCGCCACTGCCGCCGGCACCGGCGCTGTCGGTCTGTCCGGGCGTTTGCACATCCACGCGTGCTCCATCCTGGACCTTATCCATACCCTCGAGTACGACCATCTCACCGGCTTCGAGTCCTGAAGAGATGGAAACATCGCTGCCTTCCGTATTCTGAATCGTGACAGGACGCAATTGTGCCGTCTGCTTGTCATCGACAACATAAACGAACGTACCCTGAGATCCGCGCTGGACCGTTGCCGCGGGGACCACGATGGCGCCTTTCAACACGTCGGTCAGCAGCTTGACGTTGACGAATTGATTCGGAAAGAGCGCGTTGTTGTTGTTGTCGAAAATTGCTTTGAGGCGTGACGTGCCGGTGCTCTGGTCAATCTGATTATCGGCCGTGAGGAGAGTTCCGTCCGCGATCTTCTTCGAATCGTCGTGATCCCATGCTTCGACCCGCAGTTGCTGGCCCGCTCGGATCTTCTTCAGCACGGCTCCAAGGTTATCTTCCGGAATGCTGAAGAGTACCGAGACCGGTTGAAGCTGAGTGATGACAACGAGCCCGCCGGGATCGGCGGCGCGAACAATGTTGCCTTCATCCACCAGACGGAGACCGACTTGTCCGCTGATCGGGGCTGTGATTCGCGAGTACGTCAGGTTCAGGTTCGCGCTTGCAATCTGCGCCTCGTCGGCGTTGATGGAGCCCTGAAATTGCCCGACCTGTGCGCCCTGGCTGTCAAGATCCTGCTTCGCAATCAGACCCTTCGAGTCGAGCAGGTGGTCACGCTCGAGCTTGACCTCAGCGTCCTTCAGCTGCGCCTGATCTCTTTGCAACTGGGCCTGTGCCTGCGCGAGCTGTACCTCGAAGGGACGGCGATCGATTTCCGCCAGCAAGTCGCCCTTATTTACAAACTGACCCTCCCTGAACGCCGCGCGAACAAGCTGGCCGTCCACCCGGCTTCGGACGGTGACGGTAGTTGACGCAGCCACGGACCCCAGTCCGCGCAGGTATACCGGCATGTCCATCTTCCGCGCCGCCATTGTGACGACAGCCGCGCCACGCGGTCCGACGCCGCGTCCACCGCCGCCCCCTCGTCCTCCGCGTCCTCTTCCGCCTCCGCCACCGGCATCAGCTTGTGGAACGTCGGCTGCCTGTGGCTTGAATGACGTACCCCACAGCCGGTAAGCGCCATAGCTCAGGCCTGCAAGAATAAACAGAAGGAGAATCCATCGGGGTTTTCCGGGCTTCCTTGCGGCTTTCTGCTCCTCGATTTTGCGTAGTTCTGCCGCTTCTTCTTCGAACGACTTCAGATTCATATGTCACACCTGTGTGGAAATGGAAAATCGACTTAGCCGCGAAATCGCGGCCAAATCCGGCGCTCTGTGACGGGACTAAAGAATCGTCGGGGGAGCTCGGGAAGAAATACTGCGGCCGTTCTGGGTTGCAACGGTCTGGGATAGCCGGTGATGAAGATCGCTTTCAGAATCCGGAGGATGAAAGAAACGGACGAACAGGGAAACCAGGACAGACCCGTCCTCTACCAGCTTCGTTTGGGATTGATGCGGAGAATGCTTTCGGGATGCGGAAGCGTGCAGGCCAGGCTTGGAGCTAAAGTGTTTAAACTCCTGCTTCCGCTCTGCAGCCCAGTTCGCTGTCCGCTCTGCAGGGGCACCAAGGGCGAAGAATGTGTAGAACAGCAGAAATATGGCGGGCGCCAGCCTCTTCATCACTATCTATAATGCTCTTACGCTGGGGAGTAATTCAAGGTTACGTCGTTAAACACAAAGACACAAAGGCACAAAGAAATTCGGCAACCAGGGGTCAGACCCCTGGTTGCCGAATTTCTTTGTGCCTTTGTGTCTTTGTGTTTAACGCCTACTGCCGGCGGTCTCGACGCGTTCCAGGGTATGGGCCGAACCGGTTATCCCTGTCGGAGGATTCCGGCGGCGCCTCGAGCCTTCTCGGACCAGCCGAGAAATCCTGGCCCGTCGTAGCAGAGGAGGCAGGATTGTTGGGCACAGTGACTTCAAGCGGTTTCGACAAACTGAAAACCAACCGAGTCTCAGACGGAACGCGAACCTGTTCGCCTTTTGTCAGTACCGACACGCCGACGCCTCCGCCCGCCCCAACGCCTGCGCCGATGGCTGCACCTTTGCCGCCGCCGGCAATTGCACCAATGGCTGCGCCAATGGCGGCGCCGATGGCACCATTCCGTACGGTTTTCTTCCCCTGCGACGCGCCCGTTTGTTCGTACACGTTGCTTTCAACCGTATAGGATTTCCTTCCCACGAGAATGCGATCGAGTTCCAGTTGCAGTTCGCTTTGTCCGCGCAAATCGCCAGCGGAGCTGACCTGCGTCAGCTTCAGGTAGACATCGCTGTTTTTCGGCAGCGCGACTTGATTGTCCACCATCACGGGCGAGTCAATCGAGGCATGAAACGTCTGGCCGACATGGTCACTGCTCGAGTCCACCGAATCGATCATTCGCACCGCAATCTGGGTGCCCGACGGAATCGCCACTTGCCGCGTCTCCGGGACACGAACCGGTGGCGGCGGAGGCAGCACAGGCTCAGGAGCCGGTACCGGAATCGGTTCCGACCGAACGGTTGGAGTAGCCGGTGCCGGAGGTGGTACAGGTACCGGAGCTGGGGCCTGATGCGTTGGAGTCACCGGTTTGGGCGTTTCGGCTTTGCGCGGCCTTGGCGCCGGCGCAGTGCGAACCGGTGCGGGCTCGGCTGGAGCGGCCGGTGGCGCCGGTTGGGCTTCTGCTGTCTTTTGATCGGCCGGTGTGCTTTTCGACTCGACGGGAGCAGGAGCGTTACTCGAGCAGCCCGCAAGCAGCAAGCCGACTAACAGGATAGCGTAAATAGAACTGCGCATTTGATTTTGCATAAGGTTCCGACTTTCTAGTGATTTAATGTGATCTCACTGGCTTCCAGATCAGAGCCGCCGCCCTTCGGCAGGCCTTTAATCGTAATGTGATCACCGACATTTAAGTTGAGAAACGAGATACTGTTCTCGCCCTCTTTGATCGCTGTCGTATCTGATACGACTACTTTGAATTCTTTGCCCTGATCTTTGGGTGTGGAACTTGGCCTGCCCCCGCCGCCGCCTCCCGGAAATGGGATACCGCCGCCCGGGAAACCGCCGCCATTGCGCCGGCGTCCGGCTCCGCCCCTCCCGCTCCTGCGGCCAGAACCCTGCGGCTCTCCGGCTGGAATGGAACTAGAGCTGGAGTGATCATTTTCCGTGCGGGCTGTGAGGATCTTTTTCTTGGTATCGATTTTTGTAATTCGAGCGGTTGTAAGCAGTTGCGCGCGGTTTGCAGTCTTGTCCTGCTGGCTGGCAGTTTTGTCCTCCTGGCTGCGGGCATAGACGGCCGCCGTTTGCAGGAACAGGCAGATTACGACAATTGTAAGCGTTCGCTTCACCTGTCTTTCGACGTGGATTTGGATCGATGGTTAGAACTGTAAAGCCCTTTTTACAAGCACTTTCAACTGTAGCGGCGGTCTATGACCGCCGCCGATGTCTTATTGCGAAATTGTCGGCGCTTAGAGCGCCGCTACAGCTAGAAATTAGGTTTATCGTACCTGATTTCAGTTTATGATTCGCGGACAAGTGAAGATCGTGACGCTGCGGTTTGCCGCAATCTTTCTAATCTTCGTTTACACGGCGTCGTGCCACATGATCGATCTCCGCTCGGATTCGTCCGTTCCTCCGATCGTTCAGCCTGGCGCACCGGGATCGCCGAGCCGGGTTATTGCTCCCGATAAGGCCCTTGATCTGTCGCATGTCCAATACACCAGTGCGGACGTGCAATTCATGCAGGGCATGATCGGCCATCATGCACAGGCTCTCGATATGACCACCCTGCTGTCCACGCGGACCTCGAGCGAGGACATGCGTAAGCTTGCCCTTCGGATCGAGCTATCACAGGCGGATGAAATCAAGATGATGCAACGCTGGCTGCGCGTCCGCGGCCAGGACGTGCCGGACGAGCATGCGCACCACATGCCCGGCGCCGCCCTGATGCCGGGCATGCTGACGCCGGAGGAAATGGACCGGCTTGCAGAAGCCAGGGGTACAGCGTTCGATCAGCTTTTCCTCCAGTTCATGATCAAACATCACGCAGGCGCCCTGATCATGGTAGATGAGCTTTTTTCCAATGCCGGCGCCGGTCAGGATTCGGAGATCTTCGCGTTCGCGTCCGACGTGGATGCCGACCAGCGCGCAGAGATTGATCGCATGAGCATAATGCTCAAGGAGCTTCAGAAATGAAATCCGCCGCCACCTGGTTTCTGTGTTTCTCCACCATCCTGCTCGTCCTCGTTTCCCAGGGAGGCGCGCAGCAGCGACCCGCGACAGCGGCCGATCCCCGCGTCGGACTCAAGCCGGGCTTTCAGGATGCCGGGACCGCCATCCGAAACATGGAGCTCGTCCGGAGCCTGCCCAAGCCGGATGGTTTCTTCGATCCCAAGGCGCCGGCCGGCAGTCCAACGCCGCCAGAGCCCCCACCCAACTCGCAAAATAATCAGGGACAGGCCGCGGAGCCTCCGGCCCCGCCCGAAGGAACGCCTCCGCAACCGCAGCCGTCAGGCCTGAACTTCGCGAACTCGGATATCGCGTTCAGTCGAGAGCATCTCGTGATGGGCAATTTCCACGGCTTCAACTTCTACAACATCGAGGACCCCGACAGAGCGAGGCTTCTGGCTTCTGTGGTGTGTCCCGGCGGGCAGGGTGATGTGTCGATCCACGGCAATCTGCTCGTCATGTCGGTGGAACAGACCCTCGGCCGCATCGACTGCGGCACGCAGGGCGTTCAGGCGCCGGTCAGCGCGGAGCGTTTTCGTGGCGTGCGTATCTTCGATATCAGCGATCTCAGGAATCCCAAACAAGTGGCCGCCGTGCAAACCTGCCGCGGGTCGCATACGCACACGCTGGTGACTGATGCGAAGGACAAGGCGAACCTTTACATCTATGGATCCGGCACGGGCGCAGTCCGTTCCGGCGAGGAGCTTGCAGGCTGCTCCGCCAAGGACCCCAAAGAGGATCCCAACACGGCGCTCTTCAGCATCGATGTCATCCAGGTGCCCCTCGCCGCGCCTCAGAACGCGCGCATCGTCAACCGCCCGCGGATCTTTGCCGATCCGGCAACCGGTGTGATAGCGGGACTCTGGCCGGGAGGCAACTTCGGACCGGGGACGCAGACGTCTCGCCTAACCAATCAGTGCCATGACATCACGGTCTTTCCCGAGATCGGCCTGGCTGCGGGCGCGTGTTCGGGAAACGGCATTCTGATGAACATCTCCGATCCGGTGCATCCGGTGAGGCTCGACCAGGTGACCGACAAAAACTTCGCGTACTGGCACTCGGCCACGTTCAACAACGACGGCACGAAGGTGATCTTCACTGACGAATGGGGCGGCGGTACGCGTCCCCGCTGCCGGGCAACTGATCCGCCGACCTGGGGAGCGGATGCGATCTTCGACATCGTCGATCGTAAAATGCGCTTCGCGGGCTATTACAAGATGCCGGCGCCGCAAACCGAGCAGGAGAATTGCGTGGCCCACAACGGCTCACTCATCCCGGTGCCGGGACGCGACATCATGGTTCAAGCCTGGTACCAGGGCGGCGTTTCGGTGTTCGACTTCACGGACGGGGCGCACCCCTTCGAAATCGCATTCTTTGATCGCGGTCCGATCGATGCGAAGGACCTGATCACGGGTGGGTATTGGTCGACCTACTGGTATAACGGTTACATTTACGGGTCCGAGATCTCCCGCGGGATCGATGTGTTCAAATTGATACCCAGCCAGTACTTGTCGCAGAACGAAATCGACGCCGCGAATCTCGTCCGATCCGACGAGCTCAATGCGCAGGAACAGCAGCGGAATATCTGGCCGGCAAGCTCCGTCGTGGCGCGCGCCTACCTCGATCAGCTCGTTCGCAGCAAGGGCATCCAGCCCGAGCGCGCCCACACCGTGACGGACGCTCTTGCCCGAGCCGACAAACTCCGGAGCAGCCGCGACAAAGGCGCAGCCGCCATCATCCGTCAACTTGATGCGCTGGTGAACCAGTTGCAGCGTGATGCCGGTACGGCCGCTGGACCTGATGCGGTTCACCTGCGGTTGCTCGCGGCGACCATCAAAGGACGCACCGCGAATCTGCATTGATGAAGCCTTAGACACAAAGACACAAAGGGCACAAAGACACAAAGAAGGCCGCCGCCAAGAAGTTCTTAGGCGGCCTTCTTTGTGTCTTTGTGCCCTTTGTGTCTTTGTGTTTAAGGCCTAAGACAGCCTATCTGTTGTATCTGCGCGATCGCCGGAGGTCAACCCGGTCTCTGGCAATTTCGTTCCCGTTCTGGTCTCTCAACATGAAGAGGTACGTGTGACCATCCATAATCCAGGGCGCTGCCTGAGTTCCCGACTGCCCATCAGCGAAGAGCTGTTCCGGATCATTGTCTGCTCGAACGTAAACGCGGGCCGCTGCAGGCGCCTGCCAGGTAACGTTGTTGTCCGATCCAACATGGATACTGCCGGTACCGTTGCTACTGCTGCTACTGCTGTTGTTGTTAATTGAGGTATCGTTGGCTGTGCCGTCATAACCGCGGTCGTATCCGGTCTGATAATCACGGCGATCCTGCGCGCTCGTCCAGCGAGAAGTTCGCGAATTCCGAGCCAGATTGCGGTCCGAATCCGAGCGGCCGGCCGCGAGGCCTGCGCGATAAGCTGCGCTGTTGTTGTAGTCATTGTTGTTATAGCCTGGCTTATAACGCCGCGCATCGCTGCTGGCGGCGAATCCTGTTTGCAGCGGTTGCTGCAACCGGAACGTCAACAAGGATTCGGCTGGAACATTTACGCTCTTGCCCCGAGTCAGAACCTGAGTTCCGGCTCCTGCTCCGGCGCCAACACCCGCGCCGATCGCTGCTCCTTTTCCGCCTCCGGCGATGGCGCCAATTATTGCGCCGAGCACTGCGCCGCCGCCGACATATTTGCCGGTGCGCTTGTTCGCTCCGATACCTTCCTTGCGTTCAGAGGTGATGACGTTATCCTGAGTGTCAACCGTGTAACGTTGCCCGTTGACCGTAATGGCATTCACATCCAGCGCCATCTCGTTGTTCGAGACGTTCCTGACGACCAGTTCGACGTTCGATCCACGAGGAATGGCAACTGTGCCCTGCCTGTTCATCACATCCTGGTCGACGACTCCGGTAAAGGTCTGTCCGTTGTTTTCCTTGACGTCGATTGTTTGATTAGTTCGCACATTTACCGTGGTGCCAGCATCAATTGTTCCGACCTGTGCGCTGGCGCCAGTGGCAATGCATAAGCTCAAAATCATCGCTCCAATCAGCAGACGTGCAACTGAAATGAAAGCGAAGCTTGATTTGGTGCTTGTCATATTTTTTTCTCCTTTCGAGCTGCCTTGCATCGTGGCAAGGCGCGTGCACGAAGCAGGCACACACTTCTCGATACTTATTAGACGGGCAATCTTCTTGCCAGACAGGGAAACCCTTTCCTTCCAAGGATGAGACTTTCAGTTTTAGAGCTTTTGTCGCTGGAGAGCGGAAGCTTTGCCGGAAGTTTTACCCGGCTTGAGCATCTGATAAGATGCCGGCAATAAGTCACGTGAAATAGCGGGAGGAAGGTATGAAAAGAACCTTGATCATCGCGCTTGCAGTGATCGGCCTCTGGGATGTGACGGCCCGCGCGCAAGACGTCAAGACAACACTCGACGCCGCCGCGACAGCGCTTGGCGCCACAAGCCTCAGGTCGATCGAGTTTTCCGGAAGGGGATCCGATTTCATGTTTGGTCAGGCCTATGACGGAAACAATGCCTGGCCGAGGTTCAGCTTGCCCAGCTACACGATGACGATCGATTACACGATCCCAGCGATGCGCGACGATCGGAGGCGCCAGCAGGCGGAGAATCCTCCGCGCGGCGGAGGCTTTCAGCCGCTCGTCGGTGAATTGCGGCAGATTTGGGTTCTGAGCGGCAACTACGCGTGGGACGTTTCCGGGGAGAACGCAACGCCCGCAGCGGCTGAACGTGATATGCGGACAGCTGTTGACGGAAGGCTGGCGCAAATCCGCTTGACCCCTCACGGTTTCATCAAGGCAGCCATCGCCAGCGGCGCAACCGTGAAAACGGAGACGGTCCGTGGCGCAAAGAAAACAGCGATTTCCTTCACTGCTCCGAATAAGACAAGGTTTGAAGGACTGCTGAATGAGCAGAACCTCGTCGAACGGATCGTGACGTGGTTGGATAATCCGGTTCTTGGCGACACGGCATTCGAAGCCGTCTTTAGAGATTACAAAGATTTCGGTGGTGTGAAATTCCCGACCCACATTGTCCAGCGAGAGGGCGGATATCCGGTACTCGACGTGACGATTACCAGCGTGAAGCCGAACGTCGCCGCTGCATTCGACGTGCCGGCAAGCATCAGGCAAACGGCCTCGCCGGTGTCGCAGGCCGTCCAGACGGAGAAGATCTCGGATGGCGTCTGGATCGCGCCGGGCGGTGCCAGGAGTGTCGCGGTGGAATTTCGGGATCATGTTGTCGTCGTAGAGGCTCCGGAAACCGAGGCGCGATCGATCGCGGTGATGGAAGCCTTCAAGAAGGTGATTCCGGGGAAGCCCATCAGGTACGTCGTCAACACGCATTCACACTTCGATCATGTCGGCGGACTGCGCACCTACGCTGCGGAAGGCGCGACGATCATTACACACGCCGCCAATGTCCCCTATTTCGAACAGGTGTGGGCAAACCCGCGCACGATCAATCCCGACCGCCTGGCCAGGTCGGGCCGCAAGCCGGTGTTGGAAGGATTAGTGGGCAGCCGGACGATGACGGATGGCTCGCGCGAGTTGATCATGTATCACTATGCCGGAAACATGCACAACGCCGGGATGCTCATGGTGTTCCTTCCAAAGGAAAAGATCTTGATCGAGGCCGATTCCTATACATCGCCGAACAACCCAAACGACCCGCCGGGCGGCCTGTCCTTTCTCCTGCACTTCTACGAAGCGGTGCAGCGGCTGAGGCTCGATGTCGAGCAGGTTATTCCGATACACGGGAATCTGGTTACATTTGACGACGTGCGCCGGGCGGTCGATGCGTACGGAAACACTAATTTGTGGGCGAAGTAGAATGGGGGACAACATGAACACCGTGACTCGTCGCGAACATATGAAAAGTCTGCTCGGTCTGGCAGCGCTGTCGTACTTGCCTCAGGCAGAGCGCGCCGCGCCGGAGACTCCGGTTCCGGCGCAGGGCATAGGCCGCCGCATCCGTCATCTCGCGTATAGCGATCTTGGCGGCCGTCCGGACAGCGTCCAGATTATGCTCAACCGCCGCCATCTTTACGTCGGCCACATGTTCAGCAACGGCCTGACCATCCTCGATGCCGCGGATCCGCGCCGGTTGAAGCCCGTAGGATTCTTCACAGGAGGCGACTTCACACGTACCCATCACCTCCAGGTTGCGGAAGATATGCTCCTGCTCGCCAATGGCGCGAACATTGTGGCGATGCAGTCCTATGACAACATTCGGGGTTATTTCGAGAACGCGCTTGCAGACAGCATTACCAATCGCAAGAAATTCCGTTCAGGCCTGAGCATTCACGACATTTCCCATCCCCCGGAGATGAAGGAGATTGCCTTTCTCGAAATGCCGGGCCTGGGCATCAATCGCCTGTGGTGGCCGGGCGGACGATACGCCTACGTTGCCGCGCATTTCGACGGCTTCACCGACCATATTCTCTGCATTGTCGATCTCAAGAACATCACGAAGCCCGAGGTTGTGTCGCGGTGGTGGCTGCCCGGCATGAATCGTGCGGCGGGCGAGACGTCGACGTTGCCTGCGGGCCGCCGCGTGGCCCTGCATCACATGCTCACGGCCGGCGATCGCGGCTACGGGGCCTGGCGCGATGGCGGTTTGACGGTCCACGATATCAGCGACCCCGCCCAGCCGAAACTGCTCTCCCGCCTCAACTGGTCTCCGCCTTTTCCCGGCGGTACGCACACGACGCTGCCATTGCCCGGCCGCAATCTGGTGATAGCGGCAGACGAAGCGAACGCCGAAATGTGCGCCAAGGGGACGTTTTATACATTCGTCGTGGATGTGCGGACGCCGCAAAACCCGGTGACGATCGCTACTCTGCCGACTCCCAAAGAGAGGAACTTCTGCGCGCTGGGCACTTTCGGGCCGCACAACCTCCACGAGAATCGGCCCGGGAGCTACCGCAGCGAGGAGACCATCTTCGCGACCTACAACAATGCCGGGGTGCGCGTGTTCGATATCAAGGACGCATTCGCGCCAAAGGAAATTGCCTTTTGGGTACCGCCGACACCGAAGCGGTTGATCGATCCGCGACCGAACGTTGCGCTCGCTGCGAAGGCTGCCGATATCTACGTCACCACGGATGGACTTCTGTATGTGAGTGATTGGAATGCGGGCTTGAACGTACTCCAGTACGAAGGGTGAACTGTAGCGGCGGTCTATGACCGCCGGCGATCTTGCAAATTGGAACATCGCCGGCGGTCACAGACCGCCGCTACAGTCGGAAACCTTCCAAAACTTCAAAAAATCCAGAAAAATGTCCTGAAGCGAGAGCGGCACTGGCGGCAGCGGTAGGCTCGACGCAGAATCAGTCTGTGAAGCAAATCCGGCCACTGCCACAACGACATACGGACATTTTTGGAGCTACACCGTGGACAGGTCACTGTCATTTGGTCTCCTCCCGCGGTCGATGTCCGCGGTCTGTCGTCATTAATTACAAGTCGGCAAAACGGGAGGATTTCTTTAGAGAAATAATCCGCGGTGAAGCCCGGTACAATGGAAAGTAGCGAACATATGCCTAAGAACAACGACGCCGGTTCGAGTAGCGTCGCGCCGCCGGCTGAAGCCGTCCCGCACCGTCCACCCAAGCGCCGAGTCACCGCCGAAGCGATGGCGGCGAGACAGCGCGACATCTCGGTAAGCGAGTTTTTTGCCAAGAATCGACACCTGCTGGGATTCGACAACCCGCGCAAAGCGCTGCTCACGGCAGTAAAGGAAGCCGTCGACAATTCACTGGATGCATGCGAAGAAGGCGGGATCGTGCCGGAAATCTGGGTGCACATCGAAACCACCGGCACCAATCGCTTCAAAGTGGGCGTGCAGGACAACGGGCCCGGAATCGTCAAGAAACAGATCCCGTTGATATTCGGCAAGCTCCTTTACGGGTCGAAGTTTCACCGGTTGCGGATGAGCCGCGGCCAGCAGGGAATCGGAATCAGCGCCGCGGGCATGTACGGGATGCTTACGACCGGTAAACCGGTCAAGATCATCTCCATGACGTCGCCCAGAAAACCGGCCCATTACTTCGAACTTCAAATCGACACGAAGCGGAACCTGCCGGAGATCATCAATGGCAAGGGAGACGGCGAAGACATTCCCTCCGGCCAAAAGGGAAACAAATATATTGCCGATCACGGCATCGAATGGGTCCCGGAACTGCGGAGCGGCACTCGTGTGACGATCGAGCTTGAAGGACGGTTTATGCGCGGCCGCGGCAGCGTCGATGAATATTTGGAACAGACGGCTATTGCAAACCCGCACGTCACGATTCATTACGTCGATCCGGAGCGTAACGAGAAAACCTACTCGAGATCGACGGACCAGCTTCCCCCCGAACCTCGTGAGATCAAGCCCCATCCTTACGGCATTGAGCTGGGCCGGCTGGTGACGATGCTCAAGGACACGGACACAAGCACGATGGCGCAGTTCCTGACCGAGTCGTTCTCGCGCGTCAGCTCTGCGGTCGCGAAGCAGATTTGCGACACCGCGAAGATCAGCACCAGATCGAATCCCAAACGAATCGGACGCCAGGAAGCCGACGCTCTCTATCAGGCGATTCAGAACACAAAGATCAGCGCGCCTGCGACCGATTGCATCTCGCCCATCGGCGAAGCGCTGATCCTCAAGGGATTACACCAGCAGGTGCCGGGCGAGTTCTTCTGCGCGGCGACACGGCCGCCGTCCGTGTATCGTGGGAACCCGTTTCTGATCGAAGTTGGACTGGCTTATGGCGGCGCCAGTTCCACACAGAAGGTTACTTTGGAGACGCTGACCGAACTATTGGCGGAAAGCGACGCTCGTTCCCTCAGACAATTCCTGCTCACGACTTTCGATGGCATTGGCCCGGCAGGCGCCGAGAAGATTCTGTCGGAAGCGAAAATGAGTTCGCGGCAAACTCCTGCGAAGCTGGAAAAGGAAGACATCGCGCAGCTCCACGCCGCGATGAAAAACGTGAACCTGAGTGAAGGAGAGTCGATGCAGGTGTTGCGGTATGCCAATCGCGTACCCTTGCAGTTTCAGGCCGCGGCGTGCGCCATTACGCAGGCGATGATCGCCAATAACTGGCGGAGCTACGGCCTGTCGCAGTCCCGCGGCCAGCTGCCGGCCGGCCCGGTCACAGTGATGGTGCACATGGCCAGCGTCTGGGTCCCGTTCACGAGCGAATCGAAAGAGGCAATCGCGTCATATCCCGAGGTGACAAAAGAGTTGCGGCTTGCCCTGCAGGCCGTGGGGCGAAAGCTTGCGATGTACCTCAATCGCCGCAACCGCGTCCGCCAGGAAGGAGAACGGCGGGAGATTTTCTTACGGTACCTTGGCGAGGTCGCCTCGGCCGTTGCCTCGATCAAGGATTACGGCGACCGCTCCAGAAAAGAATTGTATGGCCGGTTGCTGCACGTCGCGAAACGCAAAACAGCCGAGGCCGACACCAGGCTCGATGGCAGCGGCAAGAAGACGGATTCATCCGACGAGGATTTCGGGGAGAATGTCTTGATTGTGACTCCTGAAGGGGATAAACCGAATGTTTAACCACAAAGACACAAAGGAATTAGCCGCCAATGACGCGAATTACGCGAATGGGCGCATAAGAAATCGTTGATGCGCCCATTCGCGTAATTCGCGTCATTGGCGGCTAATTCCCCCGCTCCCACCTTTTTGTAGACGTAGCT
>Ga0137403_10004595_pt1 | contig 16230 bp, 16 predicted proteins | sample CZOMad2_1_16fung_FD_122057 | JGI IMG/M metagenome (GOLD analysis project Ga0137403, IMG submission 122057) | Vadose zone soil fungal communities from Angelo Coast Range Reserve, California, USA - CZOMad2_1_16fungal (Hybrid Assembly) | ecosystem: Environmental > Terrestrial > Soil > Vadose zone... | reverse complement strand
GAAACTCAATTAGCAAAGCTCGCGAACGAAACGCATATCGAGCTGCGCTCGCCAACTCCCGAGCAGGAAAAAGCGGGGATAAAAAATCGCGTCTTTCTGGACGGGAAAGAAGTCACCGAAGAAATTCGCACGCCAGAGGTAGCGCAAGCGGCCTCGCGCCTGGCCACCATCGCTCCGGTGCGCGCTGTCCTGGTCGCAGAGCAGCAACGCGCGGGCGCTGGTGGCGGCGCGGTGATGGAAGGGCGCGACATTGGTACTGTGGTTTTTCCTAACGCGGACCTGAAAATATTTCTTGAGGCGTCGCCAGAAGTTCGCGCGGAGCGGCGCTGGAAAGAGCACCAGGAAAAAGGCGAGAATTTGTCCCTCGCGCAAGTCCTCGACGAAGTCCGCGAACGCGACAAGCGCGACCGCGAACGCAAAGTGTCGCCGCTGGTGCGCGCCGCGGATGCCGTTCTCGTCGACAACACTGCGATGGATGCGGCAGAAACCGCGCGCCTGATCGTGATGCTTGCGCGCGAACGCGAAAGGGAACTCGCGGCCACAGCCAAGCAAGCGTGACCGGCATGCGCGTGATGCTCGCCGTCGGGAGGAAACCGTAATGATTCGTATGCTCATGTTAGTTGCCCTGGCGATGGCCGGCGCGACCCTTGCCTTTCCGCTGCTCTCTCTTGCCCAGGCAAAAGATTCGCAGCAGCCAGACTCGAACGCGCAAACTAAAGCGGCGGAGAAATTTCGCGGCTTCCTTGACGCCGACTGGCGGCGCTGGATGACCGAGTATCCGGAGGTCGCTACGCATGTCGGTTTTCCTGGCCAGGATGATCGCTGGACCGACGATTCGCCTGCCGGCATTGCGGGCCGCAAGAAACATCTGACCGACAGCTTGGCCGCGCTCAAAGGCATTCATCGCGCCGAGCTGCCGGCTGGCGAGCAGCTCAACTTCGATCTGTATCTCGAACTGCTTGAGACGGCGAACGAAGGGTTGCAGTATGGCGACGATCCCTTTCCGTTTCGCAGCGTCGTGCCGCGCAGCCTGTGGATGCCGCTGAATCAGATGGGCGGCCTCCAGCAGGAGGCGCCGGAAACGCTGGCGATGCAGCCGCACCAGACCGTTGCCGACTACGAAACTCTTCTCAAGCGGCTGGCGGCGCTGCCTGCGGCGGTCGATCAGCAGCAGGTGCTTTTGCAAGACGGGCTGAAGCGCGGGTACACGCAGCCAAAGATCGCGCTACGCGACCTGCCGAAGCAAATCGCGGATTTGACGCCCGCTGATCCGCTCACGAGTCCGTTGCTGCAAGCGTTCAGTGAATTCTCAGCGAATTTCCCAGATGCTGACCGCGCGCGGCTGACCGACAAAGCCAAAAGCATTTACACGGCTTCGATTACGCTTGCCTTTCGCAAGCTGCACGATTACGTCGCTTCCACTTACCTTCCCGCTTGCCGAGAGAACATTGCGGCTATCGCCCTTCCGAATGGCGCGGCGGCTTACGCTTTTCATATTCGCTGGCAAACTACGCTGAACCTTACGCCGCAGCAGATTCACGAAATCGGCCTTAGCGAGGTGAAACGGATTCGCGCCGAGATGGATAAGGTCATCGGGTCGACGAAATTTCAGGGCAGCTTCCACGAGTTCACCGAATTTCTGCGCAATGACGCTCGTTTTTACTACGACAAGCCCGACGATTTGGTGAACGGCTATCGCATCATTGCCAAGCGTATCGATCCGGGGTTGGCGCATCTTTTCGGGAAGCTGCCGCGTTTGCCTTACGGCGTCTGCCCCATTCCGGATTTCAAGGCGCCTTCGCAGACTACGGCTTATTACCAAGCGGGATCGCCGCCGGCTGGCCGGCCGGGCTGCTACTTCGTGAACACGTACAATCTGCACGCGCGCCCGAAGTATGAGATGGAAGCCCTCTCGCTGCATGAAGCTGTGCCGGGGCACCATTTGCAGATTTCGTTGGCGCAGGAGATGGAAAATACGCCGGAGTTTCGTAGGCACGTCGGCTACTCCGCTTTCGTGGAAGGATGGGCGCTGTACAGCGAGAGTCTGGGCGAGGATCTTGGGCTGTACAGCGATCCATACTCGAAGTTCGGGCAACTCAGCTACGAAATGTGGCGCGCGGTGCGCCTGGTGGTCGACACCGGAATGCACTCGATGAACTGGACGCGCGACCAAGCCATCCAATTTTTCAAGGACAACACCGGCAAGACCGATCAGGACATCACGGTCGAGGTCGACCGCTACATCGTGTGGCCGGGCCAAGCTCTGGCCTACAAGCTTGGCCAGCTCAAAATCCGCGAGCTGCGCACTGAGGCGGAGCGGCACCTTGCCGGTAAGTTCAACGTCCGCGTCTTCCACGACGCCGTCCTGGAGCAAGGCGCGGTGCCGCTGAGCCTCCTGGAGCCTCACATCAAGCATTGGATTGACTCCCAAGCCGCACATTGAGGTCTGACCAGCACTGGTAGTTGGTAACATCGACGACGCCCTGTTTCTCCAAAAGAATCCTGCCCCCTACCAAAGACCTTTAACGAATCGGGCCAGCAGCTTCGTGCAAAAACCGTTGCTAGCCCGACTAATGACTGAAGAGCCGCCTTTTCAAGCGTTTACCCGATGGGCGGCTCGGCCCTTTCCGCCCACGATTGGCTTGCCCGCCGTCGCCCCGAATCGGATCGGTCTACAAGGAGAGAGTTATGAAGAATGTTTCGCTGTTAAGTGCGTCCCTGCTGTTATGTTCGGCCCCAGCCTTCGCGCAAGCACCGGACACTACTAGCCGCCCGGCGCAGACCCCGGACAGTAACTCCCAGAGTGACGAGGCCAGTCGCACGGGCCAGGCCAATGCTAACGCCAACAAAACCACGATGACCGGCTGCATCTCAGAACGAAACGGCAAGTACATCTTGATGATGAACAGCATGACCAATAACCAGTCCACGGGACAATCGTCCACCACCCAGTCCCCGAGCCAGTCCACGACGTCGCAGCCTCCCACATCGCAATCGAGCCAGTCCGGGACGCAATCCGGGCAGACTAGCGCACAGTCCAATGAACAGTCCGGCACTCAGTCCAAGACGCCTCAGGCTATCGAGCTCATGACCACTCAAGATCTGAAATCGCACATCGGACACACGGTGCGGGTAACCGGAACGATGACCTACGTCGCGACGGGAAGCAGCACCACGACCACTACTCCGGACCGCAATAGCGACAGCAGCCAGAACACCGCAACTGCCGGGAACAGCAGCAAGATGAATCGCACCATGAAAGTCACTGACATGCAGATGGTGTCCGAAACTTGCACTATGAACGGCAGCGCAACTCCACAGCCCCACTGACTCACAGAGGAAACACCCAGCCCTTTTCTCGCACACTCGCTCACCCGCCGCAAAAGGAGCCCCGCTATTCCGCTGATCCTGCTGCCTTTACGAATTATCTTGACAAAATAGCTATCGTTATGGTAAACTCCACCATGTTACCTCGACGCCCTTCCGTCTCTTTTACCGTTAACTCTTTTCTCGCTGTACTCCTGGGAACTCTTTTTCCTAATCAGCAAATCCGAACTCTTTGGGCAAAATACGGCGTGGGTGTCTTCGTTCCGGTTCGCGGTGGCCAACACCGTTGCCCTTTGGAGAGCTGATTTTGTGATTTATACCCGTCGTCTATCTACCTTTAGAATGAACACTTGCAAAAGTGTATCAAAACAAAGGACTTTAAGTTCCTTTAGAATGAACACTTGTGAGAAAGCCGGGGGAGGGGTATAGCCAAGAGCGGAAATCAGAAAGCGGCGGAAATGCTCAGCGGGTCAGGCGGCAAGCAGAACAGGCGAGTTCCTGCCCCATGTGCTCAGTGCGACCTTGCGCGGTGGTTACCCAGTGATGGTCGGTGTACGGCGGGTCGCGGCGAACGTGTTTCTGATGCCCACACTCCAGGTCGGCCACCCAGTCGCGGTTCACGTCCATGTGAAAACCGACGATCTTCTTAGGGGTGCCCCCGTATCGCGCACTCATGGGCTTCATGGCTCTATTGTACGCCCGCTACTGCGGAACGCACGTGAATTCTTGGTAACAGCTGCAGCCCTGACATGCAAGTGACGCGAAATGCTACACTTTGGCCGCAAATCCGATGGCAACAATGGAATCGTGGGAAAGGGGTAACAAGCATGGCGGCAGGCGACGAAGCAGCGGCGGCAATTCTGGTCCAAACCATATTCTTGAAAGACGGGCACTTACAGGGCCTCCTGGGCGAGCAAGCCAACAAAAGCCCACTGGCAGCGGCGGAATTCCTGAAGCCGTTTTACCGTGCCGTCCTGGCCATGGTGGCCAAGGCGAAGCTGGAAGAAAAGCCCTAGAGGGCTGGGGCAAGGTTTGTCGATGTTATGCTAGCATGATATCACTCAAGAATGATATCATGCTAGCAGAGCTACGATGGCACAACTAATCGTTCGCGATATCGAGAATGAAGTAAAGGCCAAGCTGCAGAGGCGCGCCAAGCGTCATGGTCGGAGCATGGAGGAAGAGGTTCGCGAGATTCTGCGCGATGCTACCAAGGCGGAAACTACCAGCGGCAAAGGGCTCGGAACGGAGATTGCTTCTTTGTTCCGGGACATTGGACTGAGGGATGGCGAGGAAATTCGCGAATTCCACGATCTCCATATCGAACCCGCAAAATTTGAGGAATGATACTTCTGGACACCAACGTCATTTCGGCCCTGATGAGGCCAACTCCAGAAGTGCCAGTGCTACGCTGGTTGGACAACCAGCCGCGATCTTCTATTTGGAGTACATCAATCACACTAATGGAGCTTCGCTACGGTCTGCAAATAATGCCGGCCGGCAGGCGTCGGGACGCGATGTTTCAATCGCTAGAAACACTACTAGTGGAAAAAATCGAGGGGCGCATTGCACCCTTCGACTCTGCTGCCGCGCAACACGCTGGAGATCTGATGGCCTTGCGCAAACCGCGAGGTCGCCCCGGCGATTATCGAGACACCATGATCGCTGGGATTGCGCTTTCTACGCGCGCGACGCTGGCTACAGGCAATATCGCGCACTTCGCGGATCTCTCCGTGCCGGTGGTCAATCCCTGGACGGCGTAGGCTGACGCCTAGAGCGTGCCTTTGCCGAAGGTTAGGCGTAGGCCGGTGGATAGGAGTTCATCGTTGGACTTCAGGCCGGGGAGCGGATTGCTCAGGTAGCGGTCGCTGACCGTGATTTGCCAACTTAGCCAGGCTTTGAGCTTAGTCGCGGCAGTAGCGTCGAACTGGAAGCGATATTGGCCGAGATCGCTCAGGTTGGGGAAAGCGGAGAAGCGTTCGTTGAGCGAGACCCGCTTGTTAAACTTCCAACTAAGTTCTTCGCCGGCAATGACTTCGGCGACGTTGCGGGTGACGTTGGTGAGCACGAGGGGCGGATTGGGAGAAAATTTCTCGCGATCGTAGTCGCCACCGGCAAAGACGTCAAAGGTAGTGTTCTCGGTCTTAATGACGTGATAGCCGAGCCCGCCGCCCAGTACACTGCGCAAGTCGAGATGCTGAAATTCGTCGTAGGCAAAATCGGCGATGGCGAAGACGAAGAGGCGCGGCTTAAGATTGTAGTCGTAACGGGCGCCACCTTGGATGGAGTTTGCGGTCGTACGGCTCGGCGGAGTGGTGTTATCGGTGGCGTAGATGATGTTGCTGTAGAGGCTGATCTTGTCCCGCGTTGAGACGCGGGCGGCTTTTCCGGCGAGATTGAACGCGAGCAGAGCGGAATTTCCGCGCGTTTCGCTGAGGCCGGTGTCCAGCAAGCCGCTCCAAAGATCGGTAATGCGGGGATGCTGCAAGCGGTCGTAGTCGCTTTGCTCCGCGGCGTTGCGGATCGCTGCAACATTCTCGCGCGGCGCGGCGACTTGGCCGCGGTCTCGCGTGGCGACCTCAAATTTGCCGTCCTCGGTGGTTACATTGCCGGATACAACCTGACCGTTATTCAACTGCACGCTCAGCGGCTGCGAGGAAACAATGCCGCTCACCGCGTCCCATTTCAAGGTGATCTCGCCCGCGGAATCAGTCTTCAGCAGCAGGGTCTTGCCGTCGGACTTGACTATGGTGCCGGTCAGCCGGTCCCCATTTTTCAGCGTCACCTGATCCGCGGACGCAGCCAACGTAAACAAAAATATTGATGCCCACGCACACAACGACGCTCTCAAAATCGCACTTCTACGCACGTTCTTTCTCCCTTATTTGCCTTTCGCTAGACAGGAGGCCGGCTGGGCCATGGCTGGGGCTGCACTATGCGGATATTGGATGCTGCGCGGCCCGGAAAAGAAGGCAATTGGTAGACCGGCCGGTTCTCGCTCCCGGTTCGGTTATACTTTTTGGCCGAAGGAGACCCGATGCGTTTGCGCGTTTCGCTCGTGAATGGATTAGCGCCGGTCATCGTCATGGTTGCGACGTTTTGCCTGAGCGCGTGTTCACGGCAGACGGCTTTGCCGACGGCTACGCAGGCCTCTGCAGCGCGACCCATTATCGTGTTCATGACGGATTTTGGTACGGCGAATGATGCCGTGGCGATTTGCCGGGCGGTGATTTATGGGATCGCGCCGGAAGTCCGAATTACAGATATTACGCACCAGGTGACGCCCTACTCGATTGAGGAGGCGTCGCGATTTCTGTATGCGGTGACGCCTTATTATCCTGCGGGGACCGTCTTTCTAGTGGTAGTGGACCCTGGAGTGGGTACATCGCGCAAGGCCATCGCGGTGAAATCGAGGAAAGGGCAGTATTTTATTCTTCCGGACAATGGAGTGATTACGCCGGTGTTGGACCGCGATGGGCTGGCAGAAGCGCGAGAAATCAGCAACCAGCACTGGATGATTGGAGCGACGCTGTCTTCAACGTTTCACGGGCGGGATATTTTTTCCCCCGCAGCGGCGCACCTGGCGGCCGGGTGGGAGTTTAATTTGGTGGGGCCGCCGGTGCAGCAACTCGTGCGGCTATCACCGAGAACTGCGGTATTGTCGCAAAAGGGCGTCGAGGGGGACATTATTGGGCTTGATGACCCATTCGGATCGCTGGTTACCAACATCCCTGGGGATGATTTGAAGGGGCTGGGCTACAACCTAGGGGATAGAGTATTTGTGCAAATTGGCAAGAAGGGGGTCGCGCTGCCTTTTGCTAAGACGTTTATGGATGTGGCGGTAGGAGAGTCCCTACTCTATGTGGATTCACGCGGGCGGGTAGGGATCGCGGTCAACCAGGGCAGCTACTCGAAGAAGTTCAATATCATGCCGCCAGAGAAGATTTTCATTTCACGCAAAGGCGTGCCGGTCAAGTTTCGCTAACGGAAGCTATCGCGATACTTGGGACTCAAACCTCGGCGATTTGCTGGCCGCCTTGATGATGTTGTGGGCTCGAAAGCGGTAGCCCGCCTGCGGCGGGCAGGCAAGAGGACCGCATTCCAAAAACCGCTGCCTTTCACTTCACAGATTGGGGATGTAACCTTTTTCGGGTTTGGCAGTATTCGTGTATGCAGGGCAAGACGCAGCGTAGAGAGAAAACGATCCGAGAATGCACTCGGTAACTGACGAGGAATTGATGCTGCAGGTGCGTGATGGCACGGGAGAAACGCTAGGGGTGTTGTTCGAGCGCTACCACGCGCCGCTCTACAACTTTTATACGAAGCTGACCGGGGATCGGGCATTGAGCGAGGACCTTGTGCAGGAAGTGTTTTTGCGAATTCTGAGGCACCGGCAGACGTTCCGGGACGGAACTCCGTTTCGGGCGTGGATCTATCAGATCGCGCGGAATGCACGCATCGATCATTTTCGGAAGAGCCGGCCGCAGGTGCCATTCGAACCGGAGATGGCGCCGACGGTTTCGCCAGGCGACCCGGCGCAACAGCGGCAAGAATCGGAGTTGTTGCACAAGGCGCTGATGGAGTTGCCTGAAGAAAAGCGGGAGTTGTTGGTGCTTTGCCGATTTCAGGAATTGCCTTACGAGGATGTCGCGCGGTTGGTGGGTTGCGGTGTGTCGACGGTGAAGGTGCGGATTCATCGGGCGATGCAGGAATTGCGGGAGATTTTTCATCAATTGCAGGCTGCGCCGGCTGGTTCCGCGCAGCGTGCTGCGGCGCAAAATATTCCGCCGCGGAGGATGACATGAAATGTGAAGAGATCGCGGAGCTGTTGCCGGATTATTTGCACGAGGGGCTGGCGGCTGAACGGAAGAGCGTAGTGGAGCGGCACCTGGAGAGTTGTGTTGAGTGCAGAGAAGTAGCCGGACTATGGAAGAAGCTGGCGCTGATTCCAGATGAGCAACCGAGCGCGGCATCGCGGCAACGGTTCGAGGCGATGTTGCAGGCTTACCAGACGGGTCGAGGAGATGAAAGAACGCCGCGACGTGTGAACAGAGAAACGTCAATTTGGAACGTATTCCAATGGCTGCGCTCGCCGGTGGGAGCGGTGGCTTGGAGCATCGCACTGGTGGCACTGGGGGCGTTCGTGGGATTGCAACTTGGAAATACAAAATCGAATTCGCAGGATTTGGTGGCGATGCACACGGAGCTGACCAATATGCGGCAGATGGTGGCGCTTTCGATGCTGCAGCAACAGTCGGCGAGCCAGCGGTTGGAAGGCGTCTCGTGGACGCGGCGGGAAGAACGTCTCGATCCACAGGTGCTTTCGGCGCTGACGCACACGTTGCGACATGACCCGAGCGTGGATGTGCGGCTGGCGGCACTGGACGCGCTGAGCCGTCATGCAGGGCAGCCGCAGGTGAAGAAAACGGTGGTGGACGCTTTGCAGGAGCAGCAATCGCCGTTGATGCAAGTTGCTTTGATTGATCAATTGGTGGAGTGGCGGGATGCCGAGGCGGCCCCGCGGCTGGAGAAGCTGCGGCAAACTCCCAATCTGAATCCGACGGTGCGGCAGCGAGCGGATTGGGCGATCAGCAAGTTGAACTGAGGAGCTGAGCATGAGCAATACGTATTTGCTTTCGGTGCTGATGTCGGGGATGGCTTTGCTGGCGCTTCCGGGGCAGGCGGTTCGCAAGGCTCCGGAAAATCGAGCGGTTGCGTCGGTGCAACAGGAGGAGCGTCGTTCTGTCCACGTTGATGTCGATAGGGATGAGCCGGAGATGGATTTTGCAATCGACGTTGATGCGGAAAGAGAGATAGAGACGGCCGCGGATATGGACGTAGATGTCGATGAACCAGACATCGAGATGGACATGAAGCGAGACGAGCCGGAGATGGACGTCGACGCCGATTCCGACCAGGAAGAGATTGATATCGACAACGATGAGCAGGGGTTTGCGGAGCGCGAGCAGGAAAAGATCGAGAAAACATTTGCGATGCCTGCCGGTGCGGGCCGAAGGACGCTCGAGATCGATAACGTTTGGGGCTCGATTGAGGTAGTGGGCACTGCTTCAGATCGCGCGCAGCTCACCGTGAACAAGAGCATCCGAGCGGAATCAAAAGGGAAAATCGAGCAGGCGAAGAAAGACGTGACGCTGGACATCACGCAGCAGGGCGATGTGTTGAAGCTGTACGTGAACGGACCATTCCGGTGCAATTGCCACGATTGCGAGCGATCTCGCGATGACGAGGGTTACGTGGTGAAGATGGATTTTCAGGTGCAGGTGCCGCGGGACATCGATATCAAGATCAAGACGGTGAATGAAGGACACGTTTCCGTGCGCGATATCAATGGGAGCTTTCTGGTGCGCAACGTGAACGGGGACATACAGATTCGGAATATCGCAGGATCGGGGACGGCGCGGACGGTTAACGGGCCGGTGAAGGTGTCCTTTCGGCAGAATCCGCGCGAGGCGTCTGACTTTGAAACGGTAAACGGGGCGGTTGAGTTGGCGTTTGCGCGCGATCTTGCGGCTGATTTCAAGTTCAAGACTTTCAACGGAGGGATTTACAGCGACTTTCCGGTGACAGCGCTGCCGGTGCAGGGAATGAAAGAGGAGCATCACGGGGCGAAGGTGATATTTCGAGCGGACCGGTACACGGGAGCGCGCGTGAATGCGGGTGGTCCGCAAATCAAGGTGGAAAATTTAAATGGAGATATTCGGATACTGGAAAACCATGAATAAGCAAATGAGATTCTCAATGATTTGGGGGCGGTTGGCCGTGGCGGGGATTACGGCGGCGGTGGCGTGGGGATTGAGTGCGGGGACGACGCCGGCGCAAACCGGCGGGGACAGGATCGTGGTGACGCTGAGCGATCCGTCGCGGCCAGCGCGGGTGAAGGTCGGCATGGTAAATGGCGGGATCATCGTTAAGGCCTATGAGGGCAAGGAGGTGGTAGTTGAAGCTCACGCGCGTAATCGCGAGAATTCGCGCAACGAAGGCGGGCCGAAGCGGCTGGCGATCTCCACGACGGGGCTCTCAGTGGAGGAAGAAAACAACGAGGTGAACGTCAACACAGAATCGTATATGCGAGCAATCGATGTAACCGTTTCGGTTCCGGTGCGCACGTCACTGAAGCTGCGGGCGGTGAATGACGGAGACATCGTGGTAACCGGGGTGAATGGCGAATTGGACGTGGATGACATCAACGGAGCGGTGACGCTAAACAATGTTTCGGGCAGCGTGGTGGCGCACGCGTTGAATGGGCACGTGCATGCAACGTTGACGCATGTCGAGCCGCAGAAGGCCATGGCGTTTAGCTCGCTGAATGGGGACATCGACGTTACTTTTCCCGCGGATTTGAAGGCCAACGTGAGCATTCGATCGGACCGAGGGGATGTGTTCAGCGATTTTGACGTGCAGTTGAAGGCGGCAGCATCGCAGCCAGTGGTGGAAGATAGCCGCGAAAAAGGCGGCAAGTATCGGGTGAAGATCGATAAGACGGTGCACGGAACGATTAATGGGGGCGGCCCGGAGATTCAATTCACAAATTTTCAGGGGCAGATTTATATTCGGAAGGCGGGGAATCCGCGATAGTACGGCCGATCATCAGATTTGAATTATGGAAGAACCCAGGATTCTCTTTAAACCCGAAGGTTCAGGCGGCTCGGCAGCTATGATGGCGCTTGAGTCTAGGACTACTCCCACGCTGGAGGATTCCAGGGCTTGCGATGGCGAAGGATCTCTTCCATGTCATTGGCAAAGTCTGCATCGAGTATTGGAGCCCGGCCTGTCTCTTCCTCATGGGCTTTGGCCAGCGCAATGCATTCGGAGATATTGCGGCGCAGTGGCTCGGCAGCGTGAAGGATCGCCACGGGTCGCCTACCGCTTTCGATGATGACCTCTGCGCCGGCCCGCACACGGGCCATCAGAGCAGTAAAGTCGCTCGCTGCTTCGATCTCCGAAACGTGAATCACATCCTTTGCCATGATTGAATTATACACCGCTGCCACAGCGTAGCGCGGACGGGCCGGTTATGAGGCGGGTTCTAGTGCGCGGGCGGTGGTCAGGAGATACCACTCGACGGTGGGGGCGCGGAGATACTTGATGCGGGTGCGGGTGGCTTCGGCGGCGGCGGTGTTGCCGAGTTTTTCCTGCGCGGCGGCGAGCTGATCGAGGGCTAGCGGGGAGCGCGGATCGGCGGCGAGTTCGTCGACGGCGTTGGCAAAGTCGCCTTGGGCGGCGAGCACGTAGCCGCGAGCGGATTCATAACTGTTGGCAACCAGGAAATCGCGCGACTGGTCGGTGAGTCGCTCAAGTTTGCGAACGCTGGCTTCCGCGAGGGGCAATTCGCCGCGGAACGCTGAGACGCGAGCGCGCTCACGCAGGACTTGCGCGTGAAAGTTATCGCGATCGGATTCGCTCAGACCATCGCTGGGACTTTGCAACCAAAGCTCAAGCGAGCGGAGCTGTTCCAGTTCCAAGGCGGCATCTCCGGCCAACATGGCGCGGCCGAAACCGATTTCAAATTGCGAATAGGGTTCCTTTTGACGGCGCGCTTTTTCGTTGAGAGCATCGAGAGCCGCATGCCCTTCCGCGGTCTGTCCTTCCCAAAAATAGACGAGAGCCTTCTGGAATTCGCAGTGCGAACGATCGCGCGGGTTGCTGGAGACGGCGATGGCGTCATCGTATTCAGCGCGGGCGCGCAGGTAATTTCCCATGAGCGCGGAGGTGTCGCCGAGACCGTAGTGTGACGGGGTATAGGTGGGGTCAATGTTGAGAGCGGCGGAATAGTGTTCGAGAGAACTTTGGTCGTCACCGGCCATGCGGAAGATTTCGCCGAGAGAGTCCTGGGGATTGGGAGATTTCGGCTGGACTTCGGCATAACGCTGGACGGAGGCGACGGCTTTTTCGGGGTCGGGTGTGCCGGTTTGGATGTACGAGTAGCCGAGCAGATTAAGCGCAGGAGGAAAATCGGGGTCGAGGTGGCGCACGGTTTCCAACATTTGGCGGGAGCGTTCGTAGTCCTGCTGGAAGTACAGCCAATCAGCGATGATGTACAGCACGTGCTTGTTGTCTGGATAACGCTTGAGAAGATCGTTCATGGCGGTGATGGCGGGAAGGAGATCGCGGTCGCTGATGCTGGTCATCCAATGAATGAGGAGGCGCTCGTCGGGAGTGGTGTGGGGAAGCAGAGCTTTGGCGCGTCCGAGAGCGGCGGCGTCCGGGATGCTTCCCAGAGAAGCTAATGAGAGAGCGGCGTAACCGAGAGCGAACTGCGGATCGCGATTGATGGCTTTGCGGGCGTTGAGGACGGCGCCGTCGACGATGTGGTTTTCATATTTGTCGAGCGAGATTTCGACGAATTTGCGGGCTTCTTCCGAGCGCGTGGAAATCGGGATGCTGCCGAAGAGCTGCTGCCTGACGATTGGAGCTACTTTGGCGGCAGAGCTTTTGCTGCGTGCTTTGGCAGCTTGGACGTGCGGCGCAGGACTTTGCGCCCACAGCGGGCAGCCCCACAACGAGGGGAAAATCAAAAGAAGAACGCGCGCTGAGAAGCGGTTCATGAGCAAATACCCCTTTTTTGAAAACGTGAGATGACCCTTGCACAATCAAGTTAGCTTGCGGGCCGCACGACGGAATACTGGCCGAAGGGACAGGCGATGCGGGATGGTTACGCTTGCGGGAGGCGCACGGTTAGACACAGACGGGGCAGTGTTCTCTTGTCGCAGACGGTAAGTGCGCGAATACTGCAAGTAAGCTTTGCACGGGGTGATTCAGCTCTATGAAAAACACAAATAGGCGAGTCCACGGGTTGCGCATAGCGGCGATGCTTTGTGTGGGTGCGTTGCTGGCGGGGAGCGCCACGCCAGCGATCAAAAACATGGCGGTGATTGCTTCGGCAGGAAGCAAGGTGCAGGATGTGCCTTTGGCGGAATTGGCGAAGCTCTGCAAGGGCGCACAGAAAACGTGGGCGGACGGACGGAATTTTACGTTGGTTATGAAGGATCCGGAGTCGCCGGAGATGCACGTAGCGGTGCAAAAATTGTTTGGGATGCCGGGAGGCGAGGTCAAGAGCGCGATTGCCAAGCTGAATGAGGCGCGGACGGTGGTGCGCGTCGTGGAAAGCGACGAGGATTTGCTGCGGACGGTGGAAGCGACGCCGGGAGCTGTGGGAGTTTTGGATGTGTACGCGATCAATAGCGCAGTCAAGGTGTTACGTGTTGATGGCAAGCTGCCGTTCGATGTGGGGTATGCGCTGAAGGGGAACTGAGGGCATTAATTTCGAGAAGGAAACTACGCTTGCTGCGAAGATATCGGTGAGCGTAAGGCACGCACGGCGGCCAGAGCGAGCAGAACGGCTGCAATTCCGACCACAATCCAAAGCAAATTGGGATGCCGCTCGGTGAATGGGCGGGGATCGGCGTAGTTAACGGTGATCTCTTCCGGGCCGAGTTGAGCGAGGGCCAAGGCTTTCCTGTCTGAAGGATCAAAAATGCGCGCGAAATCGTAGCTGGGCGCCGTAGCACGGTCGTTTCCGTAGAGCAGGCGATAGGAGCGGCCTCGCTCGGCGCGAAAAGTGACGCGGCGGTCCAGGCCACGGAACTCGAGAGCAACCTTGGAGAGAGGCAGATCGTCTCCGTTGATAATTTCGGCGCGCCAGAAGCGAGCGAAGGTCTCGGGAAAGATGATGCCAAGGGATTCCTTAGGCTTATCTCCCTGCCGATAGCGATAAATTTCGCCACCTGTAACAAAGCTCCACTCCTTACCATCCTGGCTGGAACTGAGGCGGACGCCCCTATAAAACTCGTTTTGATCCGTCGAGAAGAGCAATTCGCTTACGGGAAGGTTTGCAGTACACAGATCGGCTTGCCAGGAGCTATTGGATTTTTCCGAAGCCTCCGCAGGCAGAAAGTTCGCAGGAATCGCGGAGCGGGGAGGTTCGGAAGACGAACGAGAAGATATTTCGAGCGAGTCGATGGGAAACTGGCTTTCGCGATCCAGGATGCGCACGCGAAGAAAACGTTGGTTGGAGTAGCCATCGAACTTAACTGTTTGGCTGCCTTCCAGACCGTGTTTGCGGAAGCGAGAGATAGGCGAGCGCGCATCGACGACCCGCCACTGATGAGCATCATCACTTACCGCGGTCTCGACCCAATACATGAAGTCATTTTCAGGAGTTGCGATTCGATACGTGTTGAACCATGGCTCGGCATCGAGTTGCTTGAGTGTGACGCCGTGAGTCTCGTCGAGCGGAGGTTTGTCGGTTATCCGAACAATGATTTGCGTGAATTGGCCGGCGATGAAGCTGCGTTCCAGAATCCGAGAGGCGCGCGTCTCGATTTTGGACGCAGATTGAAGCGTGGTTAGAAAATAGGGAGCTTCGTGGTTGAGGTCATCGATAATCCGAAAATCAGCGCCAAGCGAGCTGCCGTGAGAAACGACATCCCAGGGCAGAACGCCGAGGCTGATGGGTGAGTGATCCATTTCTACACGAAAGCCCGATAGAGCACGGGAATAGCGCCAGGAGCGCCATTCATTTGGCAAGGTGGCGGCGAATGAAATCGAAAGCGAAATCGAAAGCGAAAGCGTGAGCAGAACGAGAGCGACGAGGATACTGGGCCGGCGCGTCATCATGTGGACCGTTCCCGGGAGATCTTTTTCTGGTACAGAAAGGAAACGACCAGCAGAAGGACGCCGAGAATAAGAAGGGAAACGATGCGATAGAAGCGGTCGAGATAGGAAATGTCGTAGAGAAAGACTTTCGCGACCGCGAGGCCGAAAAGGACGAGTGCTTGCCAGCGAAGTAGAGCGGACTGACGCTTTACGCCGATCAGGATTAGAACGGAAGCGTAGAGGGTCCAAAGCAGGGAAAGCGCCAGGTGCTGCGCAAGATGGCGGTCGACGCCGAACAGGGCGCTGCGGCCGAAATAATCCCAGAATTCCAGAGACAGCGCGAGTATGGCGTAGGCATTGGTGCCGACGGCCAGAACTGTAAGGACGGCATTCTCTTGCTCTCACAGAATTGAGGCTTGCTCGCGTGCTGCGAGCAGCGCAGCCACCAAACAAGTGATTAGAACGAGATAGGTGGCGAATCGCGCATTGAATAGGAATTGAGGGGCGGAGATGGGGAAGAGCAAGAGGCGCACGGCCGCGAGACCGAGCAGGAAATAGCCGGCTTGGCGCAGTCGAAGGTGGAGTGCGCGAAATCCGGTCCAGATCAGGACGGCGCCCTCGATCGCGAAGAACAGGGTGATCAATTTACCGTCGAGGCGAATAGGGATCGCCAAGGTAGCAAAGGTGAGTGCGAGTCCGCCGAAGATCAGTCGCGACAGGGATTTTTCGCTCTGCTTCGTGGCGGGAAGAATCCGAGAAACTGTTAGGTGCGCGGCTGACAAGGCCAAGACCAGCAGGGTGAGCGGCCAGCGTTGTCGGGGCCATAGCATCGCGTAAGCAGCGGCCAAATAGTTGAACGCGTTTAGGACGATCAGTAAGGCGCCAAGAGAGTCCAGAACACCCGAGCGAATGGAATAGAGAATGGGCACGGTCGAATAAATGACTAGGAAGAGCGTCGCGAAGGCGAGTGTGGGCTCCAGCTTGGTCGGCTCGTAGAAGGCGTCATACCAGCCCCAGAAATAAAATTGTGTGAGAACGAAGGAGACTGGTGCAAGCCAGCGCCAATCGCACCGCCATGCCATTATCAGCAAGCCGGCACAAAGGATGAAAATGTAGGTGAAAAGGGCGATCTGTTCGTCCTTGCCGGTGCTCACCAGGAGAGGAGTGAGAAATCCTCCCAACATGGAAAGCATGGCGATGCGCTGGGAATCGCGGCCGAGCGCGACCGCAGCAATCGCTATAGTGACCAGCACCATTCCGGCAAAGCCGACTTCGCGACTGAAGACG
>Ga0137403_10004594_pt1 | contig 16231 bp, 15 predicted proteins | sample CZOMad2_1_16fung_FD_122057 | JGI IMG/M metagenome (GOLD analysis project Ga0137403, IMG submission 122057) | Vadose zone soil fungal communities from Angelo Coast Range Reserve, California, USA - CZOMad2_1_16fungal (Hybrid Assembly) | ecosystem: Environmental > Terrestrial > Soil > Vadose zone... | reverse complement strand
TTGCGGTCCGACGACACGTAGGCGCCGACGTTGGCCAGCGTGCGCACGCGCAGCGCGAGGAACCGGCCGTCGGCGTCCAGGGCCAGCTCGGCCTCGGTCACGTTGTCGCGCGCGTGCTCGTCGGCGGGAATGGCCTCGCGCCGCTCGCAGCGCCACTTGACCGGGCGGCCGAGCCTGCGGGCCGCCCACAGCACCAGGCGATGCTCCGGATACTGCCAGCCCTTCGTGCCGAAGCCGCCGCCGACGTCGCCGACGATCACGCGGATCTGGTGCTCGGGGACGCGCAGGATGTTGGTGGCGAGCGCGGTTCGCACGCGATGCGGGTACTGCACGTCGGCGTGGAGCGTGTAGCGCTGCTCGCCCGGGTCCCAGGCGCCGAGAGCGCCGCGCGCCTCCATGTACTGCGCGTGGACACGGGTGATGACGTAGCGCCGGCGCACCACGCGTGCGGCGCCGGCAAAGGCGGCCTCGGTGGCCGCGTGGTCGCCGACCTCGTGCACGTTGCTGACGTTGTCGGGGCACTCGTCCCACACCGCGGGGCCGCCCACCGCGTCCGCCGTCGACGTCACCGAAGGCAGCGGCTCATAGTCGATCCGTACCAGCTCGGCCGCGTCCTCGGCCTGGGCGAGCGTATCGGCCACGACCATCGCGACCGGATCGCCGACGTAGCGCGCGCGCTCGCGCGTCAGGCCGTGGTGGGGCGGCGCCCACATCGGCGAGCCGTCGGGGCGCTTGCGCTTGAGCGCCATCTTCATCGTGCCAAGGTCGGCGACGTCGGCACCGGTGAAGACGGCCAACACGCCCGGCGCGCGCTGCGCGCGGGTGGGGTCGATCTTCACGATCCGCGCGTGAGCGTGGATCGAGCGCACGATCACGGCGTGGGCCTGGCCGGGCAGGTTGACGTCGTCGTGAAAGCGCCCCGCGCCTCTCACGAGCCGGACGTCCTCGAACCGCTTGATCGGCTGGCCGATTCCGAACTGTCCCATGGTCCGGTAGTCACTCATGTTGACGGCGCCGGGTCAAGGTCGGTAACCCCGTTGCCGCCTCCAGGGAAAAGATTTGCAGCTTCCGTAGAACTACTGATCCCGCCCCCGAGGGCAACTCTCCGAAACTCCATACCGATCTGTTGGCAGGGAAACTGCTTGCCACATTGACCGTGAAAATTCTGCGTGCTCTCTGCGTCTGGCCAGAAACCGGGCATCGGACCCGGCGCACGCTCACGTGATGACGGGGGACAACGGGCTTCAGCCCACCCTCGATGCGCCGGGACCGTTCCTTGCCGGCGGCGCGGTCTCTCTCGGGGAGATCGAGCCCCCGCGTGGCGAAGGCCTGACGCCACGCCTCGCCGCGATGCTCCGCGGACTCGCCCGCGTGACGGCTGAAGTCTGCGCGGTCGATCGCTGCTCGATCTTCGTGCCGAAGGGCGACGTCCTCGTTCCCGCCATGTCTCAGCTCGCGACCGGCACGCCGCGGGCCGATCTCTGGCAGGCCTTCACGGGCCTCGAGACGAAGGTCGGCCCGGAGGGTCCGGCGCTCCTGGTGGAGGTGCTGTCCGCCCGGCGTCCCCGGGTGGTCGTCGACGTCCCGACCAATCCGCGCGTCCCCGACGAGTGGAAGCGGTTCGGCATCCGCTCCATGCTCCTCGCCCCCCTCGTCCGCGAGGACGCGGTCGTCGGCCTGATGGTGCTGGACACGACGGCGCCCTCGATCAAACACGCGCAGCGCCGGCGCGCGGGTCAGCTCGCTCACAGCGTCACCCTCGCCATCGATAGTCCGGCCTCGACGCGAGAGATGCGCAGCCGCCTGCGCGCCTCGGAGACGATTCTCAGCGTCGGGCGGACGATCGGGTCCACCCTCGAGCTGCAGGAAGTCGTCCGGCGCATCACGCGGGAGGCCGCGCACGCCGTCCGCGCGGACTCTGCCGGCGTCTATCTGATGACGGAGACGCGTGACCGGCTGCTGCCCTACGCCGCGTATCACATGCCCAAGGAGATCCTGGACACGATTCGCAAGCGCCCGATCATCCTGAAGCACTTTTCGGATCTCCAGACCCACTGGTCGGCCGATGTCCCGAACGACCCGGCGTTCCAGGCGCCGATCTTCCGGCAATTCCCGGCGAAATCGCTGATCCTGGCGCCCCTGCGTGCCAAGGACGGGGTGATCGGGGTGCTTGCCTGCGCATGGTGGACCCGGCGGCACCGCGTCAGCCGAGAGGAGATCAGCCTGATGGAGAGTCTGGCCGGCCCGGCGGCAGTGGCGATCGAGAATGCCCGGCTCTACGCGAAGGCGGCGCAGGCCGCCGTCGATCAGGAGCGGATCCGGGTGGACAAGATCCTGCACGACACGCTGCGGCAGACGGTGTTCTCGATGGCGATGAAGATCGACATGGCGCTCAACGGGAGCACCAAGGCGTCGGCGCTGCGGACGGCACTGCACGCCCTCAAGCAGGACGCCGGCGTGATGATGGCGCAGATGCGCGAGGTCTTGCCGCCGGGTGAGGCCGCCCGGGCGGCGCGGGCGTTCCGGCGTGGGGGCCGCGCCCGCGCCTGAGACGGCACCCCCATTCGGGGGACGAAAAAACCCTCATACGGGTGTACTGGCCCCGACCGAAGCGTGGTCTACTCAATGCGCGGTCGAGCGCTGAGTCGAGGAGAATCGAGTGGCGCGAAGAATCGAGCGGCCCGTTCCTCACGCCGGAAATGGCGTGCGGCACAAGTTCCAGGTGCTGGACCGCATCAACGTGGCGATCGTCGACGATCACGAGATCGTCCGCGCCGGACTGAAACAGGCGCTCGAGCGTGAGGCCGACATCGCGATCGTCGGCGAGGCGCGAACGGGCAACGAAGCGGTGCACCTGGCCGAGACCCTGCGCCCGCACGTCATGCTCCTGGACGTGAAGCTCGAGGACGTGGAGGGTCCGGAGGTGTGCCGGCGCGTGCTCGCCGCCTCGCCGGGCACGGCCGTGGTGATGCTGACGAGCTACTGCCAGGACAACATCATCCTCAAGAGTCTCACCGCGGGCGCCAAGGGCTACCTGATCAAGGATGTCGAGCTGGCCGAGGTCAAGCGGACGATCCGCGCCGTCTATCGCGGGCACTCGGTGCTCGATCCGAAAGTCGCCCCGCGCGTGATCGCCAACGCCACCAACGGCAACGGCAAGCCCGGCGCGAGCCTGTCGGAGCGCGACGTCGCCATCATCCGGTACGTCGCCGGCGGCCTCACCAACAAGGAGATCGGCGCGCTCGTCCACCTGAGCGCGCACACGATCAAGGACCGCCTGGAGAAGATCGCGGACACCTTCGACGTCCGCTCGCGCGCCGAGATCGTCGCCGAATCATTCCGCGCCGGTCTGATCTAGCCTCGCCGCTCGACGGCGACCCCCGAGCGGGGGTCGAGGCTCCCTCCGTTTCGCCACCGCGCATGCTCTGCACGCGGGCGCCTCCGCCCACGAACGGATGCCAAAGATTCCCCCTCGCGTCTGTAGGCGGCGCTCGCGTGGCGCAGTCTACTTCGTCCATCAAGTAGCGGCCCGTCGCGCCCCGGACCGCGAGAGGGGATCGAACGAGCAAGATCATGAACCTCGAGCGCGCGACGCACCCCGACTGCGCATGAACCTCACCACCGTCGCCCATCGGCCGTGGCCGGGACCGGCGTTTCCCTACGTTGTCGGGGAGTCGGAACGGATGCAGGACGTCTACGCCGTGATGACGAAGGTGGTGGAGGGCGACGCCAACGTCTGTCTCGAGGGCGGGAACGGCACCGGCAAGGAGCTGATCGCCGAGACGCTGCACGCGGCGGGGCCACGGCGCGCCCGCCCCTTCGTCGCGCTCGACTGCGCGGCCATCCCCGAAGCCTCGATGGATCGGCAACTCTCCGGCCCCGCCCGCGACGGGGTCACGCTCTTCCTGGACGCGATCGGCGAGCTGACGCCATATCTGCAGGCCAGGCTGCTCCACGTGATCCGCACGGGGCCGCAGGTCCGCGTCATCGCCGCCACGAACCGCGACCTTCGCCAGGCCGTCCACACCGGCCACTTCCGCGGGGACCTCTATTACGGCATCGCGGTCGTTCACGTCGAGCTGCCGGCCCTTCGGGAGCGCACCGAAGACATTCCGATGCTCGTGGCGCATTTCCTTCGCCGCAAGGCGGCCCGGCACCGGAAGACGATCCGCGGCCTGACGTCGCGCGCCATCGAGAGCCTCGTGGCCAATCCGTGGCCCGGCAACGTGCGGCAGCTCGAGAACTGGATCGAGCGGGCGGTCGTGCTCGCCGGGGCGGACCTCGTCGACGTCGAGCATTTTCCCCCCGCGGTCCGGGAAACGGCGGCGCCGCCGCTCCCGACGGTGCCGCGGCGGCTCCGCCTGCGGGAGGTCGAGAAGCTGTACATCCTCGAAACGCTCGAGCAGACCCGGTGGAACCGGGCCGCCGCGGCCCGGCTGCTGGGGATCAGCGTGCGAGGTCTGCAGTACAAGCTACAGCGCTATCTCGGCGAGACCAGGAGCATTGTCGGCGCGCCATGACGCCGGCGACGGCGAAAGAACGGCTCGCCGCGTTCCTCGTCGCGCGCGACGGGAGCAGTTTCTGCGACGCGTGCGCGGCGCGCGCGCTCGGCATCGATCCCTCCACCGCCTATCGTGCCGCGGCGAAGACGACGCAGGCCCGCGGCTTCGTGCGTGAGTACGCGCTGTGCTCCGACTGCGGCGCGAGCCGTCTCATCACGCGCTCGGCCGGCTGAGTTATTCGGGCCCCGTCGGCGTCGGCGCCGCCGGCCGAGTTTGCTTCGGGGCGGCGGCGGGCGTTGCTAAAATGGCGGCATCCATGGGGTCACTCCGCCTCCTTCCGGGCCTGATCCTCCTGCTGTGGGCGGGCAGCGCGCTGGCGGGCCCGCCCACGGTCATGCACGAGGGCCGCGAGTACGTCGAGCTCTCCCGCGTGGCCGCCGCGCTCAAGACCCGCCTGGAGGCCACGGCCGACAGCACGCAGGCGCAGCTGCGTCCGGCCGGCCACGTCATCACGGTGACGCGCAACTGGTCGCGCATCCTCGTCGACGGCGCGCCGGTCGTGCTCGACGCGCCGGTGCGCGTGCGCCGGGGCGTGTGGCTCGTGCCCGACTCGTTCCTGGCCCAGGTCCAGCCGCGCGTGCAACCGGCGGCGGCCGTGCAACCAGTGGCGGCCACCTCGCCGGCCACGACCGCCCCCCTCGTCGCGCGCGCGGTGGCGGCGGCGGCGCCGGTGGCCCTCGAGGAGCTGCGCTTCCGCTCCTATCCGTCGTTCACGCGCATCGTGCTGGAGACGTCTGCGACGGTCACCGCCCGCGTCGAGACGAGCGGCGGCAAGGAAGCGCGCATCCGCCTGTTCGGCCTGACGGCGGACGCCCGCACCGAGGAGATCGGCGACGGATTCATCGAGCAGGCGCGGCTCGAGCGCGCGGGCCCCGACGCGATCCTGCGCGTCGTCTTCGAGGGGAGCGCGGGGGAGGTCAAGGCGTCCGCGCTGGCCGACCCGCCGCGGCTCGTCCTCGACTTCCTGCGTCCGGCCGAGATGGCCCCCTCGCCCGAACGTCGCGACGCGGTGACGCCGCTGCGCGTGATCGTGCTCGACGCCGGGCACGGCGGCCACGACCCGGGCGCGATCGGGCCGGCCGGCCTGCAGGAAAAGGATCTCGTGCTCGACGTCACCCGGCGCGTGGCGCGCCTGATCGAGGACAAGCTCAACGTGAAGGTGCTGCTCTCGCGCGACGCCGACCACTTCGTGCCGCTGCGCGACCGCACGAGCTTCGCCAACAAGGAGCGCGCCGACCTGTTCGTCTCCATCCACGCCAACGCCAATCGCGCGACGGCGTCGACCGGCGTCGAGACGTACTTCCTGTCGTCGGAGGCGACGGACAGCACGGCGCGCCAGGTGGCGGCGCTGGAGAACAGCGTGGTGCAGCTCGAGAAGACGCCGGGCCGCGGCGGCCGGCTCGACGCCGTCAAGGCGATCCTCTGGGACCTCGCGCAGTCGGAGTTTCAGCTCGAGTCCTCGCGCCTGGCCGAGGTCGTGCAGGACTCGATGACGCAGACGCTGCGCATCCCGAACCGCGGCGTGAAGCAGGCCGGCTTCTACGTGCTCGGCGGCGCCGCCATGCCGGCCATCCTCATCGAGATCGGGTTCGTGACCAACCCCAGGGAGGAGCGCCGCCTCAAGGAGTCGAAGTACCGCGACGAGATCGCGCGCGCGCTCTTCACGGGGCTGGCCGAGTACAAGAAGAAGTACGACGCGCGCGCCCGCGAGCTGGCGCCGAGCGCGCGCGCGCCCCGGGAGCCCTGAGGCGATGGCCCGTCCCGACGGCCGCGCTCCCGATCAGCTGCGTCCCATCGTGGTCACGCGCGACTATCTCCTGCACCCCGAGGGCTCGGTCCTCGTGGAGTTCGGCGCCACCAAGGTCATCTGCACGGCGTCGGTCGAGGAGAAGGTGCCGCCGTTCCTCAAGGGCCAGGGGCTCGGCTGGGTCACCGCGGAGTACGCGATGCTCCCGCGCTCGACCAACACGCGGACCCCGCGCGAGAATCGCGGGCCCAGCGGCCGCTCGCAGGAGATCCAGCGCCTCGTCGGCCGTGCGCTGCGCGCCGTGATCGACCGCGGCAAGATGGGCGAGCGCACGGTGTGGGTGGACTGCGACGTCATCCAGGCCGACGGCGGCACGCGCACCGCCGCCATCACCGGCGGCTTCGTCGCCGTGGCCGACGCGCTGGCCAAGGTCAACGCCGTCGCCGCCGTGCGCGATTGCGTGGCCGCCGTCAGCGTCGGCATCGTCGGCGGCGTGGCCGTGCTCGACCTCAACTATATCGAGGACTCCGGCGCCGCCGTGGACATGAACGTCGTCATGACGGGCGCCGGCGAGTTCGTCGAGGTCCAGGGCACCGCCGAGCAGACGCCGTTCGGCCGCGCGGGTCTCGACGAGCTGCTCGCGCTGGCAGGCGCCGGGATCCGGCGCCTCGTCACGCTCCAGCGGCGGGCGCTCGACGCGCGTGGCGAGCGGATCTTTTCCGCCTAGCTCACGTGGGGGGCCCCGAAATGGCCCCCCACACCCCCCATACGCTCGGGGCGCCCCGGCGAAGCCGTGGCACCCCTCGACACCCTGAAAAGCCGCGTCGTCCTCGCGACCCTCAATCCGGGCAAGCTGCGGGAGCTGGCGCGTCTGCTCGGCGACCTGCCCATCGAGCTGCTGAGCCTCGCCGACGTCCCGGGCGCGACGCTGCCCGAGGAGACGGGGCGCACGTACGCCGACAACGCGCTCCTCAAGGCGCGGGCGGCGCGGCGGCTGACGGGGTGCGCCGCGCTCGGCGACGACTCCGGCCTCGAGGTCGACGCGCTCGGCGGCGCGCCCGGCCTGCACTCCGCGCGCTTCGGCGGTGCCGGGCTCGACGACGCCGGCCGCGTCGCCCTGCTGCTCGAGCGCCTGCGCGCGGTGCCCGCGGGCAAGCGCACGGCGCGCTTCCGCTGCGTCATCGCACTCGTCGACGAGCGTGGGCGCGAGCACACGGTGGAGGGCGTCGCCGAGGGCGAGATTGCGCCGGCGCCGCGCGGGACCTCCGGCTTCGGCTACGATCCCATCTTCTATTATCCGCCGCGCGGTCGAACGTTCGGCGAGCTCACCGATCGCGAGAAGGAGGGCGTCAGCCACCGCGCGCTCGCCGCGCGCGCGGCCCGGGCGCTGCTGAGCGGGTGACATGAAGGGATAGGGGTTCCGTGGTACGTTCGTGCCGTTCGATCGGCGAGAACCGAAAAGGAGCAGGCCATGACCGACCGACCCGATCTGGTGATCGACGGCGACGGACACGTGATCGAGGTCAACGAAACTTACGAGCGGATCGATCCGCAGTACCGCGAGCGGCGTCCCGTCTACACTCAGGCGTCCCGCGGGTACATCGTCCGACTCGTGGACGGGAAGGTCTGGGGACCCGACACCGAGTGCGGCTTCGTGGGCGTCAACGGCAACCTGGGGCCGCCGAAGGGCAAGGCCATCCACTATCGCCGGATGGGGACCTACAACCCCTGGGCTCGCCTCGCGGACATGGATCGCGACCAGATCGATGCGGCCGTCATCTATCCCACCGACGAGCTGCCGCTCACGGTGACCCACGACGCGGGCTTCGCGGCGGCCCGGGCGCGCGCGTACAACGACTGGCTCTACGACTACTGCGAGGTGTGTCCGCAGCGGCTCAAGGGCGTCGGCCTCGTGGCGCTCCAGGACGTGCAGGGCGCCATCGCGGAGATGCACCGGGCGGTGAGCCGGCTCAACATGGTGGCCATCCAGATCGGGTGCACCGTTCGCGAGGATACGTTACTGAGTGATCCGCGGCTCACGGACTTCTGGGCGGAAGCCGAGCGATTGAACGTGGCCGTCGCCGTGCACGGCCCGGCGCTGCCGTCGCTGTTCCGGGGTTACTTCGACCTCAACCGGCCGGACCACATGCTCGAAGTCTCGCACATGGCGCACACGTTCGCGCAGATGCTCGCGTGCTCCAACATCATCACGAGCGGCGTGCTGGAGCGGTTCAGCAAGCTGAAGATCGCGTTCCTGGAAGCCGGCGCGGGGTGGGTGCCCTACTGGATGCATCGCATGGACGAGTACAACGAGGTGGCGCCGGAGCGGTGGGCGCACATCTCCGCGAAGCCCAGCGAGTACGTGAAGGGCGGCCGCGTGTTCTTTTCCTGCGAGCCCGGCGACGAGTTCATCCCGTTCTTCATCGACCACGTCGGCGAAGACGCGATGCTGTTCGCCTCGGACTATCTGCACTTCGACGCGCTCTTCGTCGGCGAGCCGGGCCACGACGGCCATCCGTATCCGGGGACGGTGGCCACGCTGCTCGGGCGGAAGGACGTGCCCGACTCCGCCAAGCGCAAGATGCTGCTCGACAACAGCCTGCGCTTCTACGACATGGACAAGGGCGAGCTCGGCCGCCGCGGCATGCCGGTGACGCGTCCGGAGCCCGCGGAAGCGCGCCGGGCCACGGTGCCGGGAACGATCTCCGCGCGGTGAATAGAGGATAAGAAGAAGCGCGCCGGGCCCAACACGCTCACTCGGCGCCGCGTGACGTACGGCGGGCGCCCCTCGAAGCAGGCTTGTGTTTCCTCGCCCGGCGGCGCCGCCGATAGTGTGCCGCGACCTTCATGCGATTGCCGCAGACCGTCATACTGCACCACCGACGCGCATGATTCTTCGTCGCGTCGTAGAAGTACAGGATGCAGCGCGGGTTCTGGCACTTGACGATCAGCGCGAGATCACCGTGACAGAGTAGATCGCTTGCAGATTCGGCCACAGGGACCAGCAGATGACGGGGGTCTCGAGGCTGAAACGAAACCTGGCGCTCGAATCCGTGGCGCGTTCGGACGAGCGCGACGTCGACGGTGCGGGAGCGGAGCAGGGCATTGATCTTGTCGAGCGCACCGGTCGATGGCCGCTTGCCATGCACGATCCCCTCGGCCATTTCTCGAAGCAGCCGCCGAAAGGCGCGCGCCGCGGACAACGCGCCGGCGCCCTTCGATGTCGGGCCCCAGCGCCGCAAAATCTGCTTCGCCTGGGCGGTGCCGAGCACGTGCGCCTGCTCCAGCCAGTCGACGAGATCGCCAAAGTCCTGAAGGAGATCCACGCGCCGCCCCTGCTCGATGAGTTCCGTGTTCACGAAATCGAGCCAGCGGTGGTTTCCGATCATGGGGAACGTGCCCCGGGACGCCTTGGACGGCATCGATCTCATGGGCCCTCGTAACTCCCGAAAATGTGCTTGACAGGTTAGAGGTCAGTCTAGGAGTATCCGCGCGTAACTAGCAAACAGTCTTTTACACGGTTAGTCGGAGGTGCCGCTGACGACCGTCGGGAGGTGTGCCATGAGACTGACCACCGTGCTTCGGCTAGGCGTCCTGACCGGTATGCTGTGGGCCCCTGCGGCAAGCGCGCAAGGGGCGAACGGAGAAAAGCTGGGAACGGTCGTCTTCCCGGTCTCGTGCAGTCCGGCGGCGAGTCAACAATTCGGGCGCGCCGTCGCGCTGCTTCACTCGTTCTGGTACGAAGAGGCCGTCAAGGCCTTCACGGAAGTGACCGTCACCGATCCGTCCTGCGCGATGGGCTTCTGGGGTGTCGCCATGAGCATGTATTACCCGCTCTGGTATCCACCCAGCGAGGCCACGCTGAGGGCCGGCGTGGCCGCCCTCGACCGCGCGACGGCCGTCGGCGCGAAGACCCCGCGAGAGCGAGATTACCTTGCCGCGATCGAAACGTTCTATCGCGACTGGGACAAGAGCGATCATCGCAGCCGAACCGTTGCCTACGAAAAGGCGATGGAACGCGTGTACGACCGCTATCCCGACGATCACGAGGCCGCGGTCTTCTATGCCCTCGCCCTGAATGCCACCGCGCCCCCCACCGACAAGACCTTCGCCAACCAGCTCAAGGCTGGTGCGATCCTCGAAAAGGTCCTCACCGGGCAACCGAACCACCCCGGGGTGGCGCACTACATCATCCATAGCTACGATTCGGCGATGTTGGCGAGCCGCGCCCTCCCCGCCGCCCGCGGCTACGCGAAGATCGCGCCGTCGGCGCCTCACGCGCTTCACATGCCGGGCCACATCTTCACGCGTTTGGGACTGTGGCAAGAGTCCATCGACTCGAACCGGATGTCTGCGGACGCAGGCGTCGCGTACAGCACGAAAACGGGAGCGGATGGCGTCTGGGATCAGACCCTTCATTCGCTCGACTATCTCGCCTACGCCTACCTCCAGACGGGCCGCGACGCCGCGGCGAAGCGCGTGGCCGATGAGGTCGCGACGATTCGCAAGGCGTATCCGGAGAGTCTTCCCGCCGCATACGCCCTCGCCGCCATTCCCGCGCGTTTGGCTCTGGAGCGGCAGCGCTGGACGGAGGCCGCCACCCTGACCCTCAGTCCCTCGACGTTTCCGTGGAATCGCTTCCCATGGGGCGAAGGCATCACCGCCTTCGCCCGCGCTCTCGGGATGGCGCGCGCCGGCGACGTCAGCGGCGCCGAGAAGGAAATCCAGAAGCTCGCGTCGCTCCGGGATAGCCTCGCCCAGGCGAAGAACAAGTATTGGGCGGACCAGGTGGAGGTCCAGCATCGTGCAGCCTCCGCGCTCGTCGCCCGGGCGCAGGGCAAGAGCCAGGAGGCGTTGAACCTGCTCCGCTCCGCTGCTGATCTCGAGGGCTCTATGGACAAGCACCCGGTCACTCCGGCGCCCGTCGTCCCCGCGCGTGAGCTCCTCGGCGAGCTGCTCCTCGAGCTCAACGAGCCGAAGGAGGCCCTGCGGGAATTCGAAGAAACGCTGATGGCCGAGCCGAACCGGTTTCGCAGCCTGTTCGGCGCCGCGCAGGCGGCTGAACTCTCACGCGATACCGGCAAGGCCCGCACGCTGTACGCCAAGCTCGTGTCGCTCTGCGACCGCGCGGACACGCAACGGCCAGAGCTTCAGCAGGCGAAGGCCTTTCTGATGAAATAGCGGTCGGCGCCTTCGTCTACATCCTCAGCCTCACGCCGGCGCGCTCCTCCTGGAGCGTCGAGGCCTTGATGCGGTCCTGACCGCCCCAGCCTCGATTCATTGCCTCCAGCAGCTCCAGCTGACAGAGGTCGAGCAGCCGGGTCGGCACACCGTGCTGTGTCGCGAGATCGCCGGCCAGCCGGAAGTCCTTGTACGCGAGCGCCAGCGCAAACCGCGCGGCGAAATCTCCGCGGAACAGCGTGGCCGGCATGCGCTTGGTGAAGGTCATGTTCTGGCTCACGATGCATCCCTCGCGGAAGGCCTCGACGAGACGAGGCAGTGCGACGCCGCCTTTCACGCCGAGCGTCAGGCATTCCGCGAGCAGCAGGTCGATGCTCATCGCGAGGGCGTTGTGGACGAGCTTGGTGATCGACCCCGTGCCCAGCTCGCCCACCCACACGACGCTTCTCGAGGACGCGTCGAGCACCGGCTTCACCCGACGCAGGACGGCTTCGTCACCGCCCACGAACAGCGTGAGCTGCCCCTCGAGCGCGCCTTCGCGCCCGCCGTCGAGCGGGGCGTCGAGCAGGTGCGCGCCGCGCGCTGCCACCGCGACGCCGACCTCGCGGACGACGGCCGGCGCGTTGGTCGTGTGATCGATCACGACCGATCCCGATCTCACGCCCTCCACGACGCCGCGCGGGCCGAGCATCACGGCCTGCATGTCCGGTGGGCCGGGTACGCAGACGCAGATCACATCGCACTGCCCGGCCACGTCCTTCGGCGCGTCCGCCCAGACGGCGCCCCGCTCGAGCAGCGACGCTGCCGCCTGTCTTCTGAGGTCGTGGACCACGAGCGGGAACCCCGCCCCGAGCACGAAGCCCGCCATCGGCGCGCCCATGTTTCCCAGGCCAATGAAGCCTACCCGCATCGCGTTCTCCTTCTCAGGTGAGGGGCCCCGAAATGGCCCCCCACTCCTTCAGTCCGAACCCGGCTGCTCCGGCAGCAATCCCTCGGGACGCCGGATCATCAGCACGACGAGCACCACGCCGACGAGGATCTGTTGCGCCGCGGCGAGCCGCACGCCCGTCAGGAACGGGATCACGTCCTTGGCGAATCGGCTGCCTTCGAGAAGGCCGAGAAGAACCACCGAGCCGAGGAGCGCGCCGCGGTTGTTGCCGCTGCCGCCGAGGATGAGGGCGAGCCAGACGAACAAGCTTTCCTGCGGCAGGAACATGTTCGGCTCGACGTAGGCGAGATAGTGCGCGAAGAGAATGCCGGCGAGCCCCGCGATGCCGGCGCCGAGGGCGAAGGCCTGGACCTTGAACCGGAACACGGGCTTGCCCGCGACGGCGGCGACCGTCTCGTCCTCGCGGATCGCGCGGAGCACGCGGCCGAACGGCGAGCGGCGCAGGCGCTCGAGCGCGGCGTAGACGACCGCGACCGTGACCAGCACGAGAGCGAGGTAAAAGACGTCGTAGTGTCCGGTGAACTGCGCGTGGAGCGGGCGCGGGATCCCGGTCACGCCGTTCGCGCCGCGGGTGAGCCACGCCTCGTTCAAGAGGAACAGCCGCAAGACCTCGCCGAAGCCGAGGGTGACGATGGCGAGGTAATCCTCTCTGAGTCGCAGCGCGACCATCGCCAACCCGGCGCCGGCGGCGGTGGCGAGCCCGACCGCCGCCGGCCACGCGAAGACGAGCGGGGTACCCCCGACGGCCAGCAGGGCGGACGTATACGCGCCGACGGCGAAGAAGGCGACGGCGCCGAGGTTCACGAGCCCCGTGAATCCCCACTGCACGTTCAGGCCCAGCGTGACGAGCGCGCGGACACCGACCAGCGTCGCGATGGCCGTGAGGTAGGCGATCACGCGCGCCCGCTCACACGCGCGCGCCGGCGAGGCCGGTCGGCCTCACCAGCAGCACCGCGAGAATGATCGTGAAGCCGATGGCCGTCTTGTAGGTCGGCGGGACCAGGAGCATCCCGACCTCTTCCATGACGCCGACGATCAAGGCTCCGGCGAGGGCCCCCGGCGCCGAGCCGACGCCACCGAGGATGGCGGCCGCGAAGACCGAGATGATGAGGCCACCGCCCATCAATGGATCGATGCTGGCGTCGAGGCCGAGGAACACGCCCGCCCCGCCGGCGAGCCCGCCGCCGCCCAGCGTGGCCAGCGCGATCACGCGCTCGGTCGGGACGCCCTTGACCGCCGCCAGCAGCGGGTTGTCGGCGGTCGCGCGCATCGCGATGCCGAGCCGGGTCCGGAGGAGAAACGCCTGGGCGAGCGCCATCAACACCACCGCGACGCCGAGGATGAGGAGCTGCTCGCGGCCGACCCGGAGCCCGGCCACGCTCATGCCGCGCGTCACCGGCACGTCGTAGCTCCGAAAATCGTTGCCCCAGATGAAGCGCACGACGTTCTCGAGGACGAACGCGACGCCGATCGACGCGATCGCCAGCGAGAAGGGGCGCCGATCGCGCATCGGCCGGAACGCGATCCGATCGACGACGAGCGCGACGGCGCCGGTCACGACGAGGGCGCCGAGCCAGGCCAGCTCGATCGAGGCGCGCACGCCGTGGTTCAGCACGAGCGCGGCGTAGGCGCCGACCGTGAGGTACGTGCTGACGGCGAAGTTCGGAAAGCGCAGGAGACGCCAGAGGAGCGAGAACGCGACCGCGGGGAGCGCGAGGATGCCGCCCGTCACGACGCCGTTGAAGACGTACTGCGCAATGGGCGGCATCCTCGCGGGCCGTCAGGGATTGATGATCGTCACGAGCTCGGACTTGCCCTTCCGCACCTGCTGGACGGCGAACGGTGCCGACAGGATGTCGCCGATCTGATCGAAGTCGCACGAGCCCGAGGCGCCCTCGTAGTTGATCTTCTTCCCCTCGCCGAGGAGCTTCGCGCCGTCCGCGAAGGAATAGACGACGGCGCCGGGCGGGTTCGAGACCGTTCTCAGATGGTCCTTGATCGCCGTTCCCGACACCTCGCTCCTGGCGGCCGCGAGCGCCAGGGCGACGAGCGTCATCTGGTCCCACGCCTGCGGCGCGTACGGGCTCTGGTCCCCGCGGGGCACCGCGGCCGAGAATTCTTTGTAGGCGGGCGAATCGAACAGCGGCGCCCGGTCCATGTTCCAGATGCCCTCCGCCACCTCCGCGCCCACGCCCTCGATGAACTTCGCGTTGATCGCGAAGCTCGGCGCGAGGATCGCCCCCTTGTAGGCGGCCTTGTAGATGTCCTTCGCCATGACGACCGAGTCCGGCGTGTAGCCTTCGAGCATGATCAGGTCAGGGTTCGTCGCGAGCACGCGCGTGACCTCGCTGCGATACGACGGCTTCTTGTCCTCGTAGATGAGGCTGTCGGTGATCGTGACGCCGGCGGCCTTCAGCACGCCCGTGAAGGCGTCGCCGAAGGACTGCGCGTACGGCGTCTGGAGCGCCATGTAGGCGGCCCGCTTCCACTCCTTCTTGCTGACGGCGAACTTCGCGTACATGCGCCCCTGGAGGTTCGTGTTCGGCTGCGTGCGGGCGATATAGCCCTTGTGGTCCCCTTGCGTCACGCTGTCCGCGCCCGACACGCCGATGACGAAAACCCTGGCCTCGACGCAGAGCGGCTTGACGGCCAGGGTCACCGCCGAGGCCCACGTGGAGACGATCGCGACCACCTTGTTGACGTCGATCAGCTTGCGCGCGGCGCGCACGCCCGCCTCGGCGTTCGTCTGGTCGTCCTCGTGGAAGAGCTGGATGGGTCGGCCGTTGATCCCGCCGGCCTTGTTGATCCGCTCGACGACCGCCACCACCGAGCGCTGCATGTCGGGCCCGTACGAGCCGCCTGCGCCGGTGAGCGGACACAGGGTCCCGATGGGGATCGGCTCCTTCGATTGCGCCGAGAGGATTGGCGGCGCGCTCAGCACCAGTCCGGCCGTTCCCGAAGCCTTCAACAGCTCCCGTCGCGTCATCGTCGTCATGCTTGAGTCTCCCAGGTGATGTCAACCGCCCAGATAGAGACGCCGGATCTCGGGGTCGTCGCGCAGCGCTCCGCCCGCCCCTTCCGCGCGGACCCGCCCCATGGCCAGAACATACGCCCGTTGACACAGCGCGAGCGACTCGCGCGCGTTCTGCTCCACGAGCAGGATGCCGAGCCCGCGCGCGTTGATCTCGCGAACGCGGTCGAACACGAGGCGCTGGAGCGCGGGCGCGAGTCCCGCCGACGGCTCGTCGAGGAGGAGCAGACGAGGCTCCACCATCAGGGCCATCGCCATCGCGAGCATCTGTCGCTCGCCGCCTGAGAGCGTTCCGGCCCGGGCGCGCCGGCGCTCGGCGAGGACAGGGAAGAGGTCGACGACGGCGCGGGCCCGCTCGTTCGATGCTCCGGGAGCCGTCCAGGCGCCGATCGTGAGGTTCTCCCAGACGCTGAGCGACGGGAACACGTTCGCCTCCTGGGGCACGTAGCAGAGGCCGCTCGCGACGATGCGCCGGGTGCCGGCGCCCGTGATGTCGGCGCCGCGCAGCGCGATGCGGCCGGAGCGCGGGCGAACGAGCCCGGCCAGCGTCTTCAGCAGCGTCGACTTCCCGGCGCCGTTCGGCCCGATGACGGCGACCAGCTCACCGTCGTCGACGCGAAGCGAGAGACCGTGCAGGATGTCGCTGTCGCCATAGCCGGCCGAAAGCTCGTGCACCTCGAGGAGTGGCGCGGCTTTGCCGGGCCGCTCCGAGCGTTGGGGAGTATGAGGGGCCATTTCGAGGCCCCTCATGTTCCTAGATA
>Ga0137403_10004592_pt1 | contig 16236 bp, 19 predicted proteins | sample CZOMad2_1_16fung_FD_122057 | JGI IMG/M metagenome (GOLD analysis project Ga0137403, IMG submission 122057) | Vadose zone soil fungal communities from Angelo Coast Range Reserve, California, USA - CZOMad2_1_16fungal (Hybrid Assembly) | ecosystem: Environmental > Terrestrial > Soil > Vadose zone... | reverse complement strand
ATGGTCGGGGCGAATGGATTTGAACCATCGACCTCCTGGTCCCGAACCAAGTCCTTAAATCCCATAAACGCTTTATCTGGCGTCGCTTACGGGACACGGGACCTTATTTCTCCTCTCTTAGTTGTCCGTAACTTGTACGTAACGCTATAAGCTTGGAGCCTAAACCCTTCGGTTAACAGCCATCGACGTTATTTAATCAAATCTTGTCGGAAGACAGGCTAGACCGAGGAGAATCAGCAAGTTCTGATGAAAAGCGACGAGTTAACTTCTCCTTCGATGTCTCAGTAGGATGAGGCTTCTGGAAGGAGGAGAGCATGAGTAACGTCATTCCAAGATCTATTTGTGTTGAATCGCCTTGGGAGATCTCTTCAGGTCAAGCGGGCGAATCTGCAGCTCCCATGTTACCGGCACCGACGCAGGTGGATAGCAAGTCGTTCTATCGCAGGCCTGATATTGCAGCTCTCCTAAAATAGAAACTGTCTTTCCGGCGGAGAGCAGCGCCCGGGCGCCATCTCTCACTTTAGAGACAACGACTGTGACATCCTGTGTGATTTTGAAGTTGCCGTCGAAAACCGGCACTTCTTCTTTAATTGGCTCCAAGTAGAGGGTCTTGGGCGGCGGGTAACGCACAGGAGCTGGTTCAATTCCGGCGGAGCTGTGCAGGATGAGCTGGATTGGCTTGTAGCCCTGCACTCCCGGAGAATAGACGTGAACATCAGGCGGAAGATCGATGTCCGCGGTCAACGTGACCCGGTTACCGGGGACCACAGTTCGATCCGATTGTGAAAGAGTGACTCGAAGATGCGGCGCTTCGACGGTGTGGCTCACTTCCTCGGTTAACTCGGGGAAAAGCTTCCCAATGACATTGTTGGCGGTGAAGCGGTTCGCGTACTTAGCCTCGAAATACTTTTCGCGAATAGTTCCGCTCACGTCGATATAGAAAAAGCCGGGGTGCGCCATTCCTCTGGTCATGCCTTTAGCTTCTGCGTTAAGGACGTTAAAGCTGCGAATGACCTGAGAATTGGGATCAGCCAGCATCGGAAATTCGATTTTGTGCCGCTTAGCAAAATCCGTGAGGATCGCTGGACTGTCGTAGCTTATTGCAGCCAAAGAAAGCCCCTGCTTTTCGAACCTATCTTTGGCGTTTTGCAGCTGCACGAGCTGCGCTTTGCAGAAGGGTCACCAATCGGCGGAACGAAAGAAAAGGAGAACTGTCCCTTTTGGACCTGTCAATGTCTTGTTGGACTGCTCGTGGCCGAACTGATCCATCAGGGCGAATGCCGGCGCTTGTTGGCCGATCGCGAGCCCAATTGGCCGAGTAACAGCGTCGCTGGTTTGGCGGCTTTCCTGCCCGCTCGCAAGAGTAAGCAATCCGAAAGAGATCAGGACAGCAATGCCAGCTTTCACGTTTGCTCCAGATTCGACTTCATTCCGTTGATTCATTCGAGCTGTCGAACCGAAATGCCCGTAGCATTCCGAAATTTCCGAGATCAAAAGCGAACGATAATGCCCCCGCTGGCCACCACGTTGTGCTGGGTACTCGAGGACAGCGCCACGTTAAGATTTGGATTGCCAGACAAAAAATCGTGAACCTCTCCGCGTAAACCAATGAACCGATACAACCTATAGTCCAGACCACCACCGAAATCGAACACGCCGCGGCTCAGAAACTTATTCGTTGTGCTCTGGCCATTCGACAATTTTGCGGATTGCTCATAAAGGGCATATCCTCCGCCCGCGGCGACCCACGGCGACAGGCGCGAACTCGGAAGAATCTTCAGCCGCACTCCGGGCATGACATATAGCGAAGCGTAGTTTTGCGGGACTGTTGCAGCCGTGGCTGCCAAGCTTCGATTAGGCAAAGCCACAAATTCGATTTCGCCATAGAGCGCGGCGACTTGTGTGCCCAGAAGGCGATGGCCGTAGTTGGCCCCCAAACTGACGTCAGAGGAAATTTGGGTCGAGCCCACGGCCGGGCCTTGAAAATTGCGCGACTGACTGGGAATTCCGCCGAGCGACAGAGTTATTTCGTGGTTCTGAGCCAGAACCGGAAACGTAACAACTGGGAATGCCAAGAATAGAAAGCCGATCCAGCGAAGGCTGGATCTTAAGTTGAACCTTGTTTCAAGCATTTTGTCGTTGCTCTTGAACTCTACAACGGCTCTTTTCATCGCATTGGGTAGTTTCTGTCAGGATACGGAGATTCATGCTATCAGCAACCCCGTCATTCGCAATTGGCGTGAGTATGTGTCCAGTCACATGGAGCTTCTCGTTTAAGGCTGGGGCCAGTTCCCGTGCAACCTGCAGCACTTGGTGTTGACTAAGGTCGGAGACAACAAAGGCGAAGTATTGCGCGGATTCAAATCCCGCTATTTCCATCCCACTCAGGTGATCTTCGTAAATGCTGAGTCCGGCGGACTCGGCACTCGCGAGGAATTTCCCCTTCGGAAGGCTGGCTCCGTTCCTTTCGGTGAGAATTACGGAGAGAATCGTCCCCTGGCCTCGGGTGATGAAGTGAACGTACTTGCGGTCACTGCCTGGTACTGAACAGACATGTCCTTCCAGAACCTCAAATCCGGGCAGCCGCTCCTGCACAACCCGAAGGAGAGGGGCATACGAAGCGCCTAGCTTTTTGCGAATCTGGTCCGGCGAATTGGCGAGCTCCGGATAGTTATGGCCTTTAATGGCGCAAATCAGATGGTCGCTTATACCAAGCTTCAGAATGCTTGCGATTACCTGTTGGCCACGGCGCAAACTTAACCACTCTCCCCCGAACAGGCTGAACAGAAGAAATGCAATAGCAGCCAGCCCGACAGCCCAGCGCCTTCCAGTTGTGCCGAGAGACCTGGACTGAGACTCACGCAAGTTGCGCAGAACACCCGCACGGACGGAGTCGGGCACGGGTTGTTTGGCAACAGCTCGCTGCAACGCGTCGCGAACCCGCATACGTGATTCCAGATCGCGCGAGCAGGCTTCGCAACTCTCCAGGTGACGCACTATTTCGGTCGCGGTTTCCACCAGAAGTTCATTGCTTAGATATGAATCAAGTTGCTGGCGTATCCGCTCGCATCGTTTGGAGTCAAAGCTCAAGGTGTTCATGCGATCTCCGCTGCACCAGCCCGCTTCGGACGCGGGTCGATACCATACGACCGAGCCACTTCCGCCAACTCTTGCCGCAGGAGCTTCCTTCCTCGGCTCAATCTCGACATCACCGTTCCCAGTGGGATTCTCAAAGTTTCCGCAATCTCCTTATAAGAAAACTCCTCAACATCCGCGAGCAGGACGATTTCGCGGAATTCCACGGCAACCTTCGCTAGCGCATTCAAAACGTCCTCGTCTCGAATTTCCTGAGGCACAACCGGCTCGGCCGCGAGTTCGACCTGACCATCCGGATCGTCGATCGTAACGACTCGCGACGTCTTCACCAGCCTTCGCCGTACGTGATGCAGACGATGAAACATGATCTTAAAGAGCCATGCCCGGCAGTTCGTACCCATCTCGAAACGATGAAATGACTTCCATGCTTCCAAATAGGTATCTTGGATCAGGTCCTCAGCCTCATGCCGGTCCCGCAGGAGCAGCGACGCCGTCCGATAGAGATCAGCAAGATGCGGCATCGCCGCACCCTCGAAGTTTTCAATTTGAACCTTCGGACGAAAAAACAACTCACGCTCCCAAAAAGCTTTTGCGTATAAGGGCGGCAGCCGGGAATGGCAGTCCCCGGCGCCGCCGCGACACGCTACTTATTCCAATCAATTGAGCCGAGCGGCCACACCACACACGATGACCGGACCAGCACTGCCGAACGGCGCACCGTTAGGCCCGGTGATGTATCCGTCGCTAGCCAGCTTCAAAATGCGGAACTCCTCGGTCAACAGACCGCGATAGCCTTTGTCGATGGCGTCTTCGGTCCACTCATAGAGGTTGGCGTCCCAGACCGGGCTGTAATCCCTGGCTGTTGTAGGGATTCCGCCAAAGGTGTTGTTAGGCCGATGCCCGTCCAAGAGCGCCGCGGACAGGCCCTGGCGCTGCGGATTGTTGCAGCCGCCTTTGAATTCGCCGTTCGTGGCGATGAAGATGCGCTCGACGGCACTGCGAGAGATGTCGTCGATTCCGACCTCGATTCTCCGGAGGCGCGGAGCGAAAGTGTTCCCCTCGATGGCCGATACTGTGGGATCGCTTGATTCGGTCGAAATATAGAACACCGGTTTGCCAAAGCTAAAGCCGTTGATCAAGCTCAGCGTGACTGTTCGATTTACCGGATCAATGGCGACCACTTGATCATGCACGAGAGCGTAGTTCGGGTTTCCGTTTGGAAAGTTGATGAACCCATCTTCGACCGCGGCGGCAACGACGGGTGCATCGTAAATGATGCCATCGACGTTGACCAGCGGGCTGTAGTCGGCATCGCCAATCGAGCCCGGCTGGGCGACGCTCGGTGGGAACGGTCGATCCTCAGAACCAGGCGCCACAGCTCGGTTGGGGCTGAAATCCACAACGCCAGACTCGAAGAGAAATGTTCCGTCAGCCTGGCGCCTGGCCGGGCGGGCGGCGTCGCCGGCGTTCGGCAGCTTTTTAGAGAAGTTCACGCCAAGACGCGCCGCCTCGTCTTGGTTGCCGGCGTCAAGGATGATGTACCACGCGGGCTTCGGACCAGACGGCGTCTTCACGGCGCCCTTGAAGAGAGGCAGCGTAATCGTCCCTCTGGGGTTGCCGCTGGGGACGTTTATGCCGGTCAGCGCCTCGATCGGTATATCGAATTTGCCCGACTTCAACAACTGGACGGGCCCTGCCAGCTCCGGGTCGGTCAGCGAATCGGCTGGCGGAAACTGGGATATGTCGACTTTCGTTCCTGTGGACGCCAAGGGCGGGATGATGTTGCATCCGGGGCCAGGCCCATTAGCTGCGGGCCCGGGACCGTTTCCAGCTAGTACAACTCGCCCTTCCCCTCGCCCTTCTCCCTCCTGTCTACCTTGCGCGGACGCCGCGCCCGGCAGAAGTATGCCCGTTGCAAGCGCAACTGCAGAGACGCACGCCATCGTTCTTCGACCGAGACTACTTCCCTCACAACTTGGATAATTCATCAGACCCCCTTAAGGTCAAAATGGAAGTAAAGATCTATGTGGCGGGCGGCTCCCTCAACCATCGATACGGGGCAGAACAGCACCGTAACTGGCCCACAAACCCTCACAAGGTATGAATACCAATCCGTTGTTCTTTTATTCCAGTCATGCTCGATGGGTGAGCGGCGGACCGCGCAAGAAGCGAAGACCGAAAACAGAGTTGAGATTTTTCTTCGCGGAAACGCAAAAGGTGAGAACGAGTTCTGGACCAGTGGTCGGCATCTCGTCAGGAAATCAAGCACTGACAAGATGGGCGTAATTCGGACCTAATCACGTATAGCGGAAGTTGGCATTGCCCATCAGACCGCGAATATCAAACACCGGTATCATTCTTCTGGGCCTTGCGGGCGCGCTGACGTCGGCGAGTCGCGTAGGCTGCGACCTTAAGGCGATTCCCACACAATTGCATGCTGCACCAGCGTCGCGTGCCTTTCTTGCTGGTGTCATAGAAATGCAGCACGCACTGAGCACACTTGCGGACGCGCTCGCAATCCGCAGTCACGAATAATGTCGCCGCACTGTGCGCCAGGGGAGCAAACAGGTCTTCGGGTTCGCGCGGTTCGAACCATAGTTCCGTCAAGTGCGATTTTCCGTTTGTCCTCAGCCGACTACGCATGGGATGCTCGGCCATCAGCTTATTCAGTTGGTCCTGCGTGGAATGCTGAACCGAACCACTACGCTCCCAGTCGAGGATATCCTTTCTCAGTTTCTCGCGTAGCTGTCGCATGGCTTCCGTGGTCCTCTGGGCGTTGGCCGATCCGCCCCACTGACGTTGAAGACTGACGACTTGGCGAGAATTTACCAGATCGGCTGCTCGAAACCAGCGTAAGAGCGCGACGAAGTCAGGGAGCAGCTCCGAGGGCTCGCCGTTCTGGACCGGGCGGGTATTCAGGAAATCAAGCGCTAGCTGATTTCCGACAAACAGAAAGCCATCTTTCCAATCCGACTTACTCATTGCCTTGCTCATGCCAACACCCACCAAGATTCTAACACCAATAATGTAACCTTTTATCGGTTAGCGCGTCAAATGATGTGGAAGCGTGACCGTCGCTGAAAAGCACCTCGTCAGACCGGGCTTCTATATCTACAAGGAGACCCAACATGATCAGCTACAAACACGCCGTTGTCGACGGCAATAGGATCTTTTATCGCGAAGCCGGCCCAAGGACTGCCCCAGCTATTCTCTTGCTGCACGGCTTCCCGACTTCGTCGCACATGTTCCGCAACCTGATTCCGACGTTGGCCGACCGTTACCATGTGGTTGCACCTGATCTGCCGGGGTTTGGCTTTTCCGATGCCCCCAACCATAAACAGTTTCGCTACACGTTTGAGAACCTGACCAAAGCCATCGACACCTTTACCCAGTCAATCGGTTTGGAGCGCTTCGCGATTTACGTGTTTGATTACGGCGCGCCAGTGGGATTCCGGCTCGCATTGGCTCGGCCCGAGCGCATCACCGCCATCATCTCCCAGAACGGAAATTCCTATGTGGAAGGCCTGAGCCAAGGCTGGAACCCGATCCAGAAATATTGGAAGGACCCGACGCCCGAGAACCGCACTGCATTGCGCGATTTCTTGAAGCCAGAAGCAACCAAGTGGCAATACGTCCACGGCGTGCAGGATGCGACGCAAGTGGCTCCGGAATCGTATGAGCTCGACTCCTTGCTATTGGCACGGCCCGGCAACGACGAGATCCAGCTTGACCTTTTTCTGGACTATGCCAGCAATGTTGCACTTTATTCTAAGTTCCAGGAATATTTCCGCGTAAAGCAGCCTGCCCTGCTGGCTGTTTGGGGCAAGAATGATCCGTTCTTCCTGCCCCCTGGCGCTGAGGCGTTCAAGCGCGACAACCCGAACGCTGAGGTGCATTTCTACGACACGGGTCACTTCGCACTGGAAACCCACCATCAAGAAATTGCTGGCGCCATTCGCGATTTCCTGGGCCGCAAGGTCGCGTCCAAGGCCAGTGCTGCATAGGCCGGTCAGATTGTGCGTGATCGCGGCGGCAATGAGCAGCCAAACCCAAAATTCTATGCCGGAGGTTGGCGTCATCTCAAGAATGCATCAATTTCCAACTGCTCCAAGTCACTAGAGAACGCATCACGCAACGGCGTTTGCAAAAGCACCTCTGACCTCTGGACGCAGGAGATATATGAGCATAGCCCCGGCAATTATGAATCCGATGCCACCTCTAACGAGATCACCCAGGAAGGCATTCACGAGATCTCCTAAAACCTGGATTGCGATAATGCACACTGCCAGTCTCCATCCCCAAAGGCGGCGCTTGAACCAACCGGTGCCAGCAACGGCAAGACCGATACCGAGAAGTAGGAAAAGGATGCCCACGGCTTTTCCGTGGGGGGCAAGTTCCTTGTAGGCACGCGGGTTGAGGAGCCACAGGCGATCAAGAGTGGTGCCGCGCCAGATCAGCGTGGCTCCGGCGAGCGAAGCCATGGTTGCTCCGAAAAAAAGGAAGATGCCCATCACCGTGATTCCGATGTGTGATTTCTTCTGGACGAACATATCGAACTCGAGGCGAGAACAACCCCGCGCCCGATGACTATAGCTCGAAACGCGCTTTGATCACCTGTATTGGGATGGTGGCGCCATGCACCAAGATTGGTATTCGGTTCTCGCAGAATTCCTTTTTCGAGGTGCGGTCGAACTAGAAGTCTGCGATGAGGCCGAGACCTGCGGAAAAGCGGTTGGCGCACGCGTACAGCGACGTGACGAGCACCGTGTCGAAAATGGCTGCGTCACTCCATCCGGCCTCCCGCAAGCGGTCGACATCTGCTTTTTCCATCTCCCCTGGACTGCGCGTCAGCTTGTCTGCAAAGCGGAACAACTCCATGACTTTGGGCTCAACGGGAGCGCTTGGATAGTTCAGCGCCAGTTTGCGCCCCATAGCCTTGTCCATGCCCAGTTTGCCGAGGATTTCCAAGTGGGCCGGCAAACAGTAGGTGGAGATATTCAGTCCGCTTACCACGATGGCGAGTTGTTCTTTGACCACCCTAGGCAATCCGCGGTCGTCGAACATAGCATTCGTGTAGAGATTCGTCTGGTCCTGCAGCAATTGGGCGTCGTGGCCCAAGGCTCGGAAATAGTTGGGCACAAAGCTCCATCGCTCGCGAATGTAGTCGTAGATGCGCTTCACCTCAGGACTGGCTTGCTCATCAGAAATGAGAGGGACCCAAGACATAGATAACCTCCGGGCACTGGCGAACTGCGGAACTCAGCGGGCGTGAAGACTGGCCTTAGGCTGCCGCCGAGCACGTTGAGGGATAATAGCAGAATTGCGGAGGCAACAACTATGGAGAGAACCTGGACAGAATCCGTCGAGGATCTGTGTGCTTACGTGGTGCGCATCTCAGGTTGGCTTTTGACCTGTCTTCTCGCGCAAGGTCGCGTGGAGACGTGAGCGCACATCTGTTGAAAGCGAAACAGGCTGGGAATCGCAAAGAATCTGAATGGTTTTCTTGGTCTGATCCACGATCATCGTGCAATCTTCGCAATGTTCCAGATGCCGTTCAAGTTCCTGCTTCACGATGGGATCGAGATCTCCATCGATGTAGTTCGACAGTTCGCGGATGACGCCTTTGCAATTCAATTTGGTCCACCTTGGCGAAAATGACGGTTGAGCTTTTCCCTAAGCTTGAGGCGTGCCCTTAACAATCGTGATTTGACTGCGGGTACGGAGATACCCAGCGCGTCCGCAGTTTCCTGAGTTGAAAGTTCTTCGAAGTCTCGCAACAGGAAGACAATGCGGTATTCGGGTTCGAGTCGGTCAATTACGTCGCTTACGATGTTTTGCATCTCCGTTTGGGCGTATCTCTGTTCGGGAGTCGGTCCCCATTCCTCTAATTCGCGCGGGAGAAGGTCATTGTCGCCCTCGATTGGCTCATCCAAGGAGAACTGATTGGGCCGGCGTTTGCGGAGCCGCATCAAGGCTTCATTGGCAGCAATTCGCACAAGCCATGTGTAGAAACGAGACTCTCCGTGAAAATCTTGGAGGTGTGCATAAGACTTTAAGAAGGCATCTTGCATGGCGTCTTCGGCGTCTTCGTGGTTTCCTGTGATATTTCTTGTGAGACGGAAAATCTTGCCTTCGTAGCGATTGACAAGTTCCTCGAAAGCAGCGGCGTCCCCAGTTCGGGCGGCGGCAACGAGAAGGTGTTCGTCCTCGCGGACGATGGTCGACGGTAGCGGATGCGGATTCGGAGCGCTCAACGTATTAAATGGCCCCCAAACCGGCAGTCCATCCCTTCTTTCGGCCATAAATATAGCACCAAACATTCGCCCGGCACCCCTGACTGCTCCTTTGGATGAAGGCAACGTAAGGAGGATTCAAAAATATATGGAAAGCCGACTCTAAGGCTTTCCGCTCCCCTTTACGTGCAGCAAAATTGATGTAAGTCCGGCATACAGGCGGTAGCTCTAAACTATAGTCGCTCGCCAGGCTCTCAAGACTTCTCCTACTGTCCAAGCCTGGGCGATGCATCCACGAGGTGTGAATGGTGCGTCGCCGTCGAAGATCTCGCTTAGTGTCCCGAGGCCATGCGAAGTGATTTGTTTTCCTAGTGGTTCGAGGAAACTCAGAGCTGCCCTGCGATCCTGGTACACCCGCAGGTGAGCTAAGACGAACGGTCCCATCAGCCAGCCCCACACCGTCCCTTGGTGATAAGCTCCGTCGCGCTCGCGAGGGGCACCTCCGTAGCGCCCTTGATAACCCGGCTCTTCCTGGGCCAGGCTGCGCAGCCCATGAGACGTCACTAAGCGACGCGCGCAAACGTCCACCACAGCTCTTTGTTGTTCTGGCGTCAACGGACTCTCTGGCAAAGAGACGGCGAAGATCTGATTTGGCCGTAGAGAGGCGTCATTCCCAATTCCGGGAGCATCGATTACGTCATAACAATAGCCCGAAGCTGAATTCCAAAACTTGCCAAAACTCCGCTTCACCATCGCCGCCATCTTGGCAAATGGCTCACCTGACCTGCCAGCTGAGGGTGCCAGCGCCGCCATGGTCTCGAGTGCGTTGCACCAAAGAGCATTTATCTCTACTGGCTTGCCAATCCTTGGCGTGACGACCCAGTCGCCAACTTTCGCGTCCATCCAAGTTAGTTGTACGCCTGGCTCTCCGGCGTAGAGCAGACCATCTGCCTCGTCGACATGAATTTGGTAACGTGTGCCCTTCAGAAGTGCGTTGATCATCTCTTCTAGAACTGGAAAGAGTTTCATCAATGTGGCCGTATCCTTGGTGGTAGCAAAATACTGCCTGACGGCTTCGAAAAACCAGAGGGCCGCGTCCACCGTGTTGTACTCAGGCCGTCCACCAGCATCTGGAAAATCATTCGGTAGCATCCCACCGTCAACGTAGCGAGCAAATGCGAGCAGAATCTTTCTCGCGACATCCGGTCTGCCCGTCGTGAGAGTAAGACCGGGCAGCGCTATCATGGTGTCGCGGCCCCAATCGCCGAACCAGTGATAACCTGCGATGATGGATCGCCCGTCCGCCTCTTCCGGCAAACTCCGTTTTACGATGAACTGGTCCGCCGCAAGAATGAGCTGTTGGACCCAGTCAGGAGCGGAGGAAGCCGCTTGAGTATCGTGGCTCGCCCATTTCGCGATTAACTTTTTTTCATGTTCGGCGTGCTCTTCCCATGCGCGACTGCCCTCGAGCTGCGCATCCGCATTCGTCGTGAGCACCAAAGTCACACTCTCGTTCAATGCGAGTTTTGTCCTGAAGATTGCTGCAAGCAAGTGATCCTCGTGATCGTCAAGCCCGCGATACTTCGCCAGGGGTAAGAAACAGTCGCGATGCCATTCGTGCCGCGTCTCAAATTCTACCTCCGTGCTGAGAAGATAATACGGAGTAGCGCCATCGAAAGCGTTGATTTGGACGCCATCTTCGATGGGTTTCACTCTCATTTGCCAATCTCCCGCGTGAGTGCTCGAATGGAAGTCACGGTAATTCACCAAAGCCTTCAACTCCAGTTCAAGTGACTGGCCACCCCGCAAGAGTGTGTATTGCACATACGTGGTGTTCTCACCTTGGCTCATCCAGATCCGCTTTTCTACTAGCGCATCTCCGAGTGCGAATTGCCAGGTGGGAGTGGTGCCTTCCAGCCGGAAACTCTCGATGTTCAAATAACCCTTGGGTTCAACAGCGCCGCTCAACCAGCGGTTTGTGGCAAGCGCATATTCGATGCCAGCATAGTGAGCAGTCTCGTCCAGCTTTGCGCCAAGTTGCGTTCTACCCCCGGGAGGGTGGAGCGCGGCAATGAGAAGACCATGATAGCGACGCGTTAGATTGCCACTTACAGTTCCTGATGCAAATCCGCCAATTCCATTCGTGACCAGCCACTCCCGCTGCTCTGCAATATCGAGAGAGCCACAGGTCTCTCGGCCGAATTCAAGCTTGGCGTTACGTCGGGGAGCAACCAACACGGATTCCTTTATTGAGATAGGACTTTTTTGTGATGTCGCCATATTATTTTTGCCGCCTCACATATGAATTTGATTACCCGAGCAACTAAGGGACTTACTTTGGAGATCCGGATCCAGGAATGTTGACGGTTAGCCGATACAATCCCGTCTGCGCCGCAAGATAGAGAGTCTTGTGGTCTTCCCCGCCCCAAGCGAGATTGTGCGGATGCTCGGGGCCAACAATCGTGCCAAGATGCTTCCCTTCTGGCGAGACGATCCAGAGGCCGCCCGGCCCCGAGAGATACAGGTTGCCCTTCACATCGATTTTCATCCCGTCCCAGGCGTCTTCGCCCGGCTCTTTCGTGGCATCAAGAAAGATTTGGCCACCGGAAAGTGTGCCATCGGGATGAACGTCATAGCGCATGATGACCTTGCGTTTCTCATCCCAGTTGTCGACGTAGAGGTACTTCTCATCGGGGGAGAACGCCAAACCATTTGGGCCGGTCAGGTCCTTGCTTACTAGTTTTAGCTCACCGTTGATCAAGCAGAAGACACCGCTGTAGGACAACTCTTTGCCCGAATCTTCGAAGAATTTCGGCAGACCGAACGGCGGGTCCGTGAAATACAGCGCTCCGTCGGAGCGGTATACGAGATCATTGGGACTGTTCAAACGCTTGCCCTGATAGTGATCAGCCAGGACCGTAAGCTGACCGTTCTTTTCGAGACGCGTGACGCGGCGGTTGCCGTGTTCGTTGATGGTGAGCCGCCCTTGGGAATCAAGCGTGAGGCCATTGGAACCGGGCTGGCCGTATTCGCCGATGTTCATTCCTGTGTAGCCGCTATGAGTGCGGTAAACAGAGACTCCGTCTTCCTCTGACCAGCGGTAGATCAGGTTGTTGTTTGGATCGCTGAAGAGCAAATAGCCGCCGTCTCGGACCCAGACAGGACCTTCCGTAAAAAGGAACCCGCCTGCTAGCTTTTCGATCTTGGCATCCTGCGCAATGATGGCGTCGAGTGCAGGATCCTCACGCTGAATTTTTGTCTCTACTTGTTGAATGCCGGTGCCACGGCCGGGTTTGTAAAAATCGAGCGTAGCCGATTTTACCCAGATGAAATTCTCTGGACTGCGAGAGATGGGACCGTTGTATCCGAAGACAGCGATTTCAAATTGCTGGCCCGGTTGTCCTTTATGTGTGAGGATGACTTTGTTGGGCGCGTTCCAGCCTTTCACCACTGAGCCACCACTTTGGCCCAGGACTGGAGACAGATTCCCATTCACCCAGATTTCCGCGTAGTCATCAATGACGATCTCGAATGAGACAGTCGAGCCTGCTACGGCTAACTTCCCGACACTCTCGGGCAGAGTAACTTTGATGCGATACCAGTTGAAGCTGACCTTGCCGTTGCCCCGCCGGGCATCGAGCGTCGCGGGATCTATCACGGGCCATTGGGAATCGTCGAAGCCAGCGATGCCTGCATGGGGCGTGTAATCGTAGGTCCTCACGGGAGCTCCGGAGGGCTTAAGGTCTGGCCCCGGGCCTTTCGAATCGACCTCGACGATTTTTGCGTCGTTGTAACGCCATTTGCCCTGTATAACTTGCGTTCCTTCCCTCGTGCGGAGATCAATCGTTGCGTCCGGACGCCCATAGGGCGGGGCCTGAGCGGCCCAGTTTTGGGCCGCGAGCGGCTGGACCCAAAAAAATAGTCCTGAAAGGAAAGACAGGAGCAATTGGCGCCAGTTCATCTTCGTTTCTCCAACTCAGCGTACTTTCACAACGTAGTAGAGGAATGGGGCCTGCACTTCTTTGAACCAGTGGGGCACGCCGTTAGGGATGATCATCGCGTCCCCTGGAACAAGCTTCCGAGTCTCACCCCCGTTGATCACGCGGCCGCGAATTTCGTCAGCCGCGATCGGTTTGCCATCGACCATCGTTCCGCCGGTGATGATCGTCGCTGAGCCCTTTAAGACGTAGAGGATGTCCGTATCCTTGGTATGAACTTCGACCATCCCTGGACCTTCGCGGCGGCTGGAGTGGACCATATAGTTGCGACCGCCATTACCGTCGAAAAGAACAGCGCCTTTCGAAAAGCCTTCGTCCACTTCAGCCTTGGGGAAGTAGCTGACCGGCAGAGTAATGGCCATAACCGGGTCAGCACCGAACGTCTTTGCAGCTTCTGCGCCAGCGATGGCGAGTTCCTCATCCTGGGCGGCGCTCGAAGCACCACTGACGCCAACACCTCCGATGATTTGTCCATCTAGAACGACCGGGATTCCGCCTTGCAGTGGCGTAAAGAACGAGTCCGGGAGCGCGGCCATAGCGGTGCGGCCCTTGTTGATAATGTCCTCGAAAACTTTGGTTGGCTTTTGAAAGAGGACTGCTGTGCGCGCCTTACCGATCGAAATATTTGCACCCGCGGCAAATGTGCCGTCGAGTCTTTCCAGGGCCATAAGATTGCCGCCTGCGTCGACGACTGCGATTACGCCCCCAGGAGCTTTGACCTTTGCCGCTTCGGCCTTCGCCGCAGTGATGACGCGCTCGGCGCCATCCAACGTCAGTGATTTTTTTTCAGCCGTCTGTGCGAGCGCGGTTGAGCTGATCGCGAGCAACAGTCCGAACATCAACAGGCAGTAAAGCAACTTCTTCAGAGTCTTCATGTCGTTTCCTTTTTTCTTAGAAAGAGGTCGCCCGCTGCATGGGTGAGCAAGGCGACCCGTTTGTTCAGATTGGGCCGAATTACATCACCGGCGAGCTAAACGTCGCTTCGCCGAGGTTGACTTCTGCGAAGGCACACCAGATCTGCACCTTCTTGACGTTCTTCACGTAGCTGGGCAGAACGATTTCCTTCTTGTAGTTGGTCCCGATAAAGGCCTTGGTCTTCAGCTTGTCGAGAAGATAGACATTGCCGTCGGAATCCACGACCTGCCAATGCGGGTCTGGCGTATCCGGCACAACAAAGTCATCTGACAGCGTGAGGACGCTCTTCCCGTCCTTGGTGCTGTGCGTAACGGTGCCCTTGTTGGCCTTGGGTCCCTGAAACTGCGATGAGGTGTGCGTGCCGCTCTGCGCGAACGCGCCTGAGGCACCAAGCCCCAGTGCGGTGACGACGAGAGCCACAAACATCACTTTCAGAATGCGAGACATTTTCATTTACTTACCTCTTTTTTAGTTTTCGACGCGCACTCTCAGAACTGAATTTGGATCGCAAGCGATCCATAGGCCTGACTAGAAGTCACAGCGTCGGTTTCAGTTCCAAAAAGTTCGTCGTGCAGTGGTGGGATACGGAGATCATTCGAAGGTTTCATAATTGAGTGAAAAAGAAGTGCGTACTGAAGTGTGACTTTTTCGCTTTGGATGAATCTGATGAAGATTCGCTCTGGAAGGCCGCTTCTATTCAGGGGCGGAAACGAGGTCCTCAGGATGCAGATTAGTTGCCGCGAGGTTCGCCGAGAGCTAGGAAACTATATGGAAGATGACGTTTCGTGGGAATTGAAGACGAGAATCGAACAACACTTCCTGAGGTGTGAAGGGTGTTTTGCGACCTATGACAGCCTGAGAAGAGTCATACGATTGATTAACGGAGCAGAAATCATCGAGCTACCTGAAGGATTCAGTGCTCGTCTCTATCACCGGATTGCAAGCGACTCTGTGCCGCGAAATAGACGGTAGCAATCAACAAGGCCGTTTTCGTGGGCTCTCATCAAAAGAGAGGACATCAATGTGCCGTAAACCTGCATCCTTGCTCGTAACAATCGAGCTCTTACAGCGCCGGCTGTGATGTTCAAGATCCACGCGGTCTCCGCTGTATCGAGATTCTTTACGTCCCGAAGGAAGAGTACTTCCCTGTATTTCATGGGCAGAGGCACAATCGCCCTCCGAAGCGAATTACCCAATCTCTTCTTTTCAAACGCCTTCCAGGCGATCTCGCGCCAGGTCGCCAAATCCTGATACTTCTCCCCGGCCACCAGATGTTCATCAGGGGGCGTATGCCTCTGAATGTGCGTAATGCTGGCTGCGCGCCTGCACACGAAAACCTTCTCAAAACTTGCTGCGGTAATTGCTGGAGTTGTTGTGCTCATGTCCACTAAGATACGCACGCTCGTGAAAAGTTGCATGCAATAAATCGAATCAGTTTATTCGTTTCGGAGAAACCGGAAACGTGCACTTGAGCAGAGCTTTGTGAGGTCTAAAAGAGTCAGAAAGTCGATCGTTTTGAACTCGCGATCCATGGCAGGCTCTCCGCAAATTTGCGCCCCAATAGAAAGATAGGCGCGCAAGAGCCGAGGAGGGTTGATGCGTGGCGTCTCGGGAATAGCGTCTGAGATCGGAATCCTAAACCCAGGCCGAGGGCTCGTACGTAAAACGGGCTCAGCGAGAAACTCCCTAAGCCTCCAATACATGTCGGAGCCTTCCTGCGGACATTGCGAGGTCAAAGACGAACAACCAATTAGGTATCGTGCGTTGCGCTGAAGCGCATAGCTCGCGATTCCGCGCCAGAGGAGCGTAAGAACTTCGAACGATCGATGAGCTCGATGAATCGATGCTCGACCAAGCTCGACCAGTGAATTCCGGATCGGCTCATAGGGAGAAAAGTCAAATTCACGCTCACTGTAGTATCCGAGGTTGCTTCCCGCAACCCGACCTGTTTGTAAGCGATAAGTACCTACCACTTGTCGACTCGGACGGTGCTC
>Ga0137403_10004591_pt1 | contig 16238 bp, 17 predicted proteins | sample CZOMad2_1_16fung_FD_122057 | JGI IMG/M metagenome (GOLD analysis project Ga0137403, IMG submission 122057) | Vadose zone soil fungal communities from Angelo Coast Range Reserve, California, USA - CZOMad2_1_16fungal (Hybrid Assembly) | ecosystem: Environmental > Terrestrial > Soil > Vadose zone... | reverse complement strand
GAACACCGCCAGGTTGTGGAGCGCCACCGACCAGCGCGGATGGTTCCAGACGCGCTGGTAGTTGAGCCAGCCGACGAACTCGTGGCTGGGTATGCCGCGCGACCGCGTAAAGGAGAGGTACAGCGTCCAGAGGATGAAACCGTAGACGAAGACCAAGGTGATCAGCACCGTGGGCGACAGCACCAGTCTGGGGAGCTGCTGCTGCAGCCACCCTCTAGGGCTCCACCAGCCGCCGCGCGCTGCCTGCCGGGTAGCGCTGCCGGCGGGAGCGCGGACCTCCTGCTCGGTCGTGACGGTTGTTTGCATGGCTCACCCTCAGGCGACGCGCACCGACGTCCCGACCGCCGCGGCGCGTGAAGCACGGGGCGGCGAGGCGTGTGGCCCCCGCCGCCCCGCCAGATGCGCTACTTGGCGGCCTCGACCGCCTTCACAAGCTCCTGGGCCGCCCCGGCCGACGACGCGCCGGGGTGGTTGAAGAACTTCGTCACCACGTCGTAGGCGGCGCCCTTGACGGCGTCCGGCATGGCGTGGCCGTGAGCGAAGCTGCCGACCATGGTGTCGTTCTTGATGGCCACCTTGAGGTCTGCCATCGACTTCTTCCCGCAGGCCTCGAACTTGGTGTCGGGCACGTCGGTGCGCGCCGGGATCGAGCCCTTGGCCAGGTTGAAGGCCTCTTGGAAGCTCGGGTTCATGACGGCGCTCGCCAGCGTGAGCTGCCCCTTGGCCTGTTTCTCGCCGACCTTGAACATGGCGAACTGGTCGGTGTTGAAGATGAAAGCGCCCTCTGTGCCGGGGTATTGGAAGCAGAGGAAGTCGACGTTGGGCTTCTTGCCAGCCTTGATGAACTCACCCTTGGCCCAGTCCCCCATCATCTGCATGGCGGCCTTGCCGTTGATCACCATGGCGGTAGCGAGGTTCCAGTCGCGGCCGGAGAAGTTGTCGTCCACCAGGGTCCGAAGCTTGGCCATCTGATCGAAGGCCTTCTCCATGGTCTTGCTGCCCAACGCGGCCGAGTCGAGCTCGATCATCGCCTTCTTGTAGAAGGCCGGCCCGCCGGCCGACATCACCGCGCTGTCGAAGATGGTGGCCTCCTGCCAGGGCTGGCCGCCGTGCGCGAGCGGGATGTATCCGGCGGCCTTGATCTTCGCGGAGATGGCGATGAGCTCGTCGAAGGTCTTGGGCGGGGAGATCTTCAGCTCGTCGAAGATCTTCTTGTTCGCCCAGATCCAGTTGGTCCGGTGGATGTTCACCGGCGAGGCCACCCACTGGCCCTTGGCGTTCTTCGAGAACTTGGCCAGCGGGGCCGGCACCACCTTGTCCCAGCCCTCCTTGCTGGCGACGCTGGAGAGGTCGCCGAGCAGGCCCTCGTCGGCGTAGTCGCGGATGGTGAACCCCAGCATCTGCATGGCGTCCGGGGGGTTCCCGGCCGCCACCCGCGCGCGCAGCACCGTCCGCGCCTGCTCGCCGCCGCCGCCGGCGATGGGGCTGTCCTTCCAAGCGTAGCCGCGCTTCTGCATATCCTCCTTCAGCACGTTCAGCGCGGCCGCCTCACCGCCTGAGGTCCACCAGTGCACCACCTCCACTGCTTGCTCCTGTGCCCAGGCGTGCTGAACGCAGAACAGCGCCATGACCGCCACGACGATTCTCATCTTCATGTCTCGAGACTCCCGAATTTGGGTAAGTACCGCAAGAGGACACGACGTCGACTCGTGCAACGTGACGCTGAAGACCGCCGGTGCGCTTCTCAAACGAGGCCCGCCACGACTCCCGGCACCGCCCGCCGGGCGCTCCACGTCGGGTTCTGCAGACCTTTATCACCAGGGGTGCAATACTTGCACCCTATGGCTGTCGTCCCAGCGCTGGCGACCGCGGAAACTGGCCACTACGAGGACGAGAATGAACACCCGTGGGCGCCGGCGCGCGCAAGGACGAACCTAGCGGGACGACCGGACTTTTCAGCTGCTTCGCGGCTCCATCGCTGCGGAGGCGCTCGCCTGAGGAGGCATCCCCTCAACAGGGGGGGCGGGGGATGCCAGGCTCCAGTAATTCACGGGGCGGTTCTCGAACAGAGGGGACTCGGTGAACAAGATCAATCCGTCGTCGGTCGCTGCTGTTGCGCTGTCCCTCCTCGGAACAAGTTCGGAGTCCTGGACCATGACGTCGTCCTCGAGTCCGGCCTCATCGTGCAGAACGCGATGCGCGTGGCTCCGAACGGAAGAGGCAGCGAAGTGACGTTCATGGTGCTCCGACAGCCCGGAATGTCGGACGAGAAGTTCGCCGCCGATTGCGCGGCGGTGGGACGGGACCTCCACACCCTGAAGAAGCTGCTCGAAGGTCCGCCGTAGCGTGACGTCAGGCGACCTCGATCACCAGCTTGCCCCGGGCGCGCTTCGACTCGAGCCGCCGGAACGCGTCCGCCGCCTCCTCGAGCTTGTACCGGGAGTCGATCACCGCCTTCAACTCGCCGCGGGCGAGCCAGGCGGCGAGCTGCTCGAGGTCCCCGCGCCTCGTCCTCACCACGACGAGCCGTTCGCTCTGGCTGGACAAGCGCGAGACGACGTCACGCACCGCCCGGAACAGCGATGGGACCGTGCTGACGAAAACCCCCTTGGCCTTGAGCGCCGGCCGCGCGCGCGAAGGAGAGGTTGCCGAAGACGTCGAAGACGCAGTCGTAGCGGCTGCCAGACTCCAGGAAGTCCCCACGTGGGTAATCGAGCGTTGCTGCGGCGCCGAAATCGGCGCAGAGCCCGAGGTTCCCCGCGCTCGAGACGGAGGTCGCGCGCGCCCCGAGGAGTCGGGCGATCTGGATGGCGGCGGTCCCCACCCCGCCGGAGGCCCCGTTGATCAGCACCTCTGCCCCGGGAGGGATCCGCGCGACGTCCCGGAGGGCCTGCAGGGCCGTGAGGCCGGTCAGCGCGATCGCCGCTCCTTCGTCGAAGCTCACGCCGCCGGGCAGCAGGGCGACCTCGTCCTCTCCGGCCACGACGTACTCCGCCAGCGTGCCGCGGGCCAACGTCCATTCGTTCAGCGCGCCGAACACGCGATCCCCGACGCGAAGACGGCGGGAATTGCTCGCAGAGACTTCTCCGGCGGCATCGAGCCCGCACCACTTGGGAAAGCGCTCTCCGCTGAGGAGCCGGAACCGCCCCTTGCGAAAGAGCGCGTCCTTCGGGTTGAGCGCGGCGCGGACGACGCGCACCTGGACGTGTCGCCCACGCGGCGCCGCCGGCGCCGGCACTTCGCGCAGCTTTAGCCGGTCGATTCCGCCCGTAGGCGTCGTACTGCAAGGCCCGCACGCGCGGATCTGTATCCCGTCGTTCAGGGTGTACAACCAGGACGATCGAGCCCCCCGAAAGGATGCGGTTGGGTCTACGAGAGCTTCGGATGAACCCTTGGGCCCTGAATCAGGCCATCGACAGGCTCATCGCAGCCGGCTGCTACGGCGAGGCGTTCGCGCTGGCCGATCGGTTCGCCGCTGAGGGGCCGCGCGACACGGCCAGCGAGCTTCTCGTCCAGATCAACCTCGCCGAGGCCGAGTACAACGTGGGACGCTGGGGCGCTGCCTGGGACCGGATGCGGGGGCTCGATCCGCTCGCCGCGGCGTTCCCCGTCGCCCGCGCCGGGCTGGCGCAGCAGCGCGCGTGGATCGCGGCGCATACCGGCAGGCCCGACGAGGCCGTGCATCACTGGCTCCGAGCGGATTTGCGCGACCTCCCGCGCCACTATCATGCAGAGCATTACTTCACCGGCACCGTGGCGCTGCTCGGCCGGGGCGACCGTGAGGCCGCCCATCGCTGCGCGGTCTCCGGCGACGCCGCGGCCTTCCGGCCATCGAGCAAGCGGAACGCGCTCTTCATCCGGGCCCGCGTCGCGGCGGCGATGAACGACTGGCTGCTCGCAGAATCGCTGTGCCGCGCAGCCGCACGGCATCCCTATCTGGCGCAGGGTGGCGATGGGCTGCTGCTGTGGGGCAACTTGCTCGCCCGACTCGAGCGTCCTGCAGAGGCGCGGCAGGCGTACGCCCTGGCGTTGGAACGCGACGGCGAGAGCGAGAGCGCCCGGCTCGCAGCGACGCAACTGCAACACCTGGACGATCGCGGATCCTCCGACCCCGCCGGCGCGCATGTCGATCCCGTGGACGATCCTTGGTCGCCGGGATGAAGCCAAGGTCCCGAGTCCAGCAAGGCCTACGGGCTGTACCGGAACGACCGCGAAGAAATCGCTCGTTGAGGTTCGAGGACAGCAACAAGGAAATTGTCCGGGAGGTCGCCATGGGCATGACGGAAGATCCCGAGGTCATCCGTCTCTTCCCCAGCTACGTCGCAAAAGTGCGCGCCCCGGATCCACTTCGCGATTCCATCGGACAGGGAGTGCTGGCGACGGTCGAAGATCTTCGCGCCGGGCAGCCGGATGTCGCCGCCGGCGAGGTCTGGCAGTCGCCCCACGGCCTGCACCGCCTTGCCGCGATGCAACCGCTGGTGGCGTACGCGGCGGAGGTGGCCGGTCCCGTGCTGGAGTTCTTGAGGATTTCCTCGCGCGCCCTTTCGTTCACCGGCTGCTGGATCAACCTTGCCGCTCCCGGCGCCGAGGTGAAGATGCACGCGCATCCGAACAACTTCCTTTCCGGCGTCTATTACGTCCAGGTGCAGCCCGGGGCCGATACCCTCAACTTCCACGATCCGCGCCCGCAGACTGGCATCATCCGCCCGCCGGTCACCGAGCTGACCGCTTACAACACCGACCAGGTGGTGGTGCCGGTCGAGGTCGGCGCGCTGGTCCTTTTTCCCGCCTGGCTGCCGCACTCCGTCTCGGCCAATCGGAGCGATCGCCTGCGCATCAGCGTGAGCTTCAACCTCATGTTCGACGCCTTTGCCGAGACGATGGGTGCGCCGCTCTGGGGCGAGGGTTAGGTCACCTTCTTCGAACCTTCACGAAACCGTTCCTGGGCGTGCGGTATCGAATCCGGCATGACCCAGGTCGGAATCGACGCCATCGGCATCGCTGTTCCTCACGCCTTCCTCGACCTGGCAGATCTGGCCGAGGCGCGCGGCGTGCCGCCTTCGAAGTACGTCGAAGGACTCGGGCTGCGCCGCATGGCAGTCGCGGCGCCCTGGGAGGATCCGGTCGCTCTGGCCGTCAACGCCGCGCGCCGGCTGTTCGCGTCGGCAGGCGCGGATCCGGGGCAAGTCGGACTCTGCGTGGTCGGGACCGAAACCGCGGTCGATCACTCCAAACCGATCGCCGCATGGCTGCACCGGCTCGTCGGTCTGCCGCAGCGGGCGCGATCGTACGAGGCGAAGCATGCCTGCTTCGGCGGCACGGCGGGACTGCTCACCGCCGTGGACTGGATCGCTTCCGGTTCGGCGCGTGGGCGCACTGCCCTGGTCGTCTGCACCGACATCGCGCGCTACCCCCTGCGCAGCGCCGGCGAGCCCACGCAAGGAGCCGGGGCGGTGGCGCTGCTCGTCTCCGGGCGCCCGCGGCTGCTCGCGCTCGAGCCGGGCGTGAGCGGCTCGTATACGTCGGAAGTCGATGACTTCTGGCGTCCGCTCTACCGCAAGGATGCGGTGGTCGATGGCCATCACTCCGTCGACTGCTACCTCGACGCGCTTGGGGGCGCGTACGGCGCGTGGAAGGAAGCCTGCGCCGCCGCCGACGTGCACGGCGGGCTGGCGCGGCGGCTGTACCACGTTCCTTACGGCAAGATGGCGCGCAAGGCGCATCGGCATTCCCGGATGCTGGACGGCCTCGGCGAAGCCGAGGCGGATGCGACGTTCGCAGAGGAGGTCGCGACCTCGCTCGCCTTCCCCGCCGACGTCGGCAACGTGTACACGGGGTCCTTGTATCTCGCGCTCGCGTCGCTCTTGCATCGCGAGGCGGGGGCGATCGAGGGCCAGCGCATCGGCCTGTTCAGCTACGGCTCCGGCTGCGTCGCCGAATACTTCGCCGGCCGGGTCGCGAATGGCGCGGGCGCGTTCGCCGCCCAGCTCAGGCTCGATGCGCCACTCAGCGACCGACGCCGCTGCGCGGTGGCGGAGTACGAGGCGATCCGCGCTCTCGACGCGGTCGCGGACTCGCGCCCCGTGGGCGAGCATCAAGCACGCGCGGGCGAAGTCGCATTCGCGGGCGTCGACGGCGAGCGCCGCGTCTACACCGGATAGAACCGCACCTCCTCACTTCAGCGGCGACCGGTTCCGAGGAAAGCGGGAATTGGCCAACAGGTACCGCGAAATCGCCGCGGCTGCTTCCGCCGGCCTTCGTTGCAGGACCAGATGAGGCGCGTCCAGATGGCAGACTTCCAGGTCCGAACGCAATCCGCGGAGTTGTTCCGCTACTGTCGGACCGACCAGACGATCGCGTGTTCCAGCGACGTACAGAACCGGCGCCTCGATCGCCGCAAATTCCTTGGAGACGTCGATCTCCACGATCGCACGCAATCGGCGGGCGAGGGTCTTGGCGGGGACTGATCGCAGGACGGCCTGGACTTCGGCGATCTCGGAAGGGATCGCGTCGTTTCCCATCAGAGCCCAGCGTAGAACAGAGGCCGGTGGAGGCCGGCGGAGCATCAACGGAGCGAGCAGGGTCGCGAGACGCGCAAGGAACGGCGCCGGGCACCGGACGAACGTGGATACGAGAACGACCGCGCGGACCCGGTCGGGATGTCGCGCCGCGATCCGGATTCCCAGCGGCCCCGAAAACGACTCCGCCAGGATCGCGAAAGGGGCTGCAGGAATCGGGACCTCCTGCAGGAGCTCCTCGTACCCGAGCGGGCGCTCCCGGGAGTATGCGACGATCTGCGGCTGCAGGTCCGCCGCCAGGAATCTCACACAGGAGGCGAACAGCTCTCCGGTTCCGTCCATCCCGGGCAGAAGCAGGGTTCTCATCTACCGCGCCGCCCTTCGGAAGGCATCTGGCGAGCGATCGGCGCATGTCGATGCCGAAGGGCGGTCATTCGGCGACGGTCTGTCAGCGAGATCGTGAGGATCCGTCCGCTCGCGACCCAGAACGCATTGCTCTCGTCGACCGCGACCTCGGTCGGGTATCGTTGACCACTCGCGAGAACGGTCGTGGATCCCCCGTTCTTGGAAGCCTTGATCACGGTGCCCGTTCTCTCAGTGGACCCCGCGTTGGCCCAGTAGACGAACGCGTCGTCGACCGCGAGCCCGGTGGGGCCCTGCTGGCCGGACGCGAGCACGATGGGCGCCCCTCCGCCCTTCCCGACCTTCATCACTGCGCCATCGCTCCCCGGAGGGGCCATGCCGCACAAGGCCCCGGTATTCGTCCAATAGACGTCCGCGCCGTCCACCGCGATACCCGACGGGCAAGTCTGCGCGGAGGCGAGGGTCACGGCAGTCCCCCCGCCTTTCGGGACCGTCATGACCCGCCCCCGCTTGGTTACGGGATCATCGACCACCGTGAAATAGACGCTGCTCTCGTCGACGGCGATCTCCCGCGGATAGCAGCTCTCCGTATGTAGCGTCTGCGAACTCCCGCCGGCCTTGACGACCCTCATCACGCTCGCGATGCCAACGCCGCCCTCGTTCGACGCCATCCAGTAGACGTGCGTGTCGTCCAGGGCGAGGCCACCCCACGGGATCACGCTGCCGGAAGCGAGCGTCACGGGAGTCCCGCCGCCGGTGGGAACCTTCATCAGCGTGGCAGTGTTGGCTCCGAGCCAGTAGACGTGGGCATCGCGCACGACGATGTCCAGCGGGTCGGACGCGGGTCCCGAGACGAGCGTGGTCGCCGTTCCGCCTCCCTTCGGGACCTTCGACATCATGCCCGCCGGGAAATCGGTCCAGTAGACGTCGCTTGCGTCGACGGCGAGGCCCGCAATGCCCTGCCCCTGCGCGAGCTCGGTGGGCTCGACGACCTTGGGTTCGTCGTTACACCACCCGACCAAGAGCGCGGCGCTCCACGCCGGCGCGCCAAACCGGAATTGCGACCAGATCCCGAACGCTCTCATGACACACCCCCGCCCGATGAGTCGATGCCGGGAATCCGGGGATACGGGCCACAATGCGCATCGGGCATGCCAGGTGTCCCACCCCGAACGGCCCAGAACGCCATGCTCACCCGCAGCGTGCTAACTCCTCCGACGGAACGTCAATATCGAAGACCGCCGTTGCCGCATCCAGGTCGCCCCGGGGTGACGTGGCACGCGTTCGCACGTCGCACCAAGTTCCCGCTCGCCGGTATGTGGTAGGCCAGCCCGCGGCGGCATAGGCCCGGATGCCTCGCTCGCCACCGCGACGGTCCGGCATGGAAAAGATCGTCGACCACTCTGCGAACCTGTTCAGGACTCTGAGCAGCAGGTAGTCGGCATGGGACGCGGGCGCAGGATTCATGAGGATCAAGAAAGACACGTGGTCCGGATGACGAATCGCGTACTCCATGGCCAGCACCGCGCCAAACGAGTGCCCCAGGAGTGCCACGGAGTCGAGCCGAAAGTGCTTACGGACGCCCTCTAGATCCTCCACGTCTGACTGCATCGTGACGTCTTCAGGTTTGACACCACGCGCGGACGCTCGGCGTCCTCTTTGGTCGTAATAGATGAGGCGGTAGGAATCCGACATCCGATCCAGGTCGGGGAGGAGGTCCACACCCGCGCTCCGAGTGGGCGCTGTGAACGACCCATTTCCAAACAGGACGGAATCGTTACTCGCGGAATGACTCGACGAGTACGGTTCGCACGGCCATGAGACCTCATGCGGCACCTCGGCGGTCGCTGCTCTGATGCCCACCGAGCCTCTTCCCCAACCGCGATGTGACCAAGACTCGCCACCCGGGCACTCAGCGCGGGTTGCCACGGAAGACTTCGATCATCGGTGCTCGGTCCCTGGGCCCGGCACGCTTCACTACTCGTATCCGCGGCCCCAGCGCGTCGTGCTTAGCGGCGTTCACGACAAGAGCCGCCACCCGCTCTACATCGGGGGTGTACAGCGTGATCTGGTATGCCCTCTGGTCGTCCTCATCCTCGGCGTCGTAGGGCGGACGCCGCTCGTGCGAAGATCATCGTGGAGAACCAGCATTGAATCGGCGGAAGCCATCGCTGAAGCGCTTCCATTCTTCGCGGTAGGCGTAGGAGCGATAAAGGCTGTCCTGTCGTCTTGTACCCGCCCCTCTTCCCCGCCTGCAGCGTAGCAGACCCTCACGCGGCTGTGCTACGCACCAGCCGCGCAGGTGCGAGCAGGTGATCTCACGGTCCGTGGTCCCCAACGCGGGATCGAGCAAGAACACTGTCTCGGTGGAACAGGGTCGAGTGCCGGGGGGTCACGCGTATACCCGCACGGTTCAGACCGACCCCGCCGGTCGCGTGATTCGCGAACACTGGTTGGTGCACGGAGCGGGGCACGCGTGGTCGGGTGGAAGCACCTGCGGCTCGTACACGGATGCCAAAGGACCAGACGCTGCTCGGGCGATGATTCGCTTCTTCTACCAGACGCCCCGGAGCCCTGCTGGCCCTTAGGGACGCTGCCTGAAACGCCGGGCGCAAGGCCCCGCGCCCGGATCTTTCCTGAGCGCCCCCCACGCGGTAGTCCAGCTCCCACCAAGTCCTTCGCAGGCTCCTGAAGATAGGTCCCGCTTTTCGGCGAACTGCTGTCGTGACACTCTGGGTCCGTGCGCGGCGACGGTCTCGTCCCGGGCGGCGGCAACCTGACGTCGCTGCTTCGTGCCTGGCGCGGCGGCGACGCCAGTGCGGGGGAGCGGCTGCTCGAAGTGCTCTACCGCGAGCTCCACCACATGGCGCACGCGCGGCTGGCTCTCGAGCACCCCGGCAATACGCTGCAAACCACCGCGCTGGTCCACGAGTCCTATCTGCGCCTGGTGGACCAACGCGGAGTGGAATGGCGGGATCGCGGGCATTTTCTCGCGCTAGCGGCCACGATGATGCGCCGGGTGCTGGTCGATCGCGCCCGCGCGCGGAAGGCCGGCAAACGCGGCGCCGGCGAAGCGCCGATCACGTTGACCGACGCCGTGGCGGCGGGCGTCGATCCCGCAGCCGAGGTGCTGGACGTGGACCGCGCCCTCCACCGCCTCGCCGCGGGCTATCCCCGGCCCGGGCGTGTGGTCGAGCTGCGTTTCTTCGGCGGACTCGAGCTCGCCGAGATTGGCGCGGTCATCGGAGTGACCGAGCGCACCGTCAAGCGCGACTGGGCATTTGCCCGGGCATGGCTCGCGCGCGAGCTGGGAGCAGACGGTTCGCGATGATCTCTCTCGCCGTTACTCCCGGCAGCGCACCGGACGCAGGTTGTTCTTGTACACGTACGTTGCCAGCTCTCGCCCCAATCGGCCTCCCACCTCCTGATCGAATCGGAAGTGAATTCCGCCAAAGACGCGCGCATCGTCCACGTCGTCCGTGATCTCTTTGAGGCTCGTGTAGTGCAACGCGACGCCCGGCAGAGCTGGATTGGAAAAGTCGATTGAATGCCCCGCAGCGCCATAGAAGCGCCTGAGGATCTCGGCGCCGGCGCTGCTACCGCTCGCGTGATTTGACGGATAGCTGGGGAAACAGGGTGTGAGAATGAATGGCGCGAAGGCGGTGTCCGCTTCGGTCTTCGCGTTGCCATCGGCCCAGCCACCATGAATCGCGGTCTCCGGCCGCTAGAAGTTGTAGTGGTACTTCGTGTGGAACGAGGCAACCTCAGTTCTTGATCACCTCCGGGGCACCGCGGAGCTGACTTGGCTCCGATCTGGGGTGCCGCGGGCCGGGAGCCGCGAACACATTGATCGCGTCATCGTACTTCTCATTTGGACCCGACTGTCACCTCGCGGTGCTCCCAGCCAAGCATCGAGGATATGCGCGCCGCGGTCGCGAAGCTCGACCTCGGCCCGCTCGCCGAGCGAGCGTCAGCGCCGGTCGTCCGCTCCGAAAAGACGCGACCTTTGCTACCAATTTGCTATCGGCAACCGTTTCCCAAAAGCTGAGGCCCCTGGCCGCCCCGGCAAAGCCAGGAAGATCAGGGGCCTCCATTGGTCGGGGCGACTGGATTTGAACCAGCGACCAGTTGCACCCCAAGAGCCGCCAGTAGCCGCACAGAGATCACCGGCGCTTCCTAACTCTTCGGAATCCTTAGAGCCTGCACCTCGTGATGCGGTCCAAAGATCCCAAGGATCCACCACGATTCGCAAAAATTTTGCTACCAATTTGCTACCGCCGATCGAGCGCCTCCTCACCGTGCGCCAGGTCGCGGCGCAGTTCGGCGTCTGCACCGTAACGGTCTACAAGTGGGCCGTGGATGGCGTCCTCCCGCACGTCCGCATCGTGAATGTCGTCCGCGTTCGGCCTGAGGACTTGACCACCTTTATCGCCGCCTGGCGCGAGCTATAGCGCGCCGAGAGAGATAGGGTAGGCCCCGTCCTGAGCAAGCCGACAGAACGTTGGACCGAAGGCCGCGTTCCGGGAACCTCTCCTCCTCTTGGCAAGCTTAGCAGAGCAGGGCGCGGCGGTGCTCCGCACCCGCCGCGCAGGGAACGGTGCCACGTCGCGCGGACGCTGCCGTCAGCCTGCGGCACCAACTCGACGAACGGATGAGAGCAGGCGCGCCTCGAGGAACACCAGGAAGAGAGCGATCGCCCTCCTCGGAACGACGAAGAGCGAGGATGCGACGCAGATGTGCGTTGCCCGTCTTGGTGATGGCGCCGCGGCGGACCCGGTCACCGGCTTCATCCCATCTTTCGCCGCAATGATTCGGCGGCCGGCGGCAGCACGAGTGTCATTCGCGCCGGAGGCTGCTGGCGCGTGTTCCCGAACGCCTGAAAGTAGGACGTACGCGTATGGCGACGCGAACTCCTCTTCGGGCGGGATGAAGGTAACCAAGACACTACAGGAGGTTCCCGCCGGAACCGTATCAGTGTTCGAGACGTTCCTGGAGAAGCACGGCGGGTTCATCGGCGCGCACTGAGCAGCGGCCGAAGACCGCTCCGCCCGAGGAACGCGCCGTGTCGTCACCGGACGACGCGCCAGGTCTTCTCCGGATTGTAGCGATCCATGCGAGAGACGATCTTGCTCGTATCGCGTCCGAGGTCCTTCTCGTGGACGACGCCGTCGTGGTTCACGATGAACGTCGCGACCCCCGAGCCTCCGTACTCCGCCGGCCATGCGACGAGAGCAAATCCGCCGATCATCTTGCCATTGATCACGTAGTCCATCGCGCCGAGGCGGGCGGCGGGCCCCTGCCGCTTGAGGATCCGGAAATGGTACCCGTGATAGGGACGCGCCTTGTCCGTGTATCCCTGGGAGATCGCTGCTGCGATGCCCTCCGCGATGGGGCCGTCCAGGGAGCCGTCTGGCTCCCTCCAGACCAGGCCGTCCCGCTTGCCGGGGGAGCTGATCACCTTCTGCGCATACTCGAGGACCCCGTCGCCGTCGCGATCCTGCTCCGCGTACTCCTGCTGCGCTTCCACGTACCCGCGGCAGATCTCGATGGCGTCGAGCTCGTTCGAGCCGATTCGACGCGCGAGCAGCTCGTGTAGCCCCTCCTTCGAGGAGAAGGCCCACTTCCCCTTCTTCTCGACGAGTGGAACCGGGAACGGCCAGGCCTCCCTGCCGACGACGAGCATCGCCCGGTGAGCGCGCTTCGGGTCCGTCGAGACGTCCAGCTTCTCGCGGGCGATCTCGGCGAACCTCGCGCGATCGTTCCGGTCCTGCACCTCGTCCCCCGACGCGACGAGCTTCGCGCCCTGGGAGCCGAAGATGGCGAGCAGCGCCGGGACGTCGTCACCAGCCACGGCGGCGACGAGCGCCTTGCCCGCCTCTCGTGGCGTGGCGAAGGTCTTCGGAGCCTGTGGAACCGCCGCGAAGGACGTCGCGGCGAACCCGAGCGCGGCGAAGGCGAGTACCACCCTGAGCGTTCGCATCGGTATCTCCCCCATTGCGCTACCGGCGTCGCCCGCCGCCGCCACCCCTCGGGCCCATGCTCGAGGCACCCCGCGAGCTGCTGGCGCTTGCCCGACCTCCTCCTCCGTCCGCGCCGCCGAAGGCGCTGCCTCCCGACGAAGGCGAGACCGAGCGGTTACCGATCGAGCCGCCTCCGTTGCCGCGACCCATGTCCGAGGCCCCGGGTCCGCCGCCGCCGCGGTCCATCGTCGACGCGCTCGGCCCGCCGAGGCCGCCCGACGAACCCGGGCCGCCGCCGCGATCCATCGTCGACGCGCTCGGCCCACCGCGGCCGCCCGACGCGCCCGGGCCGCCGCGGTCCATCGTCGACGCGCTCGGCCCGCCGCGGCTGTTCCCGCCGTACTTGTTCGCCGTCGCGCGGTCGCCGTAAGGGGCGCCCCCGCGGTGCTGGCCATTGTGCTTCCAGTTCGACGAGCCGCTGCCCGGACGCACATTGTTGATGTTGTTGTTGTGGCGCACGAAGTTGTTGTTGTTGTTGATGATCACCGTGTTGCCGCGGCCCCACGCGCACCCGCAGCAATACCCACCGCTCATGGCCGCGCCCATCATGATTCCCACGCTGAACGTGAAGAGCATCGCGCCCGGCGGCGGGGGCGGCGGGTAGTAGACCGGCGGATAGGGATAGACCGGCGGGCCCCAGACGACGGTGGGGTTGTACGCGGGGACGTAGACGACCTGCGTGCTCGCGGGTTGGATCACCACAACTGTCTCCGACTCGACCACCTTCGTCTCGACCTTCATCTTGTCGTTCGACTCGAGCTTCCCCGCGTCCTTCGCCTTCTTGCGCAAGCGCTGCACCGCGTTCATGACGTCCTGCTGCTGCGCCAGGAAGGCGTTGCCGACGTTCGTGGTCCAGGTGATGTCTTCGGCGAGCCGCTTCAGCAGGTCCGGCATCATGGCCGTCGCCTGGACGGAAGGCTCCCAGTCCTGGGCCTTGACCGCCTTCTCGAGGTCGTCGCCCTTGAGGCTCGCGTTCTTCGCGAGCCACTGCTGGGCCTGGATGATCTCGAGGGGGTACGTCGACGCCATGAGCGCCTGGCTCAACAGCGGGTCCGGGTAGAGGGCGACGGGGGCCACCAGGGCGTCGAGCTGGTCGGGGGACAGCTTCGGCGCCGGCTTCTCCTCGTTGCCCGCGGCCGGTGCACTCTCCGCAGGCGCCGGCGGCGCGGTCTGAGCGGGCGCCTGCGCCAGGACTGCCGCGGAGTAGGGGCAGAGCAGGAGCGCCCAGAGGAACACGGTGAGGCCGCGGTTGCAGCGGCGTCTCATCCGAATGCGGGATTCGCCAGAACCGGAACGCACTGCGCACCTCGGGCCTAGGATTGTGACGATTGCGCGCGGAGTATACGCCGAGGAGCGGGTCGTGGGCGGTCGACTGTAAGGGCCCGCGCCTCTCGCGCGTTCCTGCGAGCCCGGTCCGCCGGCCGCCGCGCGTTGCCTCGCGCAGGCTGTCTGGCAGCTGCGGGTGTACGGAAGACTTCGTATCGGACCAGGATCCGTGGCTTGAACTTCCTACCTGCGACACAGGGAGGGTTGGAGCAGGTTCCCGCTCCAACCCTCCCCGCGGTGCAGGTCGTTGTAACCGGTGTCAAAGCAAAGTAGAGATGGCCGGTCCCCAGCAAAGTAGAAATGTCCGGTTGGGCTCGTCAAGCTGGGCGCTGTCCCTGGGCCAGCGCTTTGCGGCGGAGGGCGGCTCGATTGTTATGCGCCTTCTGCCGCGCTTTCTGCTCCGCCTCGAATCGCTCGAGGAACGAGCTCACTTCGCTGAGGCCATCGGGCACGGCTGAGTCTGCCGTCGATGGCCTAGCCGCAACGTGAGCAGCCACGATGCGCTCCTTCTCCCGAAGGGTGACTTTCTTCGAGCGCAAGCGCGCCTGGTCACGCTGCAGCTGCGAGGCCTGCATGACCGAGAGGACTGCGCCGAGCCGCTTGTTTTCCACGATCGCGCCCTGGTCGACGCATCGGTTCTTGTCGAACGGCGAGGCGGGAAGCAGTCGGCCCTCGCAGCGGAGCTCGACTCGCCCGTCATCCCACTGGAAGACGCGGACGCGTTTGCCCGCGAAGGGCAGGGTCTCGGGACCTGGCTCGACGAGATAGCTCACTCGCTTGAAGTGGACGACCAGATTGCGCGACATCGTCCGCTCCTCCTGCCAGGTGAAGATGCGGGAGAGGTCCTCGTCGCTCCGCAGCGGCCGGTGGGCGTCGTGGGGATTTTTCGGCGTGCACCCGAAGCGCCGGTTGTAGTCCTCCATGAACTCCGGCAGGAACGCGTTCCCGGCTTCCATCGTCGAGACGGTGCGCAAGCGCAGTTCCTTGACCAGCCGGTCCTGCAGCGTCTTGTTCATCCGCTCGACGCGGCCCTTTGCCTGCGGCGAATTCGCGCAGATGATCTCGATGTTGAGCTCGGTCAGGGCGCGCCCGAACTGCGTCACACCGCGGGCCCGGCCCGTCGAGCCCTCGTGGTTCACGCGGAAGATGCTGTGCTTGTCGCTGTAGAAGGCCACCGGTTTGCCGTGGCGCCGGAGATACCCGCTGGTCGACGCGAAGTAGTCGAATGCGGACTCCACCTCGACGAAGCGCAGCTCCATCAAGCGCCCGGTGGCGTCGTCGACGTAAACCAGCAGTGAGCACACCGGTCCACGCTCCTCGAACCAAGCGTGCTCGCACCCGTCGATCTGCACCAGCTCGCCAAGGCACTCGCGCCGGTGCCGCGGCTGATGCGCTGCCCGCGTCCGCTCGCGCCTCGGAATCCAAATGCCGGCGCCGATGAGCCACGCCCGCAGCGTCTCCTTGGACACTCGGAGAGCGTGCAGCTCGAGGAGCTTCTCGCAAGCCAGCGTGGGGCCGAAGTCGAGGTAGCGATCGCGCACGATCTCGACGGCCCGCGAGCGCAGCTCGTCGGGCAAGCGTCGATTGCTCGGCTGGCCGCGCTTGCCCGAGACGAGTCCCGCCGGCCCGCGCTCCTCGAAGGCCGCACACAGCCGACGCACCTGGCGCTCCGAGAGACCGACGAACTCTCCGGCCTTCGCTTGGGTGAGCCGTCCCTGGAGAACTTGCCGGACGACGGCGAGACGGTCCAGCTCCTTGCTGCTCATCTCGACCAGCTCCTGAGCCACCAGTCCGCCTTTCAGGCGACGCCACGTCGCCGAAAGGGGACATTTCTACTTGGCCCGAAGCGGACATTTTCATTTTGCTGCTACAAAGGAAGGACGGATAAACGAACTTCTGTCACCTCGCCCTCCTCCTGCCTCCTCGCGACTAGCCTAGCCGACCAGCCTAGCAGAGCGCGGCGGGAGGGCACACTACCCTCCGCCGCGCAGGGGGAAAGTCTTCCCCGCGG
>Ga0137403_10004590_pt1 | contig 16239 bp, 12 predicted proteins | sample CZOMad2_1_16fung_FD_122057 | JGI IMG/M metagenome (GOLD analysis project Ga0137403, IMG submission 122057) | Vadose zone soil fungal communities from Angelo Coast Range Reserve, California, USA - CZOMad2_1_16fungal (Hybrid Assembly) | ecosystem: Environmental > Terrestrial > Soil > Vadose zone... | reverse complement strand
TGAGCGCCTCGGCCGCCACCGCAACGCGCCGTTCCCCGCTCCTCGCCATTTACGCCGCGCTGGTCTTCGCTTTCATCTACCTGCCGATCATCGTTCTCGTCGTCTACTCCTTCAACCGTGACGGCGTCGGCGGCTTTCCGCCGCGGCATTTCACTTTCGATTGGTACCGCCAGCTCTTTGCCGATTCCGCCATTTTGGACTCGGTCCTCAACAGCCTCATCGTCGCCGCTGGCGCCGTCGCTCTCTCGCTCACCCTTGGCCTGCTTGCCGCACTCGCGCTCGATCGCGCCGACTTCCCCGGCAAAGCCTATTTCCGCCGCCTCGTCCTGCTTCCTCTAATCCTTCCCGGCATCATCACTGGACTCTCGCTTCTGCTCTTCGCCGTCCGCATCCAACTCGATCTCAGCCTGGTCACCATTTTTCTCGGTCACGGCACCGCACTTATCTCCGTCGCCACCACCGAAATTTTCGCCGGCCTGCAAAAAATGGATCGCCGCCAGGAAGAAGCTTCACTCGATCTCGGCGCCACTCCCTGGCGCACTTTCTGGCTGGTCACTCTTCCCAATCTCAAACTCTCGCTCATCGCCGCCGCTCTGCTCATCTTCACTCTCTCCATGGACGAAATCGCCGTCACGTTCTTCCTGATCGGCCGAGACAACACCCTGCCCCTCGAAATCTGGGGACGCCTCCGCCGCGGCATCACTCCCGAAATCAACGCCATCTCCACACTGATTTTCGCTGCGTCCGTAGCGCTGATCGTCATCTGGTACCGCCTGCGCGCCAGAACCATCGGCACGCAAGTCCAGGAACTTCTCGAGCGTCCTTAGCTGCTTCGAGCACCCAGATATTCAGATTTTGGTTGTATGTGTTTAGCTGCGAACTATTCGTATCGCAAAGCTTCGACCGGGTCGAGTTTGGCGGCTTTCATCGCGGGCCACACGCCGAAGATCAACCCTACGGTTACGCTTACGACCACGCCCGCAGTCGCCGCCCACAGGGGAACAGATCCGCGCCATTGCAGCGTGAGACGAATCAGTAGCACCAACCCGTTAACCAACACCAGCGCGATAATGCCACCGGAAGCCGTCAAGGTCATCGCCTCAAGCAGGAATTGCCACGTGATATCGCTGCGTTTCGCCCCAATCGCCTTGCGCACGCCGATTTCCCGCGTCCGCTCGGTGACGCTCACCAACATAATGTTCATCACACCCACGCCGCCGATAAGCAAACCGATAGCGCTAAGCACCAGCGTCGCAACGTAAACCATCAACATAATGTTGTGGAACTCCGCGACTTCCTGCGCAGCGGTGCGAATCGAGAAATTATCTTTACCGTTGTAAGGCACATTGCGGCGTCGCCTCAGAACTTCTTCGGCTTGGTCGACCGCTTGATCCAGCATGCCGGCATACGCCTGGAAGCGCATGTTGATCTCATCCGCCGATGGATACATCTTCTTAAAGGTGTTGAATGGAATCAGCACGCGGCGATCTTCGTCGCCCATCCCAAAGCCACCCTTCGGCTTTTCGACCACACCAATTACTCGAAAGTCGGCGCCATCAATCATCACGTCTTTGCCCACCGCATCGGTTCCGGGGAAAAGCACCGGCGCGACGTTTTCGCCGAGCATCACCACCTTCTCACGATGAATATCGTCGCCTTCGCTGATAAAACGCCCGGAAAGCGTCGCCGCGTTCGCATACACTTGCCCGAAATTGGCTTGCACACCGCGAAAATCGATAGCGCTGACCTCGCCGGACTTCGTGCGCACGGTGTGCTGCTGCATCCATCCAGTCTGCAAAAATGTGGTTACGTTCTTCACCGCAGGACACCCGGCAATCAAAGCCAGCGAATCTTCCAGCGTCAATGGTTTGCGCTGCCGCTCTTCCAACGGAATATTGCCCCCGTGAAAGCCCTGGTCCCACTTGGAAATAAACCCGGTATCCGCGCCAAACTGCTTGATGTTGTCCTGGATAGTTTCGTCGAAACCGGTAATCAGCGCCGCAACCAGCATGATCACGCTGACGCCCAGCACCACGCCGAACACGGTGAGCCCGCTGCGCATTTTGTGCGTCCGCAACGTGTCCATCGCTTGCTTGAGATTTTCGCCGTATGCCTGCGCCATTTTGCCTTCTCGTTAAGTCGCGGTCTTCAGGTCTCCGCCCGCAATGCCTCGATCGGATCCAGTTTTGCCGCCCGCGTCGCCGGATAAATTCCAAAGAAAAGACCGACCGCCGTCGAGACGCAAAGCGAAATCACGACAGCATCCATCGGCATTTTCAACGGTATCGACGTGACAGTTCCCAGAAGTTCAACTATGCCGTAGGCCAGCAAGACCCCGATGATGCCTCCGGTAGCGGCCAGCACGGCGGACTCCATCATGAATTGCAGCAAGATGTGCTTCTTCCGCGCGCCCAGCGACCGGCGGATGCCAATCTCTCGTGTACGCTCGGTGACGCTGGCCAGCATGATATTCATGATGACGATTCCCCCGACCACCAGAAACACGCTCACCAGACCGACAGCAACCTTTGCCAGTGTGCCGGTCAGGTCGTTCCACAATTTCATGATCGAATCGGACCCAAGGATCGCGAAATTATCCTTAGCGTCATACGGCAAGTGCCGCCAAGCGCGCATCAACATGCGCGCTTCGTCCTCGCAAGCGGCCATCATCTCCGCGCTACCCGCCTGCACGAAAATACCGACCCAGTCGCGCGGACGATGCAGCTCTTTTTCAAAGGTGTGCAGCGGAATGATCATGAAATTGTCTTGCGACTGTCCGAAGGCGCTGCCAATACGCTCCGCAACGCCAATCACCTGGTATTCGTGGGTCTCCGCCCGCACCACCTTGCCGATCGGATCGACATTGGCAAAAAGCCGGTCGGCTACGTCCGCGCCAATAAACACCACTTGCCCACGATGGTCGTCGTCGGTTTGATTGATAAAGCGGCCTTGCGCAACGTTAATGTTGCGCACTTCCGCATAGTTGGGGGAAACGCCCATGACATCGGTATTCTCCAGGCGTTCGTTCCCAGACCGGATCTCGATGTTGTGGTCGTCCAGCGCGGCAACTGCTTTGGCCGTTTTCATGCTATCGCGCAAACGCTCGTAGTCATCCATGGTAATCAACGGGCGTTTCTGTGCCTTGACCCAGGCATCCTGGCTAGTGATGATCCCGAAGCGGTCCACGATAAAGACATTGGCGCCCAGGTTGGCAATGCGGTCGGCAACGTAAAAGTTCATCCCGGCAACAAAACTCATGACCACCACAAGCGTGGTCACCGCCAGAATGACGCCGAGCAAAGTGAGAAAGCTGCGCAGCTTGTGCGCCCGCAAAGCGTCGAGCGCCAGGCGCGTGGTCTCCAACATGGTGACCGCGCCGCCCCTGAGGCCGGTAAGCGCAACTCTGCGCCCGCCAGCACCAACGGTCACCGGCGGCAGCCCGCTCATACTTTCTAGTGGAGTTACACCCACACGAACCTCACTCGCCTGCCTACTGCCTCTTAATACGAATTAAGGGGCAAATAGGTTTCTGCATGTTTGCTTAGACGTAAAAATAGACGCTTTACCGTGCCCGTAAAACAAGATCTAGCCTTGCTGCGATCAACGATTTGGCAGACACACGTGAGAGGCTGCAAGCCGCGGAAACGCCGCTATCTCATTCTCCTTGCGGTGTTTACGATTGTACTGGCCCAACCAACCGTCCGCAAGGCAGTGTGCCGCAGAGGTGGTATTTGGAACTCCTCAACCCAGGAATGCCATCGGTTTCTTGACCAAATTCGCAGTTACGAGCAACACGACAAGCCCAGAGGATGCGGTTCCGGGTCGAAAACGAAGCGGCGCTAACAGCCCAGTGGCAAAATGAATCTGGGCGTTCTCCATAAGGCACCTGTACCTGCAGCCAGCTTTTTTCCCAATGACATAGGGGTGATACTGAGCTGTGTCTCCATCACAAAAGTTGGGTGCAACAATCCGGCCCGATATCGAATCCAATTGGGAGTTGACGGAGAGACTTGCCATTCCCTGACTATGCGGTTACCCACAGCCATTCTTGCGTCCCTACTAGCGGCTTGCGGCGGGATATCCCCAGCGCAGGAGGCACCTGCCCCCCTCTTGCAGAGTGAACTCGACGAGCAGCGTACGCTGCTTGAACGAGTGATCGCCAATCAGAAGAAAAATGATCTCGCGCAATTTACCTATGAACGGCTGGAGCGCCTGGAAATCTATAAAGGTAGTGGGGCCACGCAGCCGGCGGAGATTAAGACCACACGCGCGGTCCCCGCAGGCACCGGAATCGATCGCATTCCGGTAGGCCCAGACGGCAAGCCTGTGGATGCCGCAGCTTATCGCGCGGAGTTGGAAAAATTGGAACGCGCGCTTTCCTGGGCCGCCGAAGAAGGCCGGGCGCAGCGCGAGGCCTACGAAAAAGTTGCGAAAAAACAGAAAGAGCGTTCCGACCTGATCGATGCCACGCGCACGGCCTTTCTTTTTACGTTTGTAGCCCATGAGCCGCGCGGCGATCGCATGCTGTCGAAGTACCACATGGTCCCAAATCCCGCATATAAGGCGACTTCGCGATCAACCGCCATGTTTTCCAAAGTCCGCGGCTATTTGTGGATCGATGAAGATGCGGCGCAACTGGCTCGCGCCGAACTTGAAGTTACCGACGATATTTCGCTCGGCGGCTTTTTGGCTAAAGTGTACAAAGGCAGCCACCTGATGCAAGAGCGCTATGAAATGGCGCCCGGGCTCTGGTTCGCAACCTATGCACAATATGATTTCGACGGTCGCCGCCTCTTTGTGAGCTTTGGCCTTCACGAGCGGACATCGTATTCGCAGTACCGGCGTATCGGCCCCCCAAAGGAAGCGCTGCAAGCCATTCGTGCCGAATTAGGCAAATCGACTACCGCTGACGTCTTCCCCTGATACTCTGGCTTCATGAAGTGCGCGTTTGTTCCTCTCGCGATCGTAATGTCAACTTTTTCTGTTGCCGCTTCGTCCGCTCTTGCCACATTCGATGTACAGGATTTGCCGCCATCCCAGTCGCCGGCCGCGCCACAAGCTAGCGATGGATCAGCAACATCGAATGATGTGAGCGTGCCCGCGGAGCCCAAGAAAGCTAAAAAAGTGTGGACCAATGAGAATCTCACCGATGTGAGCGCGAACCCGATTTCGCAAATCGGGGATGCAAAGAACGGCACATCCCGGAAAAGCGGTGCGGGCAAACCAGCCAGTTCTCAGGTGATCGCCAGCTTTCGCAAGCAGCTCGCAGCTTTTCAAGCGCAATTGACCGGCATGGACAAACAGATTGCCGATTTGAAGAACTTCCTCAAAGGCGAGTCTTCCCACGCCAATGGATTGCAAATGCACAAGAGCTACACAATGGAACCGATCCAGGACCAAGTTTCGAAGCTCGAAGCGAAGCGCAGGATTTTGGCAGCCCAAATGGACTCGGTCTTCGACGCCGCTCGCAAGCGCGGAATTGAGCCCGGGCAACTGCGCTAGCGGATTTGCTCATGCTATTCGTTACCCACCGCGTACGTAAAAGCCAAATGGACAACTGTTCGAACGCGCAGTAACATTTCTCCATTCCCGGTTGCGAACCCATGGGCGAAAGGCTACCTACTCTCCGATTATTTTCTCGCTTTGTCGTCGCGATAGTGTTGTTGTGCACCGCTTTGGTTGTTTCAACAAACTCGCAAGGCTTAGCCATCGATCTTGCGGGCAAGCCGTTTGACCCGTTTCGCGCGGCGCCTGGCAAAGTAGTCGTGTTGATTTTCGTGCGTACCGACTGCCCGATCTCCAACCGGTACGCTCCCATGATTCAGCAGCTCGGCAACGACCGCGTGGACCGAGCTGCATTCTTTCTGGTGTACCCCAGCCGCAAGGAAACTGCGGAAGCAATTCGCAGGCACCTAAAGGAATTCGGCTACACGCTTGCCGCCATTCGCGACCCCCAACATATTCTGGTGAAGCAGAGCGCGGCGCAGATCACCCCTGAGGCGGCTGTGTTCAATGCTAAGGGGCAGTTGGTTTATCACGGGCGCATCGACAATCTCTACGAGGATTTTGGCCACGCACGCAAACAGGCGACAACACACGAACTTGCCGATGCCGTCGAAGCGGCGACCGCGGGGAAGAGTTTGAGCGCCAGCGCAACGCCCGCCGTTGGATGCTACATCTCGGATCTCGAATGACCGTTGGGCCCGAAAAATTAGTCCGAAGACTGCTAGTGCTCGCTTGCTTCATGCCGCTGGCCCTTACTGTGGGCAACCGCACTATTGCAAAGCAAGAGACTCCGCCACAAAGTGCCGGTGCACCCCCGCCGATCACCTTCAACCGCGATATTGCGCCGATCCTTTTCCGCACTTGCGCGCGTTGTCATCGCCCCGGTGAGGCGGGCCCTTTCTCGCTATTAACCTACGCGGATGCCAAATCACATGCTCGGCAGATTGCCGCGGTTACCAAGCGCCGCTTCATGCCACCCTGGCTGCCGGAACCAGGCCAACTAAAATTTGCCGACGAGCTTAGGCTGTCAGACAACGAAATCGCGCGCATTCAGGCCTGGGTGGAACAAGGCACCGTCGAAGGAAATCCGTCCGATCTACCATCGATGCCGAAGTTTGTAGAGGGCTGGCAGCTCGGCAAACCGGACGTCGTTCTGAAGGCCACGAACTCCTATGCGCTCCCCGCCAGCGGCTCCGACAATTATTGGAACTTCGTGTTTCGCGCGCCGGTCGATCGCACTCGCTGGCTAAAGGCTATGGAGATTCGCCCGGGCGATAAGCGCTTGGTGCATCACGCGAATGTTTTGGTGGACCGCCAGCAGAATGGCCGCCGTCAGGAGCAAGAACCCGGCGACGGCTTTGGAGGGATGGAGCTGACCATCGAATCGGAGGTCTTTGATCCCGACAGTCACTTCTTATTCTGGAAGCCCGGTTCGATTCCTTACGTTGAGCCGGACGGCATGGCGCTGCGCTTGGACAAGGACACCGACCTGATTCTCAATACTCATCTCCAACCTTCTGGCAAACCGGAAACGATTCAGCCGACGCTCGGCCTATATTTCACGGACAAACCCGCCACCCTGCACCCGATTCTCCTTCAACTCGAAAACGATCGCATGCTGGACATTCCGGCCGGCGACAAACATTTTGTGGTCACTGACGAATTTACTCTGCCAGTCGACGTCGATCTCCTGGCCATCTACCCGCACGCCCACTATCTCGGCAAGGACCTGCAAGCGCACGCGAAGTTTCCTGACGGCCGCTCCGAAACTCTGATCCACATCCCCGACTGGAACCTCAGTTGGCAGGCGGTCTATCGCTATTCGCAACCGGTGAAATTGCCCAAGGGCACCACAATCTCGATGAACTTTGCCTACGACAATTCCGACGGCAATATTCGCAATCCAAATGATCCGCCGCAGCGTGTGGTGGCCGGCAATCGCGCCGTTGATGAAATGGCTCATCTTTGGCTGCAGGTGCTGCCCCAAAATTCCCCGCAGGAAAAAGACGATCCTCGAATTTTGATCATAGAGGCCATGTCGCGGCACAAACTGCGGAAAAATCCAGAAGATTTTGAGGCTCACTACAATTTGGCGGCTTTGTTGATGGGGCGCGGCGAAATTTCAGAAGCGCTCGCGCATTTCACGCAGGCCAATCGGATCAAGCCCAACGAAGCGACGGTGAACAACGCGTTCGGTGCCGCGCTGCTTGCCGCCGGTCGCACCGAAGAATCCGTTCCGCATCTGACCGCGGCGCTGAATGCTCGTCCAAATTATTTCGATGCCCGCTACAACCTCGGCAACGCGCTCGCGTCCCTCGGAGACTTTCGCGGAGCCCTGGCCCAATTCCAGGCGGCCGTGCGCATCAACCCCGAAGACGCCAACGCCGAAGCCAACTTAGGCAGCGCCTTCGCCGAAACCGGCGACCTAAAGCAAGCCAAGCTCCACTACGAGCGCGCCCTGCACCTCAACCCCAACCACGAACTCGCCCGCGAAAACCTCCAACAAATCAATAGTCCCCACTAGCTCTCGAATTCACTTAGTCGCGGCAATCGTTGTCCACGGATACGCCTTCATATCGCGCAGCTCCGGCTTCTCCCACGATTGCTCGGGGTGCTGCTGCAAATGCTTCGCTGCGAGAAAATCCTTGCCGCAAGCGTGCCCGGCCGCCGCTGCGAATTCCATCTTCGCCGCCATCGCAGTGTCGGTAGCTTTATTCTGCACCGCGCCAGCCGTGCCAAAAGGAACCTGCCAATTTCCCATTCCGCGCGGAGAAAGCTCGACGTGCCCGCACAATGTGCGCTCGCTCGGCTCGGTCTTTCCATTCAAACTGTCCACGTGGTCGGCAAGAAATTGCTCCGCAAGCTTCACATCGATCTTTCCCTTGTTCTCCGCCATCAATTGCTCCCAGCGCTTGCGCCGAGCATTCGCGCTGACGCCCGGGTCGTTCACAGGAAAATCCGTCTCTTCTGCCGTCAGCTTCGGGCTGATCGGAAAATTCGAGCCAACGAAATATCCGTCCGTCTTGCGATCCAACGTAACATTCTTCAGCCCAAGTTCCAGGCTCGCGATTTCACCCTTCCGAGTGTCCGCAATCAGCCAGTCATTGGCGTAACCGCCGTTGTTACCTTCCTTGAAGATCCGCGCCACATCATCAATCGACGCCGAGTACTGCATAGCCTTGCGCGCACGCACAAATTCCGGCACGCCGTTACTATCGAATCCGTGGAAGCCGGTGATCGTCGTCTCCGTAATCACAATCCCCGCCGAATTCAACCCAAAGTCATCGCCGCTATGAATAAGTCCCGGCAGCCCGTCCATCACAAAGTGATAACCCTGCGCCGGCGCGATATCGAACGCAATCGTCCACCGCGCGCCATCCAGATAACTCGTCCAATTGTTATGCGCGATCACCACCCGCCCTTCTTTGGTGTAGCTGCCAATCGCCACAAACGCGCTGCAGTGATCCCCAGCGGTAACCGTCGGAAGGGATGCGATCTTATGCGCCTTATCGTATTGGTCGATGTAATAGCTCCACTCCATCGCGGCGTTCATCGCCACCACATCCCAAATATCCAGCTTCACGCCCTGCGCATTCACTCCATCAGCGATCCCCTGCATCTCGTCGCGATACTCCTGCTCCACATGCGGCCACAAAATATTCTTCGACGCCTCCCTGAAAAAGTTCCAATCTTTCCCATTGTCATGCGGCAGCATCAGCACATACACCTTATAAAGGTCCTGAATCTCCGTCGCCAGCAAATACCCATGCTGGTAACCGATCTGCTCCGGCGTGCCCTCCAGGTGCACGTAAGTCCACCCATTCACCGGTGGACGCCGAAACGCGCCCTTAAGTCGTTGGTCCACCTTGGGGGTCATCGAAGCCGCCACCGCGGCGAAAATAATCATGCTGCAGACCACCGCAATCCCTATAAATCGCCGCATATTCGCTCCTAATTTCCCGCGACTCCCTATGATCGACACGCACCACGCGCCGCACAGAAATTATCCCTCCGCGCCAACTCTGTCAATAAATCCAACGCTCGAGTCTAGGCGCACCTCAAGCCAACGATTCAGTGCCTGCCCCGTCCAGTCTCGACAATTCGCCGAAGGCGGTTGCCCAAAAATCACGATATGACATGCTGAGCTTGGTCAAACAGTAGGCTGGAATCTCTCGCTCTTAGCTGCAAGCTTCTCGATCGAGGGAAAAGACTCCGGCGAAGTATACGACCGTTCCGGCACATCTCTCCCCGTCTGCAACGCCTCCACCAACATCGATATCGCTTGCCCTGTGTTGGTCGGCACCACAACAGTCGCCGTCAGCGTACCGCTGCGCACCCAAGCCATCCCAGTCTTCGCCAATCCGTCCACGCCCGTAAACGGAAGCCGCAGCCATTTTTCCCGGTCCGCGATATTGGACACGCCCTCGAAGGCTTTGCGCGCCCCTATGGCCATCAAATCATTCTGCGCACCCACCACATCAACCTGCGTTTTGTTCGATGTGTTCAGCCGCAGCCACGATTCCACCGCCTTTTGCGCGCTCTCCTCGGTCCACCGCCCGCGCAGCGAAACGATCTGCACGCCGTGCGAAACCGTCATCTGCATCCCCGCGGTGCGATCCTGCGCCGCAGAAGTTTCCGACGGGCCTTGGATGTACATCACAGTGCCGCCCTTCGGCAGCAGCGCCGCAAATTGCCGCCCCTGAATGCGGCCGATCTCCTTATGGTCCGAGCTCAAACAAAAAACCGGCACTTTAGCCGTCTTCCGTAATTGAGGAATGTAATCCGCCTCGCGGTTCAACGCCGCCCACGCAATCTTCGCGCTCACCGCCGCCTGCGCCACCTGCGGAAAGGCCGTGCCCCCAGCAGGCTCAAAGATGATCGCTTGCGGACGCGCCGCCGCGTCGCACTGAATCGCCTTCAGCAATTGCGTGCTTTGCGTGATCGCGTCGTTGTCGGCATACAGAATCTGGACGTCCACGCCAAGTTTCTTCGCCGCCGCCTGCGCGTCAGCCGCCTGCTCAAGCTGGTAATCGTTCTCTTTCGTGATCAGGGAAACGATGAAGCGCAAATTCGCCATTCGCGCCTTTCTTCGTTCAGAATTGACGACCCCAACCAAAGACTATCGGATTTGCCGCTCCCCGAAGCCAAATCTTTAACGCCTGTGCTATATCTCGAACCTCCCGCCGGGTAGCAATCAGCGCGCCTTCAATCCGCGGAATGCAGCTTCCCATCCGCCCCACGGGTCTCCCATTCGACCCGCACCATCCAGTCAAAGTGCATGCCTTCCGTTTTCAGCCAAGCCTCCAGCGCCTCCCGGGTTTCCGCGCGGAATTCCACAAACATTTTTCCTTCCAACATATTGACCAGCACGCGTTCCGCGCGCGCCGCCCCTCCCGATTGCATCCGCTGCGCAAGGTTTTCCGCACCCTGTCGTGTAAGGCATGCAAGAGTGTGCTGCGTAAGATAGCGAGGCATGAAAGCTCCCGAAGTAAACTTGAACTCATAAGTATTCCATAGCAGGTCGCGCGCCGCACACTAGCGGCACGTGCAAGTCGAAACCATATGTTGAGAAGTGGGATGTACGCTGAGAAGAGTTAAAGTAGGTTCTTCCGCTTATAAAGTGCAAACCCGCGATTGGTCAGCCTGCCCAATTCGCGAAACAGCGCCACATCCGGCGCGACAAAATTGAAGCAGCTCTTGCCCTGCATCCGCTTCCTGAGGTTCGGCGAAATTCCTTTAGCCAACGCTGGCTCCCAGTAAAGCGGCATCAGGTGAAAACTTACGTCCGCCCGTCCGCGGATCACCGCTCCGAAAAAGAGGGGGTTCTCTTTGTAGCTCGGCGAACGTGTCTCCAGATAATATTTTTCTCGCGTATCCGCGGTAACCTTCAGATGCTTCTCATACTTCGCGAAAATCATCTTCAGTGCGTAGAATGTCTTGGCGAACTCGTCCGCACGATCCGGCGGGGCTTCACTCGCGACCCGCGCGCTCTTCTTACCGGGCATTGCTCTCCCCAAGGAACGACACTTAGTTGCCCGGAGTATACTGTCCGCCTCTCCCCATGAAAACCCCGTAACTCCCCAATCAAGTAGCGATATGGAGTGCGGCGGTCTTGTTTATCCTGAGCTGCGAAGGGCCGCCGCTTTTGAGGAGTAAGCCAAACGCAACTCTCTCCAAAGTGCACTCATTCCACACCTTATGCTTCGAATTTTCCTTTCCGATTCTGCCAATCACTTCCCCGCCACCGGAAACTCCGACCGAATAAACTCCTTAACCCCTTCCTCTCCCGTCAATCGCAAACAAAGCAAAGCCCCCTTGCGCTCCAAATCAATGTGAAAATCAAAAAACGGACAGCACTTCCCCTCCGCCACCACCCACTCCGCCAACTCCGCAAGCGTGACATCCGCAGGTCCGTACTGGAATTCGTAACCTTTTTCCGTCTCCACCACTTCTTTGCGAACGCGGATCAGCTTCTCGGTCAATTGCTTGTGACGCGCACGCTCCGCCGCCGTAAGCGCCTTGATATTGCAATAGAATTTACGCTGCACCGTAATCGCTCCTTTCTCTTGACTAGACGGCATCGCCGAGTGGCCCGGGGTCACGCGCGCGACAGCGCTACCCGCAGCCAGCACTGTCAGGCCCATTGCGATAGCAATTACCAGAATCATTCGGAACTTCTTAGTTGGTTTCATGCGCCTCCTCCAAAATGACGTTCTCCACTCGCAGCTCAAATCCTAAAAGTTAAAGCCCGCTTTAAGTCAAACCTTTTTTTATCAGCGAAAGCGAATCTTTAGAAATAAGTCGAAGGAACTACCCGGCCGCGTATAAGACGTTGGTACAATACCCTCTCACAGCGAAATTCGAGCGAAGCACTCGTGAGACTACAATCCAATCTCATTCGGCTGGCTGCCACCGACCTCAGCAATCATCTGGCCTGCCGCTATCTCACCTCGCTCGACCTGAGTGTCGCCCACGGTCTGCGCACCGCCCCAGATTGGCGTTCCCCCGACCTCAAAGTCATTCAAGAGTTGGGTCTCCGCCACGAAGCCGCCTATCTTCAATCCCTTCAAGATGCGGGCCTTTCCTTCGTGGATTTGCGCGCCATGAACGAGCAGCAGGCCATCAGCGAAACTCTCTCTTGCATGCAGCGCGGCATCGAAGCCATCGCGCAAGGCAGCCTCGCCTCTAGGCGATGGTTCGGCCGCCCGGATGTGCTCCGCAAAGTCGCCAAGCCCAGTCGTCTAGGCAACTGGTCCTATGAAGTTTACGATTGCAAACTCGCCCGCGAGACCAAAGCCACCACCATCCTTCAGCTCGCGTTATATTCCGCGCTGCTGACCGACGCGCAAGGCCAAGATCCAGAATTCGCCCCCGAATTTATGTATGTGGTTCCCGCCGGCACGGAATTCAAGCCGGAAGGTTATCGCTTCGCCGAATATGCCGCTTATTACCGCTACGTTAGAACTCGCCTCGAAACCGCCTGCGATCACGATCAGTCCGCACAGACTTACCCCGAGCCCTGCACCCATTGCGACATCTGCCGCTGGTTTGCCCAATGTGACGACCGCCGCCGCGCTGACGATCATCTCTCCCTGGTCGCCGGTATTACCCAACTTCAGCGCAAGCAACTAATCGTCTGGCAAACGCCAACGATGGCCAAGCTCGCCACCTTGCCCATTCCGCTGGCCCAAAAACCTCTGCACGGCTCACGAGAAGGTTACGAGCGCGTCCGTGAACAGGCCCGCGTCCAGGTCCAGGCCCGAACGCAAAGCCAACCGGTCCATGAGTTGCTGCCCATCGCGGAAGGTGCCGGCTTCTGTAAGCTTCCAGAACCGTCGCGATTCGACGTGTTCGTGGACCTCGAAGGCGATCCGTTTGCCGCCGAAGGCGGTCGGCAATATCTATTCGGTTTTGTCGCCCCGGGCGTCGATCTGCTTTACGCAAAAGAATGGTCCTTCACGCCGGAGGCGGAAAAGCAGGCATTTGAATGGTTGATCGACCAAATCGCGCTTCGCTGGAAGTCCGACCCTGCTATGCACGTCTACCATTTCGGAGCCTACGAGCCGGGTACATTCAAATTCCTAATGGGCAAGTACGCGACGCGCGAAGACGAAGTCGACCGCATGTTGCGCGCCGGTCTCTTCATTGACCTTCACACCATTTTCAAACAAGCCGTTCGCGCTGGCGTCGAGGAGTACTCTCTGAAAGCGCTGGAAGTCTTTCACTCTTTCGCACGAACGATCCCCCTAATCGAATCGCGCGAGGCCATGCGCTACGTCGAACATCGCCTGGAGCTCGGATGGAATGGAGATCTACCTGATCGTGTGCGGATTGCCATGGAGGGCTACAACGAAGACGACTGCCGTTCCACTGCATCGTTGCGAGATTGGCTGGAGAAAAAGCGCAAGACGCTCGTAGACAGCGGATTAGACATTCCCCGGCCGCTCAGCGCAGATGGCGCGCCCTCGGAAGAGTTGGACGAACGCCAAAAGCGTGTGGCCGCTCTCGTCGAGCGTCTTTCCAGCGATGTTCCCATTGATCCCGCCGCCCGCTCCGCAGAACAGGATGCGCGTTGGATGCTGGCGCAACTCCTGGACTGGCACCGCCGCGAAAATAAAGCGGGTTGGTGGGAAGGCTATCGCCTCGCCGAGTTAGACGATGAAGATCTCCTGGATGAGCGCGGCGCTCTGGCCGGGCTTCGCTTCATCGAACGAGTAGCCTTTGAGCGCCAGCTCTGCGTCGAGCGCTATACCTTTGAGAAGCAAGAAACCGAAGTTCGCTGCGGAAAAGATTTGTATCATCGCAAAGATAAAATCGGCTGTGTCATCGCCTTCGATCCCATCCTCCGAACCGTCGATATCAAGAAGGTGAAAAAATGGGCCGGGATTCATCCCTCCAACGTGTATGTGTGGGATCGGCCCTTTAACATCGACGCCCAAGCCGACACGTTATTGCGAGCGGGCGATTGGGTATGCGACAACGGCGTGGACCGCGCAGGCAAACTTAGAGCTGCTCGCGACCTGCTGCTGCGAAAAGCGCCTCGGCTCCAGCGCGGCGAGAATACCGCAGCCCTGCCGGGTGAAGCACCGGTCGAGACCGCCTGCCGAGTAGTCACCGCGCTGGACGAATCCGTGTTCGCCATCCAGGGTCCGCCAGGGGCGGGCAAGACCTACACCGGCGCTCGCATGATCTGTCAGTTGCTTAAGCAGGGAAAGAAAATCGGTGTTACCGCGTTAAGCCACAAAGTCATTCGCAAACTCCTTGAAGAAGTTGTCGAAGCTGCGCACGAAGCCAATTTTGTAGCCCTGCGCTGCATGCAACGGTCGGATGAACAGGAAGACACCGCCCAAATTGCAGTGGCAAAAGACAACGTCATTCCTTTGCGTGCTCTTCAATCTGGCGCTGCCAATGTTGTAGGAGGGACCTCGTGGCTTTGGGCCAGGCCCGAGTATTTCGATGCCGTCGACGTATTATTCATCGATGAAGCCGGGCAGATGGCCCTCGCCGATGTCGTCGCCGTCGCGCAATCCGCCAAGAACCTGGTCCTGATTGGCGATCCGCAACAGTTGGAGCGCCCCCTCAAGGGCAGCCATCCTCCCGGGGCAGAGAAATCCGCGCTCCAGTATCTGCTTGGAGACCGCAAGACAATTCCAGAAACCATGGGACTCTTCCTCCCGCAAACATGGAGAATGCACCCATCCATTTGTGATTTCACTTCGGAATTGTTTTACGACGGCCGTTTGGGCGCCCGCGGTTTTACCCAGCAGCGCCTCTTGCAAGGACATCCGTTGCTGAACGGTGCCGGTCTCTGGTTTGTCCCCGTCCCACATGAGGGCAATCGCAACTCCTCCGCCGAAGAAGTCGACGTGGTCGCGAAACTTGTCGAGAGCCTGCTCGATCCTTCCGTCACCTGGCTTCGCAGCGCAGGCAACAGCCGCCGCCTCGAGCCCAAAGACATCCTGATCGTCGCGCCTTACAATGCCCAAGTCGCCGATCTTCTCACCCGCCTTCCGGACGCACACATCGGTACGGTAGACAAATTCCAGGGCCAGGAAGCCCCGATAGTCATCTATTCGCTGACCACCTCTTCGCCCGAAGATGCCCCCCGCGGGATGGAGTTTCTCTACAGCTTGAATCGCTTGAATGTCGCTACATCGCGAGCTATGTCGAATGTGATTCTGGTGGCAAGCCCCAAACTCCTGGAACCTGAGTGCCGCAACCCTCGCCAAATCCAGCTAGCCAACGCCCTCTGCCGCTACCTCGAAATGGCCACCACCATCGACCTCCGCGCCCTCCAACCCACCCCACTCAACGTGTAGGGGCGAGCTTTAGCGCGTCCCAGCGAGCAACGCGAGTCTATTCCTCAGGGGAGTCCTGACTCAGGTAGGAAGTGCTCACGCCGTCAGGCAGCAGCCGCTCGCGATAGCGCCCCAATTGCCGCGCCGCGTACCATTCCCGCATCCCGTAGAATCGCCGCGCCGGCAGCAGCAGCGTAGCCGCACCCACCACCACATACTTGAACAGCCGGTATCCCGCGCTAGGATTTTTGTACGCCTCGCGAAACACTTGCATCTCCGTTTGAAACGCTTCGAGACGCCTCCCACCGATCCTATGCAGCCGCCACCGCTTGGCATCCAGCCACGTGCCATTCAAAAGCGCGCGGGCCGACTCCGCGGGAACGCCCATCCCCAGCAGCATTCTGTGCACCCGGTTGTGCACTATTTCCGTCATTGC
>Ga0137403_10004589_pt1 | contig 16239 bp, 16 predicted proteins | sample CZOMad2_1_16fung_FD_122057 | JGI IMG/M metagenome (GOLD analysis project Ga0137403, IMG submission 122057) | Vadose zone soil fungal communities from Angelo Coast Range Reserve, California, USA - CZOMad2_1_16fungal (Hybrid Assembly) | ecosystem: Environmental > Terrestrial > Soil > Vadose zone... | reverse complement strand
TGACTCGACAGGTTGTACATCGTGCGAACGAACAGAAGAGCGCCAATGAATAGCACCAATGACAACGCCACCTGCGATATCACAAGCATTCGGCGCAATCCAAGTTTTTCGCGTGTTGCTGTCGTCCCCCGACCGGCCGACCTGATCGCGTTGGACGCGTTGCCTGTCGCTCGGATCGCTGGGACCAGCCCGAACAGAACGCAGGTCAAAACCGCTATTCCGGTAATAAATCCCAGAACCTTCCAATCCATACTGAGGTTCACAAAAACTTGATCTGTACTGGTGCTGATCGATGCAATCAGAAACCAGGTGAGCCATTGCGAAACTATAACCCCCAGCAAAGTCCCACCGACGGCCAGTAGCATACTTTCCGAGAGTAACTGTCGGATCAATCGACCGCGCGAAGCACCCATCGCCAGGCGAGTCGCGATTTCACGCTCGCGCGAGCTGGCACGGGCAAGCAATAGATTGGCGAGATTGGCACAAGCAATCAGCAGAACTAACCCGCTTATCGCCATTAACACGGTCAGTGGTTGCAAATAATCGTCTCTGAGCTGCGACATGCCATTGCCGCCAGGCTGGGTATCCAGTTTGAACGACAGATAAGTTTTTACCTTGTCCGGCGGATATTCTGACGGCACTGTCTCGCTGAATACAGTCGGAGAGATCGCGACCATTTGCGCCGCTGCCTGTTGACTGGTAACGCCGGTTTTCAATCGACCAATTGCAGCCAGCCACCACGCGTTGTGTCGCGTCAGTCTGTTTTCACTGCCTGGATGTACAACTGCTTCGGTACACATGGGGATCGCGACATCATAATTTTGTCCGACCTCGATGCCGAAGAACAGCGACTTGAAGGAGTCGCGGATATCGGCTCCCGAAAATCCCCACTGCAGCATGAGGAACGGCAGGGCGCAGATGACGAGGGCGAACGTGAGCGCGATCTCGGTGAGGCGCGCCAGGTCTTGCTCGTCGAACCGCCGGTCGGGCCGGTCGCTCGAGACGTTGAGCACCACGGCGCCGGTGCCTTCGCGGGCGGAGGCGGCGGCAATGCGTCAGCGGCGGCAGCCAAACAAGAGGCTGACCGCGAAGCTACGATCAGCGGGAACGTCAAGAGTATCAACTCTGCGTTCGGCAACCGCACGGGCCAGTATGCCGACTACGCCAAAGCGCTTCAAGGCCAGTACGAGACGGAGTTGAACCGCCAGCAAGCCATCGCCGCGCGCAATCTGAAATTCTCCAATGCGCGTAGCGGCGTGACCGGCGGAAGCACCGCTATTGACCAGGGGGCGTTGCTCGGTCAGGAAACCGCGGCCGGCACACTGAAAGCCCAGCAACAGGTCGGCAGCGCTGTGGCAGGGCTACAAGCGAAGGACGAAGCTACCCGCGAGCAGATGATATCCCTGGCCCAGTCGGGCGGGGACATCGGCAATGGCGCTACACAAACCGCCAACGCACTTCAGGCGAACCTCGGCAATGCGATGTCCCAGAACGTCGCTAATGGGCTAGGTGATGCGTTTGGCGGCATCACGCAGAACATCAACAACGCTCAGAATGCTGCGGCGCTGCGCAGTGGGATTTACGCGGGCACAGCTCGCGCGTCGCTGTACGGTGGTGGCCTAGGCGCCCCGACGCCTACCAAGTCCGCGGGAGGGCTCGGGTAATGAAGTGCTTGATGGAGCTCGACAAAGGTTACGGCCTCAACTGGCCAGAGAAACTCGCGTATCTAGCGTTCAAATTCCTAGAAGGCGCGCAGATTCGCTGCCCCGTCGTGCATAGCTTTGAGCCCGGCGTCTACATCCGCGAGATGTTCATTCCAAAGGGCGTGGTCTTTATTGGCCGCGCGCACCGGCACGGCCACCGCGTAGAGCTGGTATCTGGCAAGGTCGTGCTGATAGAGGAAGATCGCAGGACGCATCTTGAGGCGCCGTTCGACATGTATACCGTGCCGTGTTACATGACCGCGTTCATTGCTGTTACCGACGTTGTGGGACGCACCTACCATCCGAATCCGACCGAGAGTCGCGATTTAATCACGCTTGAGGATGACGCTTTTCGCCCCGCGGCCGAACCGCTCGCGATCGGCGCAGCGGTGAATGCACGCATTCTCGCAATCGACGCAGAACGCGCCAAAGTTTTAGAGGTGGCAGCATGAGTGGCGGACTATCAGCAGGATCGTTGGCGCTCATAGCGGCTGGCACGACGGCGGCCGGTGCAGGTATCAGTGCATATTCGCAAAATCAGCAGATGCGCCGGCAGGATAATATTGCGGCCCAAGGGATACGCGACCAAGCCGCACTTCAGTCGCAGGCTCAAACCGGCGTACAGAAGACGATTCAAAAAGTCGGCGCTAACAATGCTGCCAACGAGGCTGCCAACAAGGCAGCCACACAGGCGCAATATCTTGACGCGCTCCGCCGCGCCGCGCCTGTGCAAGATAATGCAGTTCAGAGTACACCCGGAAGCAGTGCTCGCTATGCCAAGGGCGTTGTAGACGCGCAGGCCGCTAACAAAGCGTTCGGCGCAAACCAGGCCGGTCTATTGGCGCGCACCGATGCCCCGCAGCTGACACAGTTGCAGGACCAGCAGACTATTGGTGATGCCGCTACGAAACTTGGCCTACTGAACGATACTTCCAACAATCAGAACAATCTAACTAAACTCCAGGTTGGAGCTGTTCAACAGAATCCTTGGCTGAGTGCCGCAAGCCAACTACTAAGTGGGGCCGGATCTGGCCTATCAACATATGCCGGCGGGATGAAGAAGCCCGGCGCGACATACGGTAGCGTTGGACCGAAGTATATGAGCGATAGCGGACTGGCCGGCAGTTTGGGAGCAAACGCTTAATGGCTACTCAACCCGGTTGGGCAACGCTCGGTAGCACATTAGCGGGCGGTAATCAGCTTCCCGCGCAGCTGGCCGAAGCGCAAGGCGAGCAGTTGGGCGCCAACACGACCAACGCAATAGCGCAGGCGAATGAGCGTATTGCGAAAAACAAGGCGAAATCGGAGTTTGCGGACGTCATTCAACAGGACCCGCGATTCCACGGAGCGCTGGGTACTACCATGGCCGCTGCCGCCGCCGCGGGATACAATCCGCAGGAATTCTACGGAGCGGCCAAGACGGGACAGGAAACCGACCTGCAGAGTCGTATTGCCGATGTCAACACACCTGAAAACGCAACGGCGCGCGCACTGTTGGCGCTGGGCAAGAATGCCGAGCTACAGAAGCCGGTTGGCACTGCCGGCGATGTGCTGGACCTGACGAAACAGGGGCAGCCTGACCAATATGGGCAACTCCCGCTGGGCGCTCAGCTCGGGCAGGCGCACATCGAGCAGACGCGCGCCGCGGCAGCCAATCAGACCGCCGAAGCTGCAAAGAATAACGCACTTGCCGGCCAGGGCGGCGGCAAGCCGCCAACAGGCTTCGCATGGGATGTTGGCCCGGATGGCCAACCAGTTACGGATGTGAACGGCAATCCACAGCTGCGCAAAGTGACGGGCGGCCCGCAAGACCCCAATACTGACAAGCCGATGTCCTCAACTGAGCGCCGGTACTTCCAGACATCTATCGGCGCGGCTACCAGCGCGGTACAGGAACTGAACAACGTCATGCGCGCGCCGGTAGGATCGTCCACTGGCATCCTCGGGATGGGGAAGACTGCGGGACACGGACTACTTGCAACTCCGCTGGCCAATATGAAGACGGCCTTGAGCGCGGATGATACGCAGCAATTCAACGCGAAGATAAACAACCTGTCGCGGTTCATGGCCATCGTGGAAAACACGGGCCGCATGCCTCCCGGCACCATGGTCGCGTCCATCGAGAACATGGCGCTTGGCCCGGCCGATACCGAAGGAACCCGACTCGTGAAGCTGGCACAGGGGCGACAGAACATCGAAGCGGCGCTCGACGGCTGGCTCAACACGGCTCCGCTCAATGACACATCGAAAGCCTACGTGAAAGGACTGAAGGCACAACTTGCCGTGGCTATCCCGTTCACCGTTGCGGATGTGGACAACTGGCAGCAAAGCAAGAGTCCAACAACCACTATCGGCGATGCTGCGAAAATGCGACTAGGAGTGAAGCCCGCCGCAGTTGCCTCGGGAGTGCCAGCTGGCACTACGCCAGCGCCCGCGGCTACTTCGGCACCCGAGGCCCCGGCTGTTGGAACCGTGGAGAAAGGCTACCGATTCCGCGGCGGCGACCCGGCCAAGGCCGAGAACTGGGATGAGGTTCAGCCATGAGTGATCGGGCGCCGTGGGAGGATTACCAGACCGCTGTTGAACCCGGTGCAAAAACGACGGTCAGCGGCCCGTGGGAAAAGTACGGCGCCGCCCCGGTAGCGCCGCCAGTTGTTGCGAATGCTCCGCAACCGCTGGCCGCTCCAACTGCCGGGGCGGTGCCGGCCGGCTATGCGGATAATCCTGCAACAGGTTACCATTACCGGCCCGACACGCTGAGCGACAACCCGGTGACGCGGTTCCCGCTAGTCGGCGCCGCTGAAACGGCGCTCGCGGCCGGCGGAAACTTTGCCGGCAAGGTAGGGTCCGGTCTCGCGGGGCTTGTCACAAAAGGCACCAACGTCCTCGGATTAACCAACGCAGATCCAGCCGACGTTGTGACCGGTGTACAGGACGCGATGCGGTATATCCCACAAACGCCCGCTTCGCGGGATATAGCAAGCCTAGGTGCGACAGTCGCTAAACCGGCACAAGCAATTGCCGCACCGCTTGACAGGCTAGTTGACAATGCGGGACCGGCGGTGCGCACCTTCGTGCCAGCGGCGGCCGAGGCCGCGCAGGACGTTGCTTCGATACTCCCATTCGGCCAGGCGGCCCGAGCCGGAAAGGCCGCAGACATCGTTGAAGGTGCTGCGAAGCCCGCTGCTGGCGATCCGATCGCAACTGTGCGCGGCGCAGGTTACGTCGCTCGCCCATCCGATGTTCGTGCAACCGGTCAGGCGGCGCCGGGGCTTGTTCGCGAAGCGTTGACTAGCACTTCGGGCCAAGCGAAGTCCGCCACGATCGCCAATCAGAAAGTTACAACACGGTTGGCCGGCGAGGACATAGGAGTACCTAACGCGACTAAGTTGACCGATGCGGATTATGACACGTACCGCGCAAAAGGCCCCGGCCCAGTGTACGACACTACGGCAAATGCACTGAGTAACACCACGAAGGAAGGCAAGCTAGCGCCCGATGCCGATGCGGTCAGCAATTTAAACAGCCTCGCGGCGAACCAGAACCCAGCTTCCGCGCTCCCGCCGAAGGCCGCTGGCAACGTGCAACGAATCGCGAAAAAGATCGAAAGCGGAAACTACACCGGCAAAGATTGGCGCACCGATGTGAGCTGGCTCCGCGCTAACGGAGCTCGCGATGCGGCCGATGAGCTGGAAAGCATGGCCGAGCGCACCCTAGCGGCCAGCGGCAACACACCGCAAGTTCAAGCATTTCAGCAAGCGCGGGTCGATTTCGCCAAGAGTTACGACTATCAGCGCGCAACGGCGCAGCGTGGCCAGGTAGATGCACAACACCTTGCCGCGATCGATGCGAAGTACCCCAACATACTGACCGGTAACGCGAAGATCATCGCGACCGCCGGCCGACATTTACCCGACGTGACCAAGGTTCCGGGGGGCGGCGTGACAGACTTGACGACCGGCGGCGGCCACGGGACAGTCGGAATCATATCGCGCGCGGGGCAGATCGCGGGCAACGTTATGAAAAAGGTTCCTGGCATGAACCCGCTGTCTGAAGGATTCCAGAGCCGCAATTTTGGCCGACAGATGACGCCGACCGAACAGAGCTATGTGCCAAGCTTCGGGCAGCAAGGCCCTGGCCCGTCACCTTTCGCTCCTCGCATGGATCTTGCGCCGCCCCCTGGCCCTAGCAGTGAACCGACACAGCTCGGTATGACACTGGCGCAAGGCCGTCCGCCGGCCGCGCCTCTGGTTTTGGCACCGGCTGAAGGCACTGTCGGCGAACCTCCGAGCCGACAGCTTGGTATGGATCTTGCACAGGGGCGCCCGCCTGCGCCTCAGCTCGACCTTGCGCCGCCGGCTGGCAACGTAGGGGTCAACCCGATTCAGGAGCAAGTTCCGCTCCTACCGCCCCAGAAGCGGTTAGGTGATGTCTTAGCACCGGCCGATGAGCGACGCCTACGGCGCGTTATGGGCCGGCGCGAGGAACAGATCGGTATTCCGACCGATTCGCTATCGATCCCGCGCAAGCCGAAAAATACGAGCGACTAATGGGTGTAGGTAAGACCAAAGTCCCTGTTGCGGGAACGATCGGCAAGGCGGTCTTCATCGACCCCAATGCGACGGTGGGCGCCGATATCGGCGTTAACCTGCGTCTGAACGGCTCTGTTATCACGCTGGCTCAGCTCGCCGCCGCTCTCGGTATAGGGAACGATCAGGCAGCCACGTTTGCCGCCACGCTCTGGAAGCTCATCGGCGAGATACCGAGCAATGTTGTAGAAGTTGCCGCGCTCAATACGAGCGGTATCGTAGTGCGAACGGCTACCGGGAAATGGATCACGATTCCCTCGCCGCCGCCTGGTCAATCCGGCGTGGACGGCGAACCGGGAGCTGACGGCGAGCGCGGCCCGCCCGGTATTCCCGGCGCCGTTGGACCGCCCGGTGCTATCGGGCCACCGGGGCAGGACGGGGTTAACGGAGAAGATGGCGCACAAGGTCCACCAGGCGTGCAGGGAGTGGCCGGAAGCGGCTCTACAGGCGCACAAGGACCTATAGGGAGCTCGGGACTAGATGGTAATGATGGCCTAGACGGTAATGACGGCCCCCCAGGTCCGGCCGGCGTACAAGGTATTACGGGCGGTCTTGGCCCGCAAGGTGTCGCCACCTACCTTGAAGCTGAACCCGGCTTAGACGGTAATGACGGCCCCCCAGGTCCGGCCGGCGTGCAGGGCATTACAGGTGGTCAAGGTCCACAAGGAACTCCAGGTAACGACGGCGATATAGGGGAAGTGGGCGACACCGGGCCACCGGGGCCGCAAGGCCCTATCGGCCCAACCGGACCACAAGGCCCTGTGGGCACTATATACCAGATAACTTTCGGTGAGGATGGCAGTGCCGGCGAACCGGATTTTCCGCTCATCGACTACGGCATTAGCCCAGTTTGGGGTGGTCAGCATATTTTCACAGGTGTCGTTACCCCAAGCTTGAAACAGTCCGGTTTGATGCCGGGCACATCACCCGGTGGCACACTTGCGCTCATGAACTGGGTGTCGAAAGGGGGCGGCACCGATCAAAAAATATGGCGGGCATTGAACAATAACGGCCTCCTTACGATTGACTCTATAAACGACGCGCAGAATATTGCACGTACGGCGATAACGCTTGCGCTAGGTACTGGTCAGGCTATAAGCAACATAACCTTCGGCAATGCGACAGATAATCCGGCGTCCACTGTTATCGGCACGTTTACTATAAACGGTAAGACGTCAGCGAACCCATTGACAGTCAACTCAGGCAACTCCGCTACAACCGCGGCACCCGACATTATAGCGAACCGGGCCGGGAGCACGGCAAACGCCGTTGGCCAGGGTCCCGGTATCCAGTTTCAAGATACCACTAATGTGACTGGGTCGTTCATACAGCATGCCGGCGGGCAAACTGAATTCTGGCAATTCAACAGTGGCGCATGGGCGCAATGGATGGTTCACAGTGCGGCCGGAAATGTGACCATAACCTTACCTGGGACGCAGCAAGTCGTACTAATCAACGCCACATCGGGTTCTGGCAGCGCTACGCTTCTTGACATATCGAATGGAACGGACGCTAATTTCGACGTTACTATAAACCAAGTCGGTGCAGCAACGAAGTTTGCGCGAATCGGGCCCACGGTAGCGATTCCACTCCAAGTGGCCGGCTCTGCTGTTCAGATCCGCCTCGGTGGTGCAGAAGCCATCACTATTACCGGAGCAGCTACCACGGGGGGCCAATCCGCAGTATTTACAGCAGTGAATAAGCCCGGCTCAACGAGCGGAAACACTCCCGCACTATGGCTGCCGGTAGCTTTCGGCGGCCTGAATTATTACATCCCTCTGTGGCTATCATAAGGAAAACCATGACCGCTCAACAGCTTGCAAACGCCATTCTACCCCTTCTGCCTCGCATCCAGGTACCACTGACACCGGAAAACGCGCAGGCAACGCTGCTCATATACGAAACCCTTGGCGCAATGGCGCGAGGTGAGCTTATAATTGCAAAATCCGTGCCAAATGAGGCACCAAAGGCGTAGTCATGCAGAATAAATCCCTCCGAGTCGGCCCCGTCGCTATGGCGAATGCGGCCGGCAACCTGCTCAACGGCAATGTCACGTCTTTGGCCGGCCCGGTCAATGTCACGTTGACTCAACCGGTTATCACGTTGAAGCACATTCGTATCGTCAATAAGACGGCCGGCGCGGTCACCGCGACGTTGTACATCGGCGCGACCGGTGGCAGCGCGGCGGGCACTGAATTCGCGTACAACGCGACCAGCATCCCAGCGAATAGCTACGTAGATTGGTACGGCCAGCTCCGCTTGGAATCCGCCGACTTCCTCACCGGGCTCGCGAGCGCCGCAACGTCGCTCACGTTCCAGGCCGAGGGCGAGGTTGGGTTCCAGTAATGTGGGACGCAATGCTTGAAGCTCTAAAGATTCACGGCCCCATTGGGGCCGTGTTTCTCGCTATCGGCTACGTCGGCCGCGAACACCTCAAACGGGACGATAAGGTACGGCGAGCTCTGTCTCAGCGGCTTGATGCCGTTGAGGCGGCTCACAAGCACGACTTGGAGCGGGTGTTTGACCGCATTGAGGAAGTGTCGAGCCAGATCCAGACGAATCAGAACGTGTTGCTGAGTGCGCTTGCCCAGCGGAGCGAATAAGCGCGTCTAAATGATCCACTTCCATAGTGTTCCGCCGGATGTCTTGCTCGATCGTCGAAGGGTACTTTCGTGCCTCAACTTCTAGGTAGTAGTTCACAGCCGACTGAGCAGTGCTCTGACCTGCAAACGGGTTATCCTTGAACATCAGTGGCTTAAGTGCCGGCCGCGCAGCGGGAGCCAGCGGTGCGCCGAACTTCTCGTGAAGCTCCTGAGACAGTGCTAGAGCGCGCCAGCAGAGTGCGTTGGCTTCCGCCAATAGTGCCGCCTGTTCGCCTTCCGTCCACACTACGCGCCGTGCCTGCATGTCTGCCAAGTCCATCAAATGGCGGGTGATACAGTCAGCATGGTCTATCGACTTGCCGCGCGCATGGTGCAAAGGCTCGCCGGGGTTGTGTTTGTCGTTGCCTGCTTTGGAGTGCATCGCAACGCCGGCTAGCGCCGCCGGGAAATAATTGTAGCAGCCGCTGTAGAGTGGGATGTCTTTTCGCTCGTCACTGTTTGTGGGGAGTGTGAGTTTCATTTTACAGCGCCTCGGAACTTTTCCAATACTATGTCGCGCGGGAATGACTCGACAACAAGAGAGTCAGAAGTACCCGCGTAGTGGACCCAGTAGAAGCCTTTCCCGTGGAGAAGGCCGACACACACCTCAAGACGAGCACCGGTTGACTTCTCCCAGCCAGGGAGCAGTGCAATGTCCGTTATGTCGTCAATGACAATCCGCGTGTCCCGCCCTAGGATGGTGCCGACAGACTCATCTTTCGCCATGTCGTCGGTGAAGATACCTGTCGCGGACGCGAGTGACTTGGCGCGGATAGCTGGGGCGCTCTGCTCGGCCGGCGAAATAACCGTGTAGCCGCGCTCCCGCAACGCTGCGGATACGGCGTCGAACAGTGGGAAGTTAAATTGCGGGAGGCCGCGCATAGGTCCCGCGACATATATCGTTTTCATAAAACCTCTGTGAACGGGTGAGCGTTCGTTACCGTTTGGAAATCGTAACCCACTCCGCCTTGGCTTTCTTCACAATTTCGTCGCAGTAAATAGGTGCGTCGAACGTGATGCCATGATCGGGGTGCGTCATCGTAAAGTTCTGACTCGGCCGTTCGAAGCCGAAGTTGCTTGCCGCCGCGTACTCATCGTAGCCCTTCAAGGAGCTGTTGCCGCGCAGCTTGGCGGATATCAGGCGAGTGTGGAAGTGACCGAACTCCATGACGTCAAAGTCCTGTTGTACCGCCTGGTTACGCGCTAGCTTCTTCTGTGCACCGCGGGTTATAGGGCCTAGCGGCCCGATGATGCCATCGCCACCTCTGAATTGGTCGCCGTGCGTGGTTAGGTAGCGTAGATCATAGATACGGTAGAGCGCGTCTGAGTTGTCCGGAATGTAGAACGTAACACGCTTGTCGTTGGCAAAAGCAACAGCAAGAAATTGATACAACAACCAACCGAAACTAGTATGGTTGCGATCCTTCGCCCAGGTCTTTTTTGTGTCGCGATCATGGTTACCCGAGACGCACGGCAGGAAAACATTGCCGAACGTATCCGCCATGAGCTGGATAGCCGGTACGAGTTGGCCGTACAGATCCATCAATGTCGGCATGGTGTTCAGCTCGTTAGTCGCTGCCAGCTCATCGTGTATATTTCCAGATACCATGTCGCCGGCTAACGGCATCACGATACCGGGGTAGTCCATCTCCGGGCTGAGGATTTTCGATAAGAATATCGTCGTGTTGATCACAGCGCGCAGGCGATTGCGCGCGATGGCCAGGTTGAAGGAATTGACGCCGCCAACCTGCTCTTTGCGAACCTGCTCTCCCCAGTGAAAATCACTCAAGAAGATCTTCGGTACACCGGGCGCCTTCGCAGTCTTCGCCGCGTACACCCACTTGGGAAGATTCAGCTGAGCAACCTCCAGCTTAGCGCTGCCAACCATCTCGCGCAGTACTTCGGCTACCGCTTGCTCGCTTCGTAGTTCCGCAAGCTCCGCACGCAGCCCGGCAATGATCGTTGCGGGGTCGTGTTTTACCTTCAACTCGCTCAGTGTCTTACCAGCCATGTCACTCTCCGCGGAATTTCTTTGCAACTTTGGGGTCCGCAAACCAGATAGTTTTCGGACGCATACTATCGACCGATTTCGTGACGCCGACGTGCGCCTTGTAAAGTGGTTCAAACTTAGCCAACGTAGCGATACCAACTCCAGATTTCTTGGAGAAGTCCATGGCGTAATCCCATTCTTCTGCACCCAGTTTCAGCATCGCGGCGAATTGCGCGGCGATTTTACGTTTGATGACGGTGTCAGGATCGTGCAGGTTGTTTAGGTCGGCGAGCGTTTTTGGCTTAGAGGCCATATAGTTTTCCTGTGGGGGTGAAGAAGTTATATAAGCGCGGCTTCGGAGGCTCGACGTTTAACCAGTCCCGCAACAGGTCGGCCGCCTGCGTAGATCCACTTGCCGAGTTGCCATCGAACGCCGTCCCAGTCTCGCGCCATTGCGCGTCTACGCAATGTTGAAGACTTGAACGCACCGACTCCAAAATTGTAGGTGAAGGAGGTAAGAGCGGCCCATCGTCCTGCACTATCCGCCGCTTGGGGGCATAGTCGAATAACTGTGTCTCCGTACTGGGCGACAAGTATCCGTCTGATAGCGTCAGCTGTCGCTCGGTCCATGGGCGGATCGCGGAGTGACACAACGCGGCCATCTTGGTATCGTATAAATCCGAAACCGATCGTTGGTACGCCTGCGACATCAAGATACGGACCTGCGCGGAAACCCTCGCATCGGGCAACAAGGTCATCGGCCAGTCTGAGGGCGACATCAATCACTTTCCGGCTTTGCGCAACGTGCGATCGGCAAAGAAGAAGCCGACAACAGAGCCCATTAGCTCCAGGTCCCAAACGGACGGCGTAAATTGTTCTCGTGCCAGTACACCGACCCACAACACCAACACTACAGTGGCGAACGCGGGGCGGACGGCGCTGTTCCACGCATCAACCCATTTCACGCCGGTCGGCGCGGATGCAGCTTTTAGCCCAAGCGTGAAAGCATCGGCGTCGGCCTGGTCCATAGCGGCAGCGTGCTGCACCTCCACCGTTTTGAGCCCTAGCTCAGACTGTACCTTGAGCGCGTCGAGCTGTTGAGTGCTCCGAGCGGCGTCCAGGGACGCTTGAAGCTTCATACGCTCCATTTCCTGCGCATGCTCTTGGCGGTTGTTGAGCCACGTGCTCACCTCGCCCCAGATTGCGCGAAATGCCGCGCCGCCAAATAGTGAAATCAATGCACCCATGGTGAGAACCTCAGTAGTCGCTGGCTTGCTTCGGTGCGCCGTCTACGGCATCGTTCACCGCGTCCATGACACCCGTCTGCTTGCCCTCGACATTGACGGTAGCATCCTTAGCGCGCCCGATGCCCAACTGCTTGCCTATCTCGTCATGCAGCATGTGCAGAATTCCACGGTTGTCGGTGCGCAGCGGCTTCTGGCCGGGCGTGCGATCCACGGTAAAGTCGTCTGAATGGTCAGCCATGTGAAGCCCCTAGTAAATCGTCAAAAGTTTCAGTTTCCGGCTCGCTATCATCCCCTACGGCGCGCCGAATTGCAATCGGAATGCTCAGGTCCCAGCGACCCGCGGGCCGCGCCCCAGTCTCATAATGCGAGAACCGTTCACTGCCTGTTTTTTGCTTCCATTCAGCGACGTTGCGCCAGATCCAGAATACACCTGTCGCATCTACTTGCTTATGGGCGCTGAATGGGGGGCGCCTCAGGATATTACCCAGGCGCAGCTGCGACACGCTAGAGCCACTCAGGAAATCCTGCACTTCTGGCAATTTTACGATATCGCGATCGAATGGCGCGGTACGTTCGGCGATCGCTTCGGCAAGTTTGGTCTCCCAGGTGCCGAGGTTGGCGGCAGCCACCTTGCGCTTCCCTACGGTGTCGGGCGGCTCCGCTTTAGGATCGAAGCCGACAAGGCTTTCATGTTCGAATATCCATTTGAGCACCCCTCGCGCCCGATCGGTATCTAGAAAGCCGGTAAATAGATCCGTCTTCTCTGCGCGCGTCATTGTGCCGCCGCCCATTTCCGACATCCCCCAGCGGCGATCGTCGTTCTCGATGTGGATAGGATCTTCAAAGTTGGAAGATGCGGTTATCTGAACTCGATTGCGAACTTCGTATACGTCAAGCCCTTTTTTCTCGATGCCGATTTTCTCGGCCGTTATCCAGGGCTTTATCTTGTTGGCCACCGCAACGCGATCCATCTTCGGCCCGTCAGTCTTCAGCTCATCTAGGACAATCCACCAGGCGTCGGCGAGTACAGCTGTGAATCTGGCGTTCACTGTGTCGCTTGACACCTCGCGCACATAGCGCGAACCGAACAAGAGCCGCGGAACGGTGTACATCAACGTCGTTTTCCCGTTGCCCGGTGTCTTGGAGTATAGTAGGGGTGCCGCTTCGATCTTCACACCTGGATTGCGCAGCGCGAAGGCGTAAAACTTCAACAACCAACGTCGGAAGTCATCGTCTTTGATGCGACCAATAAGGAACTGCCACGCTTCTAACTCATGCGTCTTTGGGCGCAGAGACTCAACATGTTCGGGAACGTAGCGGTTCAAATACTTAACGTGGTCCTCGCTGTAGATACGCTTTTCGCCGGGATGGAACCCGAGCGCACCAACTACCTGTTTGGTGCGGGACTTTTCTAGGTAGTCGGTTGGCTTCACTTCCTTGCGCTTGATGTTCCCTTGCTTGTCCTCGTACTGCATCACCGGCATGTACGGATTGAACAGCATATGCATTTGGCGCTCACCGAGTCCGCACTCGCCGTGCTCGTCCAGCGCGTCAATGCGATTTTTCCCTTCTTGCGGCAAGAAGTAGTACTTCCCCTGGTTCAGTAAATACACTAAGCGAGGTTCCAACAGACGTTGCATCTGCGCGGTTGGTCGTGTGTCCTCGCCGACGTCCGGGTCACCGCCGAACTCATCCGTAGTGCCAGCTGGCACTACGGCGAAGTCCTCGGGCGCGGATACCTGCTCTTGGCGGAACTGCCCGATCGTGGCGGGGTACTCAGCATCGAGCCTAAATGTGCGCCACTTCTCAGCGGGCGTATATCCCGGCTTGCCGTCGTACTTTTTGCCGAGCCGGCTCCAGGTGTCCCAGAATAGCAGCCCGCGGGCCGAGCCCCTAGTCTCGTAGTGGAGAATGGCGCCAGTCTCCAGCCACCCACCTTCACCGTCGTATGTCGCGTCGGGATCGCGCGACTTGAGGAAAGCGACCAGCTCTGCCTCGTCAGCACGAGCTTGAACAGGCTCAACCGGCTCCGGGGGTGCCGTAGGAGCTTCCGGCAGCTGCGCCCGCCACAGGGCCTCTAATGCGGCCGGGAGCGGGGGCAGCTGCGACCAGTGTCCAAGCACTGTATCGCCATACACCCAAGTATACGGATTCCCGGTCTCGGGGTGGATAGTCGGCGGCAAAACGTCCTGTACTGTGAGGCCATTCGCGGCAGCGCATCGGAATTCCAGTGCGTGATAGGTCTTCGGTTTCGTCGGATCGTCGGGATTCGGCACCTTGTACGGCGCGAGCTTGAAGCTCGGCAGGGGTGTGTCCAGCCGGTATATCAACTTCCCACGGCCAGCGCGGCCTGAGCTAATCTGCACCGAGTCTTCAGCTCCGAGCAAGTCGGCCAGATAGATACCGAACGTCGCTAGGTAGGCTGCAGCGTGGTCAAAGTGATCGATGTCGATAGAACATGTGCCACTTTCAGCGTGGCGCAGGCCGGCGCCCATGGACCGCTCATCAAACGGAAAACCGACCGCGTTCCACCCCGAGGACTTCGGCCCCTTACTGCCTGGGGCTACGGTGACAAGCTTCCACCCGGCGGAAAGGTACCCTGACCAGCGGCTCACTTGGCGGACAACAGAAGTGATATAAAACTGCCGGCGAGGAACAGCAAGCTGCCCGCAAGGTAGCACAACAATGTTAGGGTCTGCACTTTCATGCGGCCAATAGATCAGCAAACTCTGAGCGACGCGCGCGGGCTAGCATAAGTGCATCCTGTACAGTGAGTTTACCGTTGACCCGTTCTAGGACTTCAACGTCCATCGTTCGGCGGGCGATAAGATCGTACGCTAGCACGTTTCTGTCAAGCCCAGCTTGGGATTGCCTCATCGGCCCGATTCGTTCCATGACCTGCTCGCGCAGTTCCGCGTTCCAGGTCTGCGTGTAATATACAACCACTCGCCCCCCATATTGCAAGTTGAGTCCATGACTTGCGCTTTGCGCCTGTAATAACATGCCGGGGACTTTGTTATCGTTCCAGGCATCTTCGTCGGCCTTGCTCTTGTATGTGCGCCACTTCGAGAAGCGCTCCAAGAGCCGGATCGCTTCGTGCTTGTAGTGGTACACGACCAGTATATTCTCGCCGCCTAGCTCGTTGTAGAGGCTTTCCAGCGCGTCTAACTTGGCATCATGTATGGCGTGCCAATCGTGCTCTGTATCGAGTACCGCACCGCCACTGATTTGCAGCAGCTTCGTAGTCAATGTCATGGCGATTGGTGCGGTCACTTCTCGATCGCCTATCTCCAAGAAAAAGTCCTGCTCCATCTTGTCGTACAGCTTGCGCGCTTCGGGCGGTAGCTCGCACTCGATGGTTTGATAAATCGGCTTCTTGATGTCGAACCAATCCTCCGGGCGTAGCGCTAGGGTTATATCCGCTATGGCGGCGTAAATTTCAGCCTCAGCGTTGGGGCGCGGTATCACCTGATTGGTGTACGCTTCCAGAATAAACCAACGCTTGAAGAATGCATCATATGAGTTCCCAAGGCGGTGTCCGAAGTCCAGAAACCAGATCTGCCCCCACAGGTCTTTCAACCCATTCGGTGAGGGCGTCCCCGTCAGTTCGATAAACCGACCAGTAGACTTTGCCACTTGTGCAAGCGCTCGTGCGCGCATGCCACCTTGTTTTGTCCGGTAATTCTTCAACTTCGTCGCTTCGTCCACAATCACTATTTTGAACGGCCATTTCGCACCTAGGTAGTTGACGAGCCACTGCACGTTGTCGAAGTTGATTACGTAAACGTCGGCCGGTGTCGCGAGCGCATCGCGGCGCTGCGCTACGGTGCCCAGGATTTGCACAACGCGCAGGTCTCGAAACTGGCGCCACTTGGCTTGCTCCGCGGGCCAGACGCTCTCACATACCACCTTGGGGGCGATAGCCAGCGCCGGGAAAAACTTGGAACCGGCCAGCTTTAGGTAATCCAGAACGGTATAGATGATACCCGTTTTTCCCATGCCGGGCTTCGCCCACAACGCACAGCGCGGCGTGTTGTACACGAAGTCAAACCCGACATCCTGCCAGGG
>Ga0137403_10004586_pt1 | contig 16243 bp, 15 predicted proteins | sample CZOMad2_1_16fung_FD_122057 | JGI IMG/M metagenome (GOLD analysis project Ga0137403, IMG submission 122057) | Vadose zone soil fungal communities from Angelo Coast Range Reserve, California, USA - CZOMad2_1_16fungal (Hybrid Assembly) | ecosystem: Environmental > Terrestrial > Soil > Vadose zone... | reverse complement strand
CCATTGGGTCCGTGCACGACGTAAGGCAGCGGCGCGAACGGCGCCAGCGCCGCCGACAGCACGACCGGGCCGGCGCCGGGTCCACCGCCGCCATGGGGCGTCGAGAACGTCTTGTGCAGGTTGATGTGCATGCAGTCGACGCCGAGATCGCCCGGCCGCACGCGCCCGACGATGGCGTTGAAGTTGGCGCCGTCGCCGTAGAAGTAGCCGCCGACGCCGTGGATGGCATCGGCGATCTCCATGATGTCGTTCTCGAACAAGCCGCAGGTGTTCGGGTTGGTGATCATGATCCCCGCGACATCCGTGCCCAGCTTGGCCTTGAAGGCGGCGAGGTCGACGCGGCCGCGGTCATTGGCCGGAATCGGATCGACGGCGTAGCCGACGCCGGCGGCCGTGGCCGGATTGGTGCCGTGCGCGGACTCCGGCACCAGAATGCGTTTGCGATGGCCTTCTCCCTTGGCCTCGTGAGCGGCGCGTATGGCCATGATGCCGCACAGCTCGCCATGGGCGCCGGCGCCGGGCGAGAGCGCCACCGCCGGCATGCCCGTGAGCGTCTTCAGCCAGTGTGCGAGCTTGTCGATCAGTTCGAGCGCGCCCTGCACCGTCTTCACGGGCTGCAGCGGGTGCAGGTCGGCCAGGCCCGGCAGCCGCACCATTTTCTCGTTGAGGCGGGGGTTGTGCTTCATGGTGCAGGAGCCGAGCGGATAGAGCCCCATGTCGATGGCGTAGTTCTTCTGCGACAGCCGCGTGTAATGACGCACGACCTGCGGCTCGGAAAGGCCGGGCAGGCCGACGGCGCCCTTGCGGGCGAGGCCGCCGAGCCGGCTCTTGATCTTCGGCGGTTCCGGCAGGTCGACGCCGGTGCGGCCGGGGGCGTCCTGCTCGAAGATCAGCGGCTCCTCGATCTGCAGGCCGCGGTTTCCGCTGAAGGTGCCGGTGACGGGATCGCGAGTCATGACGGCCTCCCGTGTGTGTGGCGAGAAGGATCGAAACCGGAGATGAACGCAGATGAACGCAGATGAAAGATGGAAGAAACCCCAGATTCTTGGCTGTCACCCCGGCGAAAGCCGGGGTCCATATTCCAGAGGCCGGTGTTTATGGACCCCGGCTTTCGCCGGGGTGACACTGGAAGAGAATGGAACTGCCAGAGGCTCGTTTCATTCTTTGCGGGTCGACGCGGTGATTCGAACTTCATGCGCCAACTCATCTGCGTCCATCTGCGTTCATCTGCGGTTCCAAAATTCTGCCAAGCGCTCATGACCTAGAGAACCTCCTTCAGCGCGCCGACGAGCGCGTCCATGTCGGCGTCGGTGTTGGTCTCGGTGGCGGCAAGCAGGAGGAGGTTGGCGAGCGACTCTTCATTCGGATAGAGCCGCGACACAGGGACTCCGCCGAGGATGCCGCGATCCGCGAGCGCATCGACGATGGGTGCAGCCGCCTTCGGCAGCTTCACCGTGAATTCGTTGAAGAAGGTGTCGTTGAGAATCTCGACTCCCTTCACGGCCGACAGGCGCTCCGCCAGGCGAACCGCCGTCGCGTGATTGAGATCGGCCAGGCGCGTGAAGCCGGCCTCGCCGAGGATCGTCAGATGGATCGTGAAAGCCAGCGCGCACAGGCCGGAGTTGGTGCAGATGTTGCTGGTCGCCTTCTCGCGCCGGATATGCTGTTCGCGCGTCGATAGCGTCAGCACCCAGCCGCGCCTGCCGTCCGTATCGGTCGTCTGGCCGACCAGCCGACCCGGCATCTGCCGGACATATTTGTCGCGGGTGGCGAAGAGTCCGACATAGGGCCCGCCGAAGCCGAGGGCGTTGCCGAGCGACTGGCCTTCGGCGGCGACGATGTCGGCGCCCATGGCGCCCGGCGGGACGATGGCGCCGAGCGAAACCGTCTCCGCCACGGCCACGATCAGCAGCGCGCCCGCCTTCTGGCAGGCCTGCGCCAGCGCCGTGTAGTCGCGGACATGGCCGAAGAAGCCGGGGTTCTGCACCACGACGCAGGAGGTCTGGCCGTCGATGCGATCGATCAGGTTTTCCTTGGCCTGCGGATCGGGCGTCAGGGCCTCGGCGGTGAAGCCGCCGAAATGCGCGTGGGTGGCGACGATTTCGCGATAGTGCGGATGCAGGCCGCCGGACAGGATGGCCTTGCCGCGGCGGGTGACGCGGTTGGCCATCATCACGGCCTCCGCCGTCGCCGTGGCGCCGTCATACATGGAGGCGTTGGCGACATCCATGTCGGTGATGAGCGCCACTTGCGTCTGGAACTCGAAGAGATATTCGAGCGTGCCCTGCGTCACCTCCGGCTGATAGGGCGTGTAGGAGGTCAGGAACTCGCCGCGCTGGATCAGATGGTCGACCGCGGCCGGCACATGATGACGATAGGCGCCGGCGCCGAGGAAGGACGGCGCCCGGCCGGTGCCCAGGTTCTTCGCCGCCAGGGCCGAGATCGCCCGCTCGACCTCCAGTTCGCCCATATGATTGGGCAGGTCGATGGGCTTGGCGAAGCGCGCTCTTTCCGGCACGTCGCGGAACAGGCTGTCGACCGAGGGCACGCCGATCTTCGCCAGCATCAGGCGGCGATCGGCGTCCGTGAGCGGCAGATAGCGCATCAGTGCAATCCCTTGAGGTATTTGTTGTAGGCCGCCTCGTCCATCAGCCCATCCAATTCCGCCGGCTTGCTGAGCTTGATCTTCACGAACCAGCCGCCGGCCATGGGCTCGGCGTTGACCGTCGCGGGCTCGGCGGCGAGCTTGTCGTTGGCGGCGACGATGGCGCCGCTCACGGGCGCATACACCTCGCTCGCCGCCTTCACCGATTCGACGACGGCCATCTCCTTGCCCTTCTCCACCTGCTTGCCGACCGCGGGCAGCTCGACATAGACGACGTCGCCCAGCTGCTCCTGCGCGTAGGCGGTGATGCCGACCGTGCCGGTATCGCCCTCGATCTTGATCCACTCATGCTCTTCGGTGAACTTCACGGTGCTCATGGATGCTTCCCTCAGCCTCGGTGATAGCGGTGCGGGACGAACGGCAGCGGCGCCACCTTGGCCGGCAGCGCGTTGTCGCGCACGATGACCTGCAGATCGGTGCCCGCGGCGGCGTGCGCGGTTTCGACATAGCCCATGGCGACCGGTCCGTTGGCGGTGGGCCCGAATCCGCCGCTGGTGACCTCGCCGATGCGGCGGCCGGCCCTGTCCTGGATCTCCGCGTGGGCGCGTACGGGCGCGCGACCTTCGGGGCGAATACCGACGAGCCGGCGCGGCGCGCCTTCCTTCAGTTGGCGCTGGATCACCTCGGCGCCGATGAAGCCGCCGTCGCTGCGCCGACGCTTGCCGATCGACCAGGTGAGTGCCGCCTCGACCGGCGTGGTGGTTTGATCGATATCGTTGCCGTAGAGGCACAGGCCGGCCTCGAGCCGCAGCGAATCGCGAGCGCCGAGTCCGATCGGCTTGACCTCCGCTTCCTTCAGCAAGCGACGGGTGAGCCGCTCGGCGGCATCGCCGGGCATGGAGATTTCGTAGCCATCCTCGCCGGTGTAGCCGGAGCGGGTGGCGTAGCAGGTGACGCCGTCGATGGCGAGGAACGCCGCAGTCATGAAATGCATGGCGCGGCATTGCGGCGCGAATCGTCCGAGCACGTCGGCGGCCTGCGGGCCCTGCAATGCGTTCAGCGCGCGCGTCGACAGCTCTTCGATCTCGCATGTGTTCGCGAGATGGCGGCGCAGACGCGCGGCATCTGCCTCCTTGCAGGAGGCGTTCACGACCAGCATGAGATGATCGCCGGTGTTGGCGACCATGAGATCGTCGAGGATGCCGCCCTTTTCGTTCGTGAACTGGGTGTAGCGCATCTGGCCCGGCGTCAGGCCCTGGATGTCGGCGGGCACCAGCGCTTCCAGCGCTTTCGCCGCGCTGGCGCCGCTCTTCCCCGTCAGGCGCACCTGCCCCATATGCGAGACATCGAACAGGCCGGCGGCGGCACGCGTGTGCTGATGTTCGGTCAGGATGCCCATCGGATACTGCACGGGCATGTCGTAGCCGGCGAACGGCACCAGCTTGGCGCCGAGTTCCACGTGGAGCGCGTGGAGCGGCGTGCGCTTCAGAGTTTGTTGGGGCTCATTCAAACCGAAGTCCTCCGACAGCAACCGGGTTCGCCCTGGCGACGCGCGGCCGCCACGGTGCCCCCTCTGTCTGCGGACCTGAAAGATTCACCGTCGAACGCGATCGAGCCTGCGATCGGGCGGCTTACCCCTTCGGTGAGACGGCGGTCACGGACCCTGCCGCACCGGACGTCTACTTTCCAGAGTGCCTTCGAGCCGCGCGGTCCTTTTGCCTGAGAGTTTCCGGGGCGGTTGCTCCTTCGGCGCCGGCAATACCTGCCGGTCTCTCCCGCGCGCGCCGACAGATTCCTCCTCCGGGAGTCCGCGGTCAAGCCTCAATCCAAAACTGGGTGTGCAGTGCGAAGCGAGTACCGCCGTCAGCGTCCCTGCTTGCGGTTGAACTCGAGCTCCTCGGGCGTCATCTCGAAGCCGACGACGATGACGAGGTTGGCGCCCGCTTCGCCTTTCGCGAGCGGGATGGTCTGCTCGAGCTCCTCGACGGTCTGGTTGCGGGTCTGGTTGCCCGGCAGATCGATGACGGTGTCGAAGCCGTCGCGCGAAAGGATCGTCTTGTCGGTGCGCGCGACGGCGACGAAGTAGGTGAGCTTCGCCTTGTCGTCGGTGCTGGCCGGACCGCGGCCGGCGACGAGCTGGACCTGGAGGTCGACCTGGATGGTGTCGCCGTCGTAGACGCAGCTGCCGGCGAGATCGGAGATCTCGGCCTCGAATACGATATTCGCCGGATCCTTGCCGGCGCCGGAGAAGCGCGTCAGGCGGCCGGCGTTCTCGCCCACGACGGCGCGCGGACAGGGCGGCGGAAGCTCCGGCTTGGGATTGAAGTCGATGGACCTCAGGGTCTCGCAGGCGCCGAGCAGGAGCGGCGCGGCGAGGAGCGCAAGCCGCAGGGCGGTGAGACGGTTCATGGACAGGGTGCGGACGATCTAGATGGTCTTGTGAGTGCCGTCGCACAATGGCTGCGATTTTGTCGATTTGCAGCCACAAAACCATACCTGTGTTGTCGCAGTCGCCGTGTACTCCAGGGGCGCGAGGCCGAAGGCCTTGTGGGAGCCGTCGCAGAAGGGCTGCTTGGCGCTGCGACCGCAGACGCACCACCAGTATTTCCTGCCGGCCTCGACATCGACGGGATAGGGCGACTTCTGCGCCGGAATGGGTTCTGCCATGTTGTACTTCCTTCGCCCCCTACCCTGGTCTAATGTCCGGCCCGCGGGCGCGGCCGCGGCTGGGCGAATTTAGTTAACGCCTGGGGAATGCACAAGGCGGTTGCACAGGACCGGCCAACCCCTCATATCCAGGACACAGCGATGATCCACCCGCCCATCACCTTGCTTCTGGCTGCGCCGCGCGGCTTCTGCGCCGGCGTCGAGCGCGCCGTCCAGATCGTCGAGCGCGCGCTCGAGCGCTACGGCGCCCCCGTCTATGTGCGCCACGAGATCGTCCACAATCGCTTCGTGGTCGAGAGCCTGGAGGCCAAGGGGGCGGTGTTCGTGGACGAGCTGGACGAGGTGCCGACCGGAGCGCCCGTGGTGTTCTCCGCCCATGGCGTGCCGAAGTCGGTGCCGGTCGATGCCGACCGCCGCCACCTCATCTCCCTCGATGCGACCTGCCCGCTGGTCAGCAAGGTGCACCGGGAGGCCGAGCGTCATCACGGCTCCGGCCGCCATATCGTCCTGATCGGCCACGCCGGCCATCCCGAGGTGATCGGCACCATGGGCCAGCTGCCCGCCGGCGCGGTGACGCTGGTCGAATCGACGGTCGATGCCGAGGTGCTGGAGCTGCCGAAAGGGCGCAGCGTCGCCTACATCACGCAGACGACGTTGGCGATCGACGAGGCGGCCGCGGTCATCGCCGTGCTGCAGCGGCGCTTTCCGCAGATCCATGGGCCGCGCCGCGAGGACATCTGCTACGCCACCACCAATCGCCAGCTGGCCGTGAAGTCGATCGCGCCCGAATGCGACGCCATGCTGATCGTGGGCGCGCCCAATTCCTCCAATTCCGTGCGGCTGGTCGAGGTCGCCAAGAGTGCGGGCTGCGGCAAGGCCTGGCTGGTGCAGCGCGCCGCCGACATCGACTGGGCCTGGTTCGCGGGCGTTGGCCGCCTGGGCATCACGGCCGGGGCGTCGGCGCCGGAGGTACTGGTGCAGGAGGTCATCGCGGCCTGCCGCGAACGCTTCGCCGTCACCATCGAAGAGCTTGCCGTCATCGAAGAAAGCGTGCATTTCAGGCTGCCAAGGGCGCTCACCGCCTGATCCGATTCCTGGCAGGGCTAGCCGCGCTTCATGGCCGTCTACACGGAAGTCTCGAACGGCGAGATCGAAGCCTTCGTCGCGCTCTACGACATCGGCCGCGCCGTCTCCTGCAAAGGCATCGCCGAGGGGGTGGAGAACAGCAACTTCGTTCTCTCGACCGACCGCGGCAGCTATATCCTCACCCTCTATGAAAAGCGGGTCGCGCGCGCCGACCTGCCGTTCTTCCTCGGCCTCATGGACCATCTGGCGGCCAAGGGCATCGTCTGCCCGACGCCGCTGCACCAGCGCTCCGGCTCGGCGCTCGGCGAACTGTGCGGGCGGCCGGCGGCCATCATCAGCTTCCTCGACGGCATGTGGCCGCGCCGTCCGACCCCGCGGCAGTGTCAGCTGCTGGGCGAGGCCATGGCGCGCATGCATCTGGCGGGCGCAGACTACCAGGGCGCGCGCGCCAACAACCTGTCGGTCGCGGGCTGGCGGCGGCTGCATGAGGCCACGGCGGCGCGCGCGCATGAAGTCGCGGCGGGCCTGGCGGACGAGATCGCGGGCGAGCTGGCGACCTTCGAGGCGAGCTGGCCGAAGGACTTGGCCGCCGGCGTGATCCATGCCGACCTCTTCCCCGACAACGTGTTCTTCCTCGGCGACCGGCTCTCGGGCGTGATCGATTTCTATTTCGCCTGCAACGATTTCTACGCCTACGACCTGGCGGTCTGCCTCAATGCCTGGTGCTTCGAGCCGGACCACAGCTTCAACGCCACCAAGGCGCGGCTGATGATCGGGGCCTATCACAAGGTGCGGCCGATACCGGCGGCGGAGATGGCGGCGCTGCCCCTGCTCGCCCGCGGCAGCGCCCTGCGCTTCCTGATGACGAGGCTCTTCGACTGGCTGAACCACCCGGCCGGCGCCTTCGTGAAACCGAAGGACCCCGTGGAATACCTGCACAAGCTGCGCTTCCACCGCGGCGTGAAGAGCGCGCAGGCCTATGGGGTCGACTGAAGATACGGATGCTTTTTCGCGCACGGATGTTCACGTGAAACATTGGGCGAACGGTCCGGGGCGCACCGGCCTACGCTCCGGATATTGTCATCCGTAGGCACATATGTTATTATTTTGGTAGCTACACACTGGAGACTGTCATGCGCGTCAAACTGCGGCGAACCGGCAATTCCCTCAGCACGACTTGGCCGAAGGAGGTGCTGGCGCGGATGAACGTGAAAGAGGGCGACGAGCTGCATCTCATCGAGACCCAGCATGGCGTGATGGTGACGCCCTACGATCCGAAACTCGAAAAAACCTTGGAGGCAGCCAGGCGAATCATGGCGCGTGACCGTCACGCCCTGAAGGATCTGGCAGGCCGGTGACGGAGCCGTTGTGGGTGAGCGCGGAGGAGGCGATCGCGATCAATCGCATGCTCGTCGCGCAGTTCGGCGGCCTCGATGCGGGCGTGCGCGATGAGAGCTTGCTGCAGGCGGCGCTCGCCCGCGCGCTGAACAAGTGGCACTACGACGAACCCAGACCGAACCTGTTCACGCTGGCGGCTGCTTATGCTTTCGGCATCGCCAAAGGTCGTGTGTTCCATGACGGCAACAGGCGTGCCGCCTACGTCGTCGCCGCAACCTTCCTGGAGATGAACGACATCGTCTGCGCCCCGTCGCAATCGGATATCGTCGAAACGATGGTCGCACTCGCGGATGGTTCAATGAGCGAGACCGATTTGGCCGAGTGGTTCCGCAGCAACGTCAGGCGACCTATTGGTCTCGCGGAGCCAATTGCGACGACACCACTGACCGGCACACCGGGCCGCGCCAAACGAAGCAGGAGCACAGCCCGCAAGGTTTCAACTTCATAGGGTTCGAGGATCACATGGCGGAAAATCTGCGCGAGAAACTCATCGCTGGCCGGATGGTGGTGGGGACCTGGATCTCGGTCCCGGATCCGGCCGTCATCGAGATCCTGGCGCAGGCCGGGTTCGACTATCTGCTGCTCGACGGCGAGCATGCGCCGATCAATCCGTCCGAGCTGGTGCCGCTCGCGCTCGCGGCGGAGCGGCGCGGCTGTCCCATCATCTACCGCGTGCAGACCAACAGCGCCGATCTGATCAAGGCGGCGCTCGATGTCGGCGTCGACGGGCTCATGGTGCCGATGGTGGAGACGGCGGCGGAAGCGGCCGCGGTCGTCGCGGCGGCCAAATACCCGCCGGCGGGCCGGCGCGGCATGGGGCCCTGGCGCGCGTCGAACTACTACATGGATTTCCAGAGCTACATCGCGAGCGCCAACGAGCGCACCGCCATCATCGTGCAGATCGAGAGCGTCGGCGCCGTCGAGCGCGCGGCCGAGATCGCCGCCGTGCCCGGCATCGATGCGCTGTTCGTCGGGCCGGCCGATCTCGCGGGCTCCCTCGGCCTGCCGGTGGGGACGACCGAGCCGCGCATGATCGACGCGTTGAAGCACGTCGTCACGGTCGGGCGATCCGCCGGGCGCTGCGTCGGCATCGATGCGGTGTCCAATGAGAGGCTGGAGACCTACGCTGCGATGGGTTACCGGCTCTTCACGTTCGGCGCGGATGCCGGCTATCTCAACGAAGGCGCACGCGCCACGGCGGAGTTCGCCCGCGGCGTCGGGCAGAAGGCCCAGGCCAAGACTCGGTAGCATCGGGCAAGCACACAAAGCGTGTCCTCTCTACCGCTTCGCGCTACGGCATTCACACAAGTTTGCGAGTCCGATCAGTTGCTTACAGGAAACTGGGATCGCCGACGTACGTCCTTCGACAAGCTCAGGATGGTCCTGCAGAGATGTGTGAATACCGCAGCGCTTCGCGGTAGGGGACACGGTTGGAGCGGTTCGCTCCGTGCAGTTCTCTGCTGCGCGCTCAGAAGAACGTCTTGATCGCGCCGATCACGTTGTGCGATTCGTCGATCTCGTAGATCAACTGCCAGCGGTCGAAGGTCGTGCAGGGGTGGGAGACGCCGAAGGAGAGGAGGTCGCCGACCTGGAACGGCGCGCCGTCAGGCACTTCGATGTGGGCGTGCTGGTCGTTGAGGGCGACGACGGTGCCGAAACCATCGGCGCGCTGCGGAGTCTTATGCATTCCGGGGCGGTACCACTGCTCGAGCATGGGCAGGGTCACGTCGAAGCCGACGTCGCGCTTGCCCATGGTGGCGATCATCCGGCCCGGCTCGGGGCGCGACTGCACGTAGGCCCAGACTTCGAGGGCCGGCTTCAGGTCCTCGCCGAGCGATTTGGCGGCGGGCATGCGCTCCAGGAGGCGCGCAACCATGTCGCGGTAGGATTTGGAATCGTGGGTCAGATAGCAGCCGCTGCGGATCACGACCTCGACGCCCTGCGGCGCCACCGCGTTGTGAAGCCGCGTCGCCGCCAGGTCGAAGAAGGCGGAGCCGCCGGCCGTGAGGATGATCGGGCCGGGCGCGAACAGTTTCTCGGCCGCGCACAAGCGCGCGATCTTCACGAGGTAGTCGAGGAAGGCGGAGACCTTGGCGTCCTGCTCGGCCGCCGACCCTGACGTGAGCAGGCCTTCGAAGCCTTCGACGCCGCGCAGGGCCAGGTGCGGCGAGGCGGCCTTGACGGCGCGCGCGACCGCCAGGGCCTCTTCGGTCGTGCGGCAGCCGGTGCGGCCGCCGGCGATCCCGCCTTCGAGCAGGACTTGCAGAGGACGGCCGATGGCGTGGGCGCCGGCCGCCTCGACGAGCCGGCGCACGCCCTCCAGGGAATCGACCAGGCAGTAGAAGTCGAAGGCGGGGTCGCGGCGCAGCTCGTCGGCGACGGTCGCGATCTCCTGGCGGCCGATGAGCTGGTTGGCCAGCACCACGCGGCCGACGCCGAAGCTGCGGCAGACCATCATCTGCCCGACGCTGGCGACGGTGATGCCCCAGGCGCCGTCGGCCAACTGCTTGGCAAACAGCTGCGGCGCCATGGTGGTCTTGCCGTGGGGCGCGATCTTGGCGTCGGTGAGTTCGAGGAAGCGCCGCATCCAGCGGCTGTTGTGATCGAGCGCCGCGCGCTTGATCACCGCGACCGGCAGGGGCAGATCGCCCTTGAGCAGATTCCAGCCACGCGTGCCGACGTCGCCGAGACGCAGGGGAGCCGCGGCCGGCGGCAGGCCTTTGACGCAGCGATCGAGGGTGGTCTGCAGCAGGCTGTCGAGATTCATGATCGGGGTTTCCCCTTGAAACGGTACGCGCCGCGCGGGCTCGCCGAAGCTAGACTGTGCTTCACACACGACGAAAGCGCCGACAAGGGAGAACTCGCAGGACACAGAAGTTCGTAGGGGCGAGCGGCGCTCGCCCCTGCCTGGTGCAGGGATCCGATGGTCGCGTCTGTGGCAACGAGGGCGAGCGCCGCTCGCCCCTACGGCGGATGGAGCATGGCTGTTCCCTAGCCGGCAGGGGCGGAAAATGTATGGAGACAATGGCTGGCGCGACCTTCCTTGCCAGTGCGGCGCCTGCCCTCCATATTCTCCCGGTGAGTACAAACACCGATCATCGGGCGGCCGTGGCGATGGGATCTGCAGGCGCAGATTCCCGAGGCTGCCAGCATCCGGAATGTGCCGAACCCGGCCTCTACCGGGCGCCCAAGTCGCGCGAGCGGCTGCGCGAATACTATTGGTTCTGCCTCGAGCATGTGCGGGCCTACAACAGCGCCTGGAACTATTGCGCGGGGTTCAGCGAGGCCGATTTCGAAGCCCAGGCGCGGGGGCAGGCTTGCTGGGAACGGCCGACCTGGCGGCTGGGCGATTGGCATTCCGCCCGGCCGGAGGTTGCGATGGCCGCCTTTGCCCAAGCGTTCGGCATTGAGGGGGACGCGGAAGCGGGCGATAATCGGTCGCGGCAGCGACAGGAACGGCCGCAGCCGGCGGGGCCCGATGACAAGGCGCTGGCAGTGTTGGGCTTGACGCCGACGGCGACGCGGGCGGAAATCAAGGCCCGTTACAAGCGCTTGGTCAAGCGCTACCACCCCGACGCAAACGGGGGCGACAGACAGGCGGAGGAACGGCTAAAAGTCATCAACCAAGCGTACTCCACTTTGCGGAAGCGCCCCATCGAGAGTTGACGGCCGGGCGCACGAGACCAGAAAGCAGATTATGGCGACGACACAGAAAACCCAGAGCAACGGGGCCGCGCGGCTTCCGGACATCACAATCGCGGTACAGCAGACCTTCGGCATCGATTGCGACATGCAGGTGCCGGCCTTCAGCCAGCCGGCCGAGCATGTGCCGGATATCGACGAGGCCTACCGCTTCGATCACGACACCACGCTCGCGATCCTCGCCGGCTTTGCCTACAACCGCCGCGTCATGATCTGCGGCTATCATGGCACGGGCAAGTCGACGCACATCGAGCAGGTGGCGGCGCGGCTCAACTGGCCGTGCATCCGCGTCAACCTCGACAGCCATATCAGCCGCATCGACCTGGTCGGCAAGGACGCCATCGTCCTGCGCGACGGCAAGCAGGTGACCGAGTTCCGCGAGGGGCTGCTGCCCTGGGCGCTGCAGAACCCGACGGCGCTGGTATTCGACGAATACGACGCCGGCCGGCCCGACGTGATGTTCGTGATCCAGCGCGTGCTGGAGGTCGAGGGCAAGCTGACGCTGCTGGACCAGAACCGCGTCATCCGGCCGCACCCGGCCTTCCGCCTGTTCTCGACCGCCAACACGGTCGGGCTCGGCGACACCTCCGGCCTCTATCACGGCACCCAGCAGATCAACCAGGGCCAGATGGACCGCTGGAATATCGTGGCCACGCTGAACTACCTGCCGCACGACGACGAGGTGAACATCGTGCTGGCCAAGGCGCCCTCCTACGACACCGATGATGGCCGCAAGACCATCGCCGCCATGGTGCGGCTCGCCGACCTCACGCGTTCGGGCTTCATCAACGGCGACATCTCCACGGTGATGTCGCCGCGCACGGTCATGACCTGGGCGGAGAACGCCCGCATCTTCAACGACATGGCCTTCGGCTTCCGGGTGACGTTCCTCAACAAGTGCGACGAGCTGGAACGGCCGGTGGTGGCCGAATACTACCAGCGCTGCATGGGGACGGAGTTGAAGCTGAGCGGCAAGGCGATGCTTGTTTGAGCCGTGAGCATTGAGCAGTGAGCAATGAGTAGACGCGTCGAATCGTTCAAGCTCACCTTTCACTGCTCACGGCTCATTGCTCACTGCTCCCAATGACCGACCGCGAAAGCCGCATCGAGGAGTTCAAGCGCGTCACCGGCTGCGCCATGCGGGCGATCGCCGAGCGCGACGACCTGACGGTGTCGTTCGCGCCGGGGCAGCATGGGCTGTTCGGCACGGAGGCGCGGCTGCCGCCGCCGGCCCACGAGCTGCCGGCAAACGAGGTCGCCAATGTCCGCGGCGAGGCCGATTCCATCGCGCTGAAGCTGCGCCATCACAACGCCATGCTGCATGCGCGCGAGGCGCCGACGGGCGAGATGGCGCGCGCGGTGTTCGATGCGGTCGAGCAGGCGCGCGTGGAGGCGATCGGCGCGCGGCAGATGGTGGGCGTTTCCGAGAATCTCTCCGCCGCGCTCTCCGAGCATTGCCGGCAGCGCGGCTTCGCCCGCGTCACCGAGCGCGGCGACGGGCCGCTGCCCGAGGTCATCCGCCTGCTGGTGCGGGAGGCGCTGACGGGAACTGCGCCGCCGCGCGAGGCCAAGCGCATGGTCGATCTGTGGCGGCCGAACATGAGCGACCAGGTACGCTCGGACCTGACTCACCTCGCCGACGTGATCGCTGACCAGCGCGCCTATGCCAAGGCGACGCGCCAGCTGCTCGCCGACCTCGACATGGACCTCGGCGCCGAGAACGCCGACGCCGCCGACGAGAACGCCGATTCCGACGATCCCAACAAGCAGGACGACACCAACGAGAGTCGCGGCGAGGGCGGCGACCAGGACTCCTCGGAATCTTATGCCCAGATGGACGCCCAGAAGGGCGACCCTGGCGAGGACGACAACGACACCACGACCGCCGAATCGAGCGCCGACATGATGGCCGAGGGCGGCGAGGACGACCCGGGCCGGCCGGGGCGGCCACCGCAGTTCGACGACAAGCGCGGCCGCAACGAGCCGACCTACCACCCCTTCACCATTCAGTTCGACGAGACCATCGATGCCACCGAGCTGTGCGATCCCGACGAGCTGACGCGGCTGCGCCAGCTGCTCGACCAGCAGCTCTCGCACCTGCAGGCCGTGGTGGCCAAGCTCGCCAATCGCCTGCAGCGGCGGCTGATGGCGCAGCAATCGCGGGCCTGGGAATTCGACCTCGAGGAGGGGCTGCTGGACACGGCGCGGCTGGCGCGCGTGGTCGTCAACCCGGCCACCCCGCTCTCCTTCAAGCGCGAGAAGGAGATGGAGTTCCGCGACACCGTGGTGACGCTGCTGATCGACAATTCCGGCTCGATGCGCGGCCGTCCCATCACGGTGGCGGCGATGAGCGCCGACATCCTCGCGCGCACGCTCGAGCGCTGCGGGGTCAAAGTCGAGGTGCTGGGATTCACGACGCGCATGTGGAAGGGCGGGCAATCGCGCGAGCGCTGGATCGCCGCCGGCAAGCCGGCCAACCCCGGCCGCCTCAACGACCTCCGCCACATCATCTACAAGTCCGCCGACGCGCCCTGGCGGCGCGCCCGCAAGAGCCTCGGCCTGATGCTGCGCGAGGGCATCCTCAAGGAGAACATCGACGGCGAGGCTCTGCTGTGGGCGCACAATCGGCTGGTCGGACGCGGCGAGCAGCGCAAGATCCTGATGGTGATCTCCGACGGCGCGCCGGTCGACGATTCAACGCTGTCGGTCAATCCCGGCAACTACCTGGAACGGCACCTGCGCGAGGCGATCGGCTGGATCGAGACGCAGTCGCCGGTGGAGCTGATCGCCATCGGCATCGGCCACGACGTGACCCGCTACTACCGCCGCGCCGTGACCATCGTCGACGCCGAACAACTCGGCGGCACCATGCTGGAGAAGCTGGCCGAGCTGTTCGAGGAGAAGGCGCAGGTCGAACGCAAACCGCCGCGGCGCGCTGCGGGCGGACGGCGATAGCCAGATACGCCCAATTCACGCACATTCTTCCTGTCATTCCCGCGAAAGCGGGAATCCAGGGCGACCGCTCCGTCGCTTGCCCTGGACCCCCGCTTTCGCGCTACGGGATGCACACAAGTTCGCGTTGACGCACGGCCGTTATGCAGAGTCCCCTCTCCCCTTGTGGGAGAGGGACAGGGTGAGGGGACTCGCGCGGCAGCGCGAAGAGACCTCTCTCATGTCGATGCGTGAAAATGCGGAAGGGAACGCGCGCCGTTCAAATTTCGGGTGCGCTCGCCGGCAACGGACTCTTCGGCGCCTGCCGGCGCCAGACCCCTCACCCTGTCCCTCTCCCACAAGGGGAGAGGGAACTCTGTTGAAGCGCCCCGCATCAATCCGCAAGATGTGTGCATACCTTAGCGCTTTCGCGGGGGTGACAACCGTAGGCGGAGCGAAGCGACTTGCCCTAGCTACTCTTGTCTCGATGGGTCTGTGGTGGATTGGACCGGCCGCAGCAGATTCCGTCAGTATTGCGGCCGCGCCGGTGGCGCCGGAGAGCGATCCGACTCCGTACACGACCGGACAGCTCGAATATCTCGCGGGCTTTTCGCTGACGAGCGACGCCAAGGACTTCGGCGGACTGTCCGGCGCGTCGCTCTCGGCCGATGGCGCGACGCTGACGGCCCTGGCCGATATCGGCATCTGGTTTCGCCTGGCGCTGGCACATGACGCGACCGGCCGCTTGATCGGCGTGAGCGGCGGCGAGAGCGGGCGACTCGAGGACGAGCACGGCAAGCCGCTCACCACGAAGTATGTCGGCGATTCCGAGTCCATCACGCGCGCCGCCGACGGCAGCTACTACGTGACGTTCGAGGGCTGGCACCGGCTGTGGCGCTACCCATCGCTGACGGCGGCGGCCAAGTATGTGCGCCCCCCGAAGGAAATGGCGTCGTTGCCGGGCAACGAAGGCGTCGAGGCCGCGACGCAGCTGCGGGACGGGCGCTTCCTGCTGCTGAGCGAGGGCGGCTTCACCGACAAGGGCGATCTCCGGGGCTGGCTCGGCGACGGCAAGCGCTGGGCCGATCTTACTCTGGCCCCGACCGGCAGGTTCAAGCCGACCGATCTCGCGCTCTTGCCGGACGGCGATGTGCTGCTGCTGGAGCGAAGCGTATCGCTGTTCGGCGGCGTCGCGGCTCGCCTGTCGGTGATTCCTGCCGCTACGCTTGCACCGGCCGCGCGACTGGTCGGGCGAGAGCTCGGCATCATTCGGGAGCCCCTGCCGGTCGACAACTTCGAGGGCCTCGCGGTCCGATACGCGCCTGATCGCTCGATCCTGATCTATCTGCTGTCCGACGACAACTTCAGCGCGATGGAGCGGACGCTGCTGCTGCAGTTCCGCTGGCGGCCCTAGCTCGGCTACGCCGCGCGCCGGCGGCGCTTTTCGGCTGCGACGGCGCGGCAGTCGGCGACGAGGTCGAGCCAGCGCTCGGTCACGGTGCGACAGAAATACTCGCCAGTCGCATAGTGCGCTTCGACCTCGGCGATGACGCGGGCCTCCTCGGCTTCGGCCCCCGCACCGAAATGGCGCTGGAGGGCGGGCCAGCAATCGCGCGGGAAATTGCGGGCGTCGGTCTCCGTTACCTCCAGATGGAACTGGAATCCGTAGGTCGTGCGTCCCAGGCGGAAGGCCTGGTTGGCGCAGGCGCCGTTGCGCATCAGCAGCACCGCGCGCGCGGGGAGATCGAAGCTGTCCTCCTGCATCTGCATGATGTGTTGCTCGGCGGCGAGGCCGGCCAGCAGGGGATCGTTGGCGCCCTCGGCCGTGATCGCGACCGGCAGGTAGCCGACTTC